>Ga0228609_1000910_pt1 | contig 12834 bp, 17 predicted proteins | sample 10DmetaG_FD_190068 | JGI IMG/M metagenome (GOLD analysis project Ga0228609, IMG submission 190068) | Seawater microbial communities from Monterey Bay, California, United States - 10D | ecosystem: Environmental > Aquatic > Marine > Coastal | place: USA: California | collected 2016-11-10 | reverse complement strand
TAAGGTTAAAACACACTTTGGTAGACTTGTTGGTGCGTTGAGCCGTAGTGTTGTGATGAGGAGCACAACATGCGGCAGCTGCGGGATGATACACATCTGATACTGGACGGCGAGGTGCGTGTGTACCGGCGTGAGCGCAGCAAGCGCTGGCAGGCAGCCTTTGTGATTGATGGGCATACGATCCGTATCAGCACGGGCAAGCGCGATTTGGCTGAGGCCAAGGAGTATGCCCGCGACACATTCCTTGAGTACAAGTTCCGACACAAAAACGATTTGCCCGTTGTGACCAAGAAGTTCTCTGACGTTGCAAAGTTGGCCATCGTGGATATGCGTAAACTGCTGGATGCTGGCTTAGGGCGTAAAGTCTACGAAGATTACATCGTATGTATTGAGCGCTACCTGATCCCGTTCTTTGGAGCACAGTTCGTCACCTCAATCGACTACCAAAAAATCCAAGACTTCTACGAATGGCGACGGGCAAAGATGGGCCGTGAGCCAAAGGCAAGTACGCTTAATACTCACAACTCAGCTATGAACCGCGTGTTTGAAGAAGCCGTGGCGCGGGGCTTTATCGCGCACAAGAGCGTGCCATTGATGGTAAATCGTGGTGAGAAAAGCGAACGCCGCCCTGACTTTACCCGCGAAGAATACGCCACACTGATCCGCAAGATGCCAAGCTGGATCAAACAGGGTAAAGCAGGCAAGCCCACCGATATGCGCCACCTTATGCGTGACTACGTATTGATCATGGCCAACACGGGCATGCGGCATGGCACAGAGGCGCTGAACCTACGCTGGAAGCATGTGACACTGTTTGAGGAGAAAGACCTGCAATACTTGGAGATGAGCGTGTCAGGTAAAACTGGGCGCAGAGATATTATCTGTCGCAGTGGCACCATCAACTACCTCAAGCGCATCCACGCAAGCAGCAAAGACATACGGCACATCCCGTTTGAGGATCTACTCAAGCAGCGCATTGATTTGCCAGTGTTCAGATTGCCCGACGGGACAGTATCCAAGAACATCCATCAGACGTTCCGCAAGTTCGTCACAGACACTGGGCTGATTACATGCCCGCGTACGAACCAGAACCGCACGCTGTACAGCCTGCGTCACACCTATGCGACTTTCGCGCTGCTCAACGATGGAATGGATATACACGCGCTAGCAATACAGATGGGCACAAGCATTGGCATGATTGAGCGCCATTATAGCCATCTCACGCCTCGCTTGAAAAAGGACATGCTCACAGGCAAAAGATATGAACTCAGTAGAGAAGAATACCATGAAAAGGATTTGCAATGAACGACACTGTTGATGCTTCGTCAAAATATCAGGACAGCCTTCCAATCTCATCAGATGCGATAATGGAACAGCTTGATAATTGGGGTATTACCTACATCCGTTCAGACCATGTGCCTTTGAGAACCGTAGCGGATTCCAAAAAGGTTCAAGGACAGTTTTTATCCTCAGAGCAGGGGGGAGGTCATATCAAAAATCTCTACCTGCGTGATAATAAAAAGCGCAACATATTATTGGTCGCTGAGCAGGATAGACAGATAGATCTAAAGACGCTGCATACCAAACTGGAAACTGGACGATTGTCATTTGGATCTGCAGAAAGATTGATGCAAAATTTAGGGGTTCGCCCTGGAGCTGTAACACCGCTCTCAATGATCAATGGGGTTGAAGCGGGAGTGCAGCTGTTCATCGATAGTGGATTGAAAAGCTGTGAGCAGATTTATGTGCATCCTATGGTTAATGATCGAACCCTGGGCTTAACGTTGGAAGGGTTGCAGCAGTTCTTTAGTAAAATCAAAGTCGAACCTGTTTGGGTAGATTTAGAGTAACTCCACCGCCTCACTCAGTTGCTCAGAATTTACGTCGATGTATCTCTGCGTGGTGGATATATGCGAATGCCCTGCTAACTCTGCAAGCAAACGCACTCCTACGCCCTTGTTGGCCAGCCTCGTGATGTATGTCCTGCGCCCTGAGTGACTGCTTGCATCCTTAAGACCAACAGCTTTGTAAATGTCCAAAAACAGCTGACACATTGTGTTGGCTGAGAAGTGACCGCCTTTCTGGCTCACAAACAGTGGGCGCTGCGGGTCAGTAATGCGTATGCAAGCACTGTATTCCAGCAGTGCCTTACGAAAGCGCTGGTTGAGATACACCGTGCGTGTCTGCCCACCTTTGCTCTGTGCCGCTGATAGAATAAACTGGCTGCGCACATTCCCGTCTTCATCAAACACATTGCCCACGGTAAGTGCAGCAATCTCCTTTGCCCTAAGTCCTGCATAGAAGCTGGTAAGGATGATGGTCTCATCACGCACCGGATGCCGACGGCTTCGCGTGTACTTTATGACGCGGCGCAGCTGCGCCTCATTGAGCGTTTGTGCTTGGCGCATTGTGCTATCTCCTCAAAACCTAACGTTATGTTAGCTTTAAGTATAAAGTCTGAGATATTGGTCTTCCTACCGGAAAGACGTCTTGCCTGAAGCGTATATTTTACAATGACTTACGCAATAATCTCATGCTATGTGTGTTCTATGAGGTTTTGAGCTGTGTGATTGCGCTAAAGCAAAACTGCGCAGTTTAAGCCTTCAGGGCGTGCTCAAAGCTACCGTCTGCTTTGCTGCTTGCAAATGATTTACCAAGGGCGAGAAATCCCCTGCCATCGTTAGCAGCAGCTTGTACTTGGCGAAGTCATACAAGTGCACTTGGTCAATCTTGGGCACAATCACCTGCAGCTGCTTTACCAAATGGTTAAACTCAGGTTCGCCCTCCAAAGCATTCAAGCGTTGCCAGAAATGCTCAAGCCAAGGCAAGAGCGCCGCAAACTCAGCACAGCGCTCTGCTGCAAGTTCACGAATATAGCTTTCATGGTATCCCTCTAATCGGAAATCTTTGAGTTCCACTTTTGTTGAAACATAGAGGGCATACTCCAATGCGCCCAAGACAACAGCTGGCGCTGTATATGTCGCTGTCAGCTCTTCTGATTCACCGTCAAATAGGGCTGAACATCCATTAAGGGTAAAATAGTCATGAACGTTATCCGCAAAGCGAAACGTCGACTGCAGTTTTACACGATAAACCGTTTCATCGATCTTTTGCATGAAGCTGTTGGGTCTTAAAATGACTTTGCTATCAAAAGGTATCTTTGAAACAGCATTGTCCAGCTCACAGGCGTAATCCCGGCTATCAAGGTCAGCATGTGAAACTGGCACTTCCTCTTCAACAATATGCCACAGCCTCACATCGTATTCATTGGCGATCTGACAGGTTAGATGCAGTGCTGCGATGCATTTGTTGTATGTGTCTAAAGTATTGGTCATGGCGCAAACTCCTTGCTGGTTATAACGGTCTCTTCGAGGAGGTCGATCAAGTCGCGTGCGCTGCCTTGGAAGCTCTGCAGCATCTGCACAACATCAGCCCTTGTAGGGGTTAGCCCCTCGGCCTCCAAGATAGCCTTGGCACGATCGACCCAGTCCACGCTTGTTGGTGGATCTAAATCTAACGCTCTAAACCTACTGAGCACGGCTCCCATGATACGGCTCTTGTGATTGGTCGTGGCCACAAAGCGGATCAAATGGCGCTTGTCGTCCATGAACTCGCGGAACTTGGGTTGCACTGTGCGTATGTCCATCTCGTCAATCTCGTTGATGACGATCAGAGCTTTGTCCAGATTCCCAAACATCTGATAGTTAACTTCGGACATGATCTTGGCCTCATAGTCTTTACCAAGGCTGGCAGCATTAAACTCCCAATGCATATGCTGAATATTGCGTTGCTCAAAGTAACTGTGAGCGATCACACGCGCCGCTTCTGTCTTGCCTGCACCTGGTGGCCCTGCGAGCAACAGAGGCTTGGCTGGTGGCAGCTCACAATATGAGCAAATGACACTGGCATTTAGCGGGTCCGCAATGACCAAATCGCCAAAGCAGCGTGGTAGGTGTTTGAGATCAAATGACATGCTCAACTCCTTTGGATGGATGTAGATGGAGTGGGGCAAAAACTGACTGCCCCACTCACCGTTAGATTTACCCATAGGTATAAGTTGCTGCGCCGTTTGTGCGCACTCCACCGCCAGAAACACTGACTTGTGCAGCTGATCCAGCCCGGATCATTTTGGACGCAAACTCTCGCACATCACGTGCACGCTTGGTTGCCAGATCACCTGCATCAAGCTTGGCCAGGCTTTCTTGGGCGCGCTCATCAAGGTCTTTGCCGGATGAGACGAGGACTGCGTCGATGATACCTGCTTCATTGCACCCATAGACAATTGTGCCAGTGCCGTTGTCGTTGCAGCGCACAAGTGCAACTGCATAGTCTTCCTCATAATCAGTATTGGGTTGAATGAAGGTTGGCAGATCAAATGTGCTCACTCCAACCTGGACTTCTATGAGACCTTCAAGCGCCAGCTTCTTGAAGTCGTCTTTGGACATAGCTAAGGCTTTATTTGACATTGGCACACGGCGTACTTCCTCAAGACCGCCACATTCCTGCACATAGCTGGTAAAGCTTTGATCTGGGCCCTTCATGTCGTGAGCGATTGCAACAACACGTGCATAGGCCACTTCACGACGCCCTTGCCCCGCAAAGACGTAGCGGATGACTTTGAGTGCAAGGCTGGTGTTGGCTTGCATTTTGATCTCAAGATCAGTGAGGAGAGCTGCAAAGGCGCGACGCTTACCAACCTCAGATTTAAGTTCAGCATAGAGCGCGTATACGTTCTCTAAGATAGCATAGAGCTCTTCATTGGCTGCACGCAGCGTGCCATCTTCCCACTGCGCTCGGGCAGCATGCATTGCTGTAAGGCGTGTGTGGATATCAGTCTTAAGTTGTGTCTGAACATCTTTGCTTTGTGATCTTTGTATTTTGAAGTTTGTTCGAACAACAGCTCGTGAACAAGGATGTGCCAAGACCTGTGTCTTTGGCATCTGTGCTGTTCAAACTGCTCAGGTGCTTGCTGCGTGAAGGGGCTTAGCCACGCTCCACGATCTGCAAATCACCGCTTGCCTCATATTGTGCCTGTTGTGTGTGTAATGCCTGTTGTGCCTGATGTAGCCAGAGTGGGCTGGCCGCCCGTGTAATGCGATGTGCCTGTTGTTGGGTGTAGTTGTCGTTGAGTGCATGGTTTGAGTGTTCTGCATTCCAACAGAGATTGTCCGAGATGGTGTCACTGCCTATACGCCAGTACTCGTGCGTAACATAGCTCGTCACAGCTGCACGGTCTTGCGCGGGCATGATCCAGTTCTTTGCTAATGGCGCTGTTTGAGCATGATGCTGCGCCCACACGATGTTTAGTATGCAGCACATATGTTCGGTATGCTGCAGTGGGCTGAGCATCACAAAGTGAACATGGAAGTTCTCATGATCCGCGCCCTCATGTGCAAAGCACCAGCGTGGCACCCGCATATCCTGACGCTCAGCGGCCTTGCCGTAGATCACGCGATCCACTTTGTTCCAGTAGCTGCGCAGGAGCTTGTTGGCCGTCTCACGTCCGATGGTTCTGCCATTCACAAACTTGAGCGTACCGAATATGTCCCAGTCTTGCGCCAGCAGGTGCTGTACCAATGCCTGTCGTTCTTGTTTGCGCTGTTCATATGCCATTGTGGTTCTCCGCATGTATTTATCAACGAAGAAGGAAAAGGCCGTAGAAACGGCAGTGTTGTGTCGCAAAAATGGGCACACACAATTGTGTTGGAACTACTGTGTTGTAGGTTTGTGGTTGCAACATAGTGGTTATCTCACAGTCTCCTGAGAAATTCCCACAACACAGTCTCGCACCAAAGTGCCGCAAGAAGTTTCCGCAACACAGCTTCTGGCTTAGGTGCTGTGCGACACTATCCGCCCTCGTGTTTGCTCCAACACAACCGTGTTGTGATAAATACAATGCAAACAACGCATTGGAGGATTGGATGAGCATCAGATTATTAGAACACATGCGCGATGAATTGATCGCCACGGGCATCGTGCAGAATACACCAGAGTTCTGTCACAGCTGGTTGGGACGCAGTGAGGGCTATATCCGCGTGCTGCGCTATCACAACACGGAACCAAGTGTGGAAACCCTGAGCATCTGCTCAAGTAAGCTTGGGTATTATGCAGCGCGACTGGCGGCAAGTGATCAGCAAGATCATCAAGCGTGGAGTAAGCGCTTGGCTGATCTAAAGGCGCTGTGTGACATGGCCATAGCTGAGCAGTCAGAGGCAGTCTGGCGTGCGCCAGAACGGATGGCGGTATGAGTGATCATCCGAAATGGGTTCTGCGGCCTCAAAAATCTGCGCTGCGGATTTTTCTAGGGAAGTACTTACAGAAGCTGGGTGGTGATTGTGCATCACCCTATTTTGTACAGTTGGGTGTTGCGCATGGATGACCGTGATGAACTGCGCAGACTAATCGATGTCATAGAGAAAGGCTCTGGCACGGGCAGTCTTGAGCAAGCCGTTGATGACATCAAGACCTTTGCCAATACCGCAAGCTTTCTGGCCAACAAACTGAACACACGGCTCAAGGGTGGCGACGTCAAAGCAAAGAAACAGCCAAAGTCGCGTATGCGAAAGGCTATCGCAACTGTGCCAAAGCCAAGTGCGTCTAAGCCCCCTGCTCCAGCGCCACAGCAATCCCCGTCAGGCATGCCGCAGGCAACCAGTACAGCAACGTCACAAGCAGATTACGACAAGCTTAAGCCGCAAGGCACACAGGGAACTGTGGGTGGCTTGTAGTGCAGTGGTACCTAGTGCGCTGTGTAAGCAGGTGTAAGGCGGTGAGTTTGCTGGGATCGCTACGTGTGAGTGTTTACGCGGGTTGACGCGTTACGTGCGCTTTTAAGTGGGATATATGCGGGTGTTGGAATTTGTAGGGCTTGTAGGTTTTGGTTGTGAGAAGGCGTGAGGGGCATAGTTAAGAAGATGAAAGGCAGCTCACAATAACTCATCCTCAGCGGCAAAATCTAAAAACTCATCCATAAAAATAGAAGCGAAATCACTCCTCGATGCTGCATTAGACTTTTGCAAAACTTTATGTATCTGCATTTTAACAGTGCCAATTTTCGTGTTTCTCAAACTTGCAATGTCCGCAGTGGCGAAACCGCGCAACATAAAAAGTCCTACAGAAGCTTCGGCAGGCGTTAAGCCCCAAACCGCAAATTTTGCGTTCAATAACTGATCGAAATCCTGTTTTAAGTTATATAAGCTTTGTTCTGCTTTGACTGTTTTCTGCCTAAGCAGCCGAACGTATTTGCCAGAAACAACTAAGCCACCGGCAAGAGCTGATACGGCAAATACTTCGAACCCAAGATGTATTAATCCTTCTGAACTGTAACTTGTGTCCGTCCGTAAATGCTCGCGAAAATCCATAAGCACGTCACTTAGAAAGAAAAGCAACGCGACCAACTTCATGCCAAACACCGTAATTACAGCCTTTTGATTCATAATCAGAGGTCCCCCAAAGGCAAGTATGAACGAGCATAATTCAGTATATATCAAACGATATACGCGCCCCTTTAATCGCAGTCTATACCGCTCGTGCAATATACAGACACCCTCGTCTCAAGTTAGTTACGGTTAAGAAATCGCAATTAGGAGACACGTAATGCTTCGCCGAAAATTCATCCAAACGCTACTCATAGCCTCTTCAACCCTTTCTATAAGCTCTCTCGCTACAGTCGCTAGAGCGAGTGGTGGCCCTTCAGCACCTTCCGGCCCCTCAGCACCATCGGCGCCTTCGGCCCCGTCACGCTCTTCAGGTCCAAGCCGTAGCTCAACTTCAGGCCCAAGCCGTAGCTCAACCTCCAGCGCAAGCCGCTATTGTTCAGCTGGCGGAATCAACTGTACGGACGTTAGCACAGATGGCCTAACTACAGTGGATGCTTCAGATCTAGACGACGTGTTGGGAAGCTTTAACTAATGCCACTGAAAAATGTTGTCACAGCGCTAGCGCTATCTTGCCTGCTAACTGCTTGCGATACAGTTCGGTATGACTACAGCAACGCAGCTGCGATGTTTGCCGCACTTGATACGAGCCCGGATCAAACGGAGGGTATCATTGACGCAACTTCTAAGTTTTTAATTGTATCAACAGAGGCTAACAATCAGCTTCTTTGCCGCCGCGTAAAAATCAGTGGACCACGCGGGCAATCACAACGCCGCTTTTGTAAAGTAAAGGGTGGCGATTGGCGGTGACCCAAGGCAGGCACCTTTTAAAAAACTGGCAACTCACAGCCAATGGATGGCGCATCTCAATGCGCTGTCCAACTTATTTTGCAGCCTTACTTGCAGACACTTTAGCAGGTTGGTCAATAACGAATGACGAGGCAAACACTAAACCTGACGTTTCAATAAGTTTCAACGACGGTGAGTACACAATTGGCGGCAAATGCTACGAGACTCACTTTAGACAAACAGATCTCATCAGTGCACTAAATGATACGTTCATCTGCATGGCTTATCACACTTTAACACTGGTAGAAGGCGCACGCCTGCTTCACTGCGCAGCGTATAGCATCAATGATCATTGTAATATCGTCGTAGGTGCGAAAAACACAGGAAAGTCTACTTTCATTTATGAGAAGGCGAGACAAGGTCATCGGATTGCAGCGGATGACCTTTTATTATGGCTGCCCAAAAGAGGCCTGTTCAAAACTCTTGGCCTACCAATTCGAATGCGCCGCCCGGTGTTAAAAGTTGATGGAGAATTAGCTGACAATGACAAGTTTTACCCTGGCGAAAACATAGCTTATTCAAAGTTAAGATCATTTGATGTTGTCGATGCAAACACCACTTTCCATCTAGATCGACTATGGCGATTAAATGATGAACGCATGTTGCGGAAGGTACCTTTGTTGCGCGCCTTCAACGTTCTCCAGCAGAACACAATTAGCACACCGGATATCGCCCTTACATAATAAATCAAGGAAATTGCGTTGCCTAGAATTCTCAAATCTTTACGAAAAGTACACTCGTACTTAGGCTTACTCATTTTGCCTTGGATTATAGCGTTTGGGTTTACTGGATTTTATTTAAACCATTCAGAGCTGATACTGTCAGCCTTACCACTCAATACTTACGAGGATAACGATCAAACCTACATGGATTTGGAAGAACCGCTGACTCTAGAGCAATCGGCGAACATAGCGCGCGGCTATTGGCCTGAAAGTAAGATGCTATCGGTCGAGCAGATCTCTTATCACGAGCAGAGCGCGATCGAATTCAAACGAGAAAACGGTAGTATCATAGTGGTGCCAAAAACTGGCGTCTATTACGTCAAATCTGCGATTTCCAATAAGATGTTTACTCCTGATGGCCTGCTCCAACATAGAAAAATATATTGGAACTATATCTTTGGCATCTTCCACAGAACCGGCTGGCTAGACTGGAGGATAGGGACAATATTAGCAGATATTACTGCAATTGCCCTTATTGCGTTTGGTATATCAGGACTGCTCATCTGGTACCTTCCTCGACACAAACGGGTAATGCGACGGTTCTCTGAGCAATGATGGCACGTAAATTGAGCATTTTCACAGCCTGCCCATACCAATAAACAATTGACGATTTTGGTCCTTGATTGCGCGGCGGCCGTGCATGACGCGGGTATTATCGATCACCGCGACATCACCGTCCTGCCAATTGATCTCGACAGTACAGGTCTCAGCAATATTTCTAAGCTCTTCGACTTCCTCAGACGTCACAACGGCACCGTCATCAAATGTATAAATCGGAGGCTCATAGTTATGCGACGGCCCCAGAATTGCGTTCGCAAAAGCCTGCCCGTTTGATAAAGACGATGGGCGCACAGGCGAAACTTTGATGCGATACTCAAGTGAACCATCCTCATTCAGCGTAAAATCTTGATCTGGAATGGACGCTTTGAATTGAAGAATGTGTTCTTGCGTGACCTCTTCAGGTTCGCTTATGGCTGGATGCTCATTTGCGAGATAGCGTTTCCACAAAGCCTCGGGCAGTGTTCTTGTGACCATCATACGTTGAGACCAGCGCGCCTTTTGCGAATCTGAGAATGCCTCAAAGACATTGCGACCATCGCAAATTGTGGTTTGAGATCCCTCGAAAGCCGCTTTGGCGCTGTAGAATGTAACAATATCGGGGCAAACAGGCGTATTGCCGTTCTCGATATGAAGGCCGATTGGCCCAAGGCCGGCATCCACTTTTTGTGTGCTTTTATTCGTATTCTCACGTGCAGGATCAAAGGTGATGGTCTCGCAAAGCTGTGATGTGATGGCGCTGAACGATGTCATATCCATATCAAAGCCACGCAGCAGGGCCCAACCGTCTGATTTCAAGTGCTCTTTGATGTTGGAAAGTACAGCTGGGGTAACGGAAGTATCGCCAACTTCCGAAGCGCGGATTACATTGTAGCTCATATCAGGTGTCCTGTAGATTTTGATTGTTTGAATTAAGATTGGTTTGACGGGCGAAGCGCCGCCAAGGTTTTTGGGTCACGCGCCTGAGCGGCCACTGATTTGTCGACCAGCGATGGAAACAGGCGCTGCACTTTGACCAAAAACCGCTCTTTACCTCTGGGGAAGCTCTCGCGTTTGCCTTTGAGGATAGCATCCCAAGCTTGCGCCGCGACAACTTCAGCAGAGTCTAGGGTCATATCCATTGGCTCTACCAATGCGCTGAATGCGCTTTCCGCTGCTGTGCGCGTTGCGCGCGGTGCGATGTAGGTTACGCCAATACCAGCCCCCGACAGTTCGCGGCGCATGGCATCCGAAAACCCGCGAAGGCCAAATTTTGTCGCGGAGTAGCCGGCGAAAAATGGATAGGCTATGTCGCCGAAAACCGACCCGATGTTGACGATACGGCCCTTTGACTTACGCAGTGCAGGCAGCAGATCGCGGGTCAATGCCATGGGTGCGACAAGATTGGTGGTCGTCATCCTCTCTAATTCGGCATCAGCCATGTCTGCGAGGTGCCCAACGCTCAGGACACCCGCATTGTTAATGAGAATGTTCAGCGTTCCAGCAATCGAGCCAGCGATCAACGCCCGCCCCTCCACGGTTGTTACATCCGCGACGATGCAACGGGCATTTTGAGTGTCACATTTGGAACGCGTTTCTTCCAACGTGCTTGCGGTGCGGCCGACAAGAATAAGATCAAGGCCATTTTGCGCAGCCTCAATCGACAGTGCTCTACCAATGCCGCTTCCTGCGCCGGTGATTAGGACTTTCTTGGTGGGGCTCATGATGCGATGCTTTCTGGTGTGACGTTTAATGATTGCGTCGCGCGTGTGTTGATCAAGGATGCGGCCACCGAACGGTTGGGTGTTCCTGCGGGGAATAACAGACCAGCCTCGGTCGGATCGGTCATGATCAACGCGGTTGGCTGCGCATATGTCGGCAAGTCTGATAGGTAAGTTTCGATCTCGCCGGACAACACCGGTGCCACCGCCACGACGATCAAGACAAGGGCCCCGTCAGATCGACGAATACCCAAGGCGGAGCTGACAATGCGGGGATCAGCGTTTACCCGCTGTTCTACCCATTCAGGTGAGATGTTGCGACCTGCGCCTGTAACCAGAAGCGCGTCTTTGCGGCCATCAACAACCAACCTGTCGCCCTCAAAATGGCCCTGATCGCCTGTGTGCCAGACATTGGGTGCGGGATCGTCGTTCAGGTATCCGTGCATCACGGTCGGGCCTGAGACGACAATCTCACCGTTCTCCAACGATACGCTCAGCCCATCCAGTACCGGACCAACTGTGCCGGGATGATTGTTTCCGGGTCGGTTCATTGCGACGACGGCACAACATTCGGACAAACCGTATCCCTCATGCACAGGAATGCCGATATCCTGTGCCGCGTTAATCAAGGATGGCGAACTAGACGCGCCACCCACGGCCACAAAACGAAGGCTGTCAGGCGCTTTGCAGGTTGCAAGTGCATCGACCCAACGGCCCAGAATGGCTGGGGCCAGCAGACTTGTTGTGGGACGTATCGTCTCGAATGCATCAACGAGAGGTTCAATCGGCGCACCAAACAGGGACTTGGTGGCTTCAAACCGGAAGACTGTTTTCGCGCCCGCAACGATAGGAAGGAAAATTCCGCAAATCTGCTCCAAAAGCTGTGCGAGCGGGAGGATGGATAGGTGTATATCTGACGCATCCGCAGCAATGACGCGACTTAAGGCGCTGATAGAAGCATCCAATTGACGATCCCCCAGCACCACGCCTTTGGGATTTCCTGAAGAGCCAGAAGTATAGATAATCCGCTCGGCACCGCCAGCGTAAGGACGCAAAGCGCAATTTTCACTTGGTATGGCGACTGGGTTGATGAGTTTCAGGTGCGGTAAAGCAGAAAACAGGTCTGGATTGCTGGTGACAACCGTGCTGACTTTTGAATCCATCAAGACATGCGCATTCTGGGCTGTGCTGAAAAAGAATGGTAATGGCACTTGCCGCTTCCCGCTGAATGTCAGCGCCAAATCAGCGACGACATAGTCGATACCACCCGCAAGGCCGATGCCAATGGTGCCATCCACCGCGTCCAACGCGCGGGCGAGGCTTTCGACACGCATGGCCAGTTCGCGCCAGCTTATCTGGCCTGTGTCATCCTCGAACGCGATGTCATCTGGGCGGGTTTGCGAATGGCGCTTGAGCGCGTCAAAGACCTGTTTCATCAGGACGCCTCCACAGCAATTTTAGTGGCGCGCGCGCGTGGGGACAAGACAACGGATTGAGACAGAGCCTCGCTGAAAGCGCATACCTTCGGGTCAGTGTCGTAATAGGACCCCCACGTCTTTGGGTTTGAAACCTGAGATATGTCAGCTGACGCCAATTCTACATAATTTAGTGACGTTCTTTTCAGCAGAC
>Ga0228609_1000908_pt1 | contig 12842 bp, 6 predicted proteins | sample 10DmetaG_FD_190068 | JGI IMG/M metagenome (GOLD analysis project Ga0228609, IMG submission 190068) | Seawater microbial communities from Monterey Bay, California, United States - 10D | ecosystem: Environmental > Aquatic > Marine > Coastal | place: USA: California | collected 2016-11-10 | reverse complement strand
CCTTTTTCTTTGATTTTTTTGCCATTGTCATTGTAAATAGGGTTCCAGTACAAGCCTTGTTGTCCTTTAGAAATGTGGTATTTATAATAGTCAAATCCAACAGGCTCTGATGCTAAATGCCATTTACCAACTAAAGCTGTTTGGTACCCCGACTCTTTTAGCGCCTGCGGATACGTCCATTGTTTGCTGTCAAAAACACCGCCTTTATAATTTTTGTAATATCCATTTACATGGCTGTATTTTCCCGTCAGAATTGATGCCCTACTTGGCCCACAAATAGCATTAGTGCACAACGCATTTTCGAGCAGCGCTCCTTCATTTGCAATGCGGTCTATATTTGGTGTGGGTGCAAGGTCCTTAAAAAGCCCCCCATACGCAGATATGGCATTGGTTGCGTGATCATCAGAAAAAATGAATACAATATTTGGCTTTGAAGATGATGATGTGTTTTTTTGACTAAACCCTAGAAAGGTAGTTGTAGAAAAAATAACAAGTAAAACTTTATTCAAATACACAGTTGCAATTTAATAGATATTAAAAAGCTGATAAATTCAAGTTGTATATGAATTTATCAGCTTTTTTGATGTTATAATTTATTGTTTTATGATCTTTTTAGTGAAGACAGTTCCATTATCTACTTTAATCAAATGAATTCCAGTGGATAGATCAGAAATATCAACTTGATTCGTATTGAAAACTTCTTTTTCTAAACTCCCTAAAATTGAATATACTTTAATAGACTTGATGTTTTGAGCACCCTCAATATAGATGTTATCTGTTGCAGGATTAGGATAAATCATAATATCTGAAAAGCTTAAATCGTCTAGGCCTAGTAATTCCGTACCATTCAAAACCAATGATGAGTAACAAATTTCTGCACTGTCAAATTGAAATTTAACTGTACGATCGAAAGATACTGCTGCAACCGTTTTTGTGTTTAGTCCAAGACTTAAAGAAAAAGCGTTGCTATTATTCCAGTTTCCATTAGCTACTGTTTTAGCCACTCGATAGTTTGCACCACCTTCAGGAAGGCTTGTTATATTAATTTGTAATGTTTGGGCAGCTTGACTGGAGGCACCAGCACTAGCTAAAGTAGAGGTTAAAACATATGGGTAAGCAACATTACCAGATGTAAATAAAGCTGATGTTCCAACACAGTCATCAGTACCTCCGCTTTGTCCTGGGTGTAGGTTTTCTTCATTTACGGAAAGTGAATCAAACTCAATTGTATCATTATTAAACTGAATTTTGACAGCACGATTAAAAGTGACTGCTCCAACAGTGATTGTGTTATTACCCATAGCTAGGTCTTGCGCAACTCCAAAGAAATCACCACCATTTGCAGTAGTTTTATAAACTCGATATTTAGCTCCAGCAGGTAAATTTGTAATGTTAATTTCTAATGTTTGCGCAGCTTGACTTTCAGCTCCATCATCTGCGACAGTAAGAGTTGTGACGTGTGTCCATGTTGGATTGTTCGTTGTAGAAAACAAACCTGAATTTCCAATAGCTACGGATTGAGCGGTAATAATGGTCGTGAAAATTGTAAAAATAAATAGTGTAATTTTTTTCATGTTTTTTTGTTTTAGTTGTACTGTTTATATTCAGCCCATTGTTGCATTTTTTCTTTACCAAGAGCTTTGGTTAATTTTCCATACAATCGATTGAATGCTTTTCTTAATTCTTCTTTTCTTGTTTGTATATCATCATTGTACTCGTTTCGAATAGAAGCAACTTCTTGAAAACGATTAAGTTGAATTTTATAGACTTTCATTTTCTGTTTTTCATCCAAAGAAAGTGCTTCAGTCATTAATTTTGTGATTTCTAATGCTTTACTAACTGAATCTTCCTGAGCAAATGAGATGGTAGCTAATAGTGAGAATAGTAATATTAAAATATTTTTTTTCATGCTTATATTAATAGTTTTATTATTGTAAAACTATAAACCCAACAATATTGTGTGGTTGATAATTTGTTCAGATTATTAAATTAATTAACCAAAGCCAGTAGTTAGTAGCGTTTTGCTGAACTGTAGGGGCTAATGGAAGGAATTTATTTTTTCTATAGTTCCCTGTTTCCAAGAAATTCCTGGTTTCCATTTTGGGGCCTTTACCTTATGCAAATAAGCATCCAAAGTATTTTCAAGGAGCTGAAGTTTTTGAGGTTGTGAATTAACTAAATTTACTTGCTCCTCAAAATCGGTTTTAAGATTAAATAACATAACCTCATTGTTGTCATGAAATTTAATCAACTTAAAATCGTCAATTATGATGGCTGAATGTGCTCTTTTAAGTGCTATTCCATTTTCATAAGGAACATGAAATATTAATCCTCTGGAGAAACGAGAAACATCTCCATGCCCATTTTGCTCAAGAACTGATTTAAAACTCCCCCCATCAATAAGTTCTTGAGAAGGTAATCTATTTCCTGCTAAATCAATAATTGTTGGTAATAAATCTGAGTGCGTTATAGGAGTGTCTGACTCTATCCCAGCTGTAATCTTAGGGCCTGATATGACAAATGGAACTCGAATACCACCTTCCATGGCATCCCACTTTCCACGACTTAAGGGAAAGTTAGATCCCCTATTATATTTAGGTTTTGGGGGCATGACTGGAACAGCACCATTATCAGAAGTGTATATAACATAAGTGTTTTTGTCTAACCCTAAAGCCTTCAATCGATCGAGCAACAAACCAACTCCATGGTCTAAATCTTCTGTCATAGCAGCAAAACCAGCGTGTTTTTGGTACTTTCCTCTAGGCTTTTCCATATATTTATCAATTGTTTTTTGACGCATCATTATATCAGAGTGAACAGCATAATGCGAAACCTGCATAAAAAATGGTTGTTTTGAAATTGCTTGGCGTTCTAAAAAATCGATCGCTCTATCAGTTGTACTGAATATTTTTTTAGGATCCTCGTCAACATTATTTTGCCACTGCTTACGGTTTGATTTATGGTTGAAGACCCCATCTCTATTTCCTGTTATCCCATCACTTTCATCATATCCAAGAACGGAGGGGTGGACATCAATACCCCACTTGCCAAAATGAGCTGATTTATAATTCTTATTGATTTCTTTTAATAGTTTAGGTATGGTATTAGAAGCTTGATGATTGATGTGGTTGGTATTCATTCCCACGCGAATCATTTTCAGGCGCGCTGGTGTTTGACCAAATTGAATACTGTACCGTGATGGAGAACAGACAGGGGCACTTGCATAGGCCGATGAGAATCGCATGCCTCGATTAGCAAGGCGTTCTAAATTTGGTGTTTCGTGATAATCACTTTTTGATTGTGGTACATCATCCATCATTTGAACAGAAGTGCCGTTCCATCCTTGATCGTCTGAAAGGATCAAAATAAAATTAGGAGCTATAGAATTATTATTAGACTTAGTACTTGAGCATGCTGTACTAAAAATAAAAGTAAATATGATTAGTAAAGTAGAAAAACGCATATAATTTAGTTTATATTAGAATTAGCGGCTGTTTCAGAAATTGGAATTGGCCAAGTATAGTCTTCTGGCTGTCTTTGACCAATTGCACCTTGAACATATTGCCCTGAAGTAGTACCCAAAACATTCGAACAGTATTCATCATAGACTCCAAATCGTGTAAGATCAAAAAAACGATGACCTTCCATGTATAACTCAACAGCTCTTTCTTCTAATAAAGCAGTTCTAAAAGCATCCATTGTCATTCCTGCACCATTGAAATTGACCATTCCTACTCTAGACCTCAGGCTATTGATGTCTTGAGATGCCAAATCTGGGTTCTGACTTAGTTCTGCCAAAGCCTCCGCACGCATTAAATAAACATCTGCCAGCCTTATGATGTGCCAATTTTGACGACTTGTATATGCTGTTGTTGCTCCCGTATCGAGATATTTTGCCGTCCACACTTGCCATAACCTCCAATTGGCAGCAACACCAGTACTCAAAGATGAAGGCACATAAGCTGTGCTTGCATTATTTATTGAAAACGACCAGTTAGTATTTTGGTATTCTCTCAAAATTGAATTTTGAAATCTAGGATCATCCTTGTTAAGATGAAAATTTACAAATCGGGGTTTCAATTTATTACTCCCGCCAAAACCTGTGCCACTTAATCCAGAATTTCGGGGAGTGAAAAGATTAGAAACAGCTGTACCTTGTCCGATTTCATCAGATCCTTGAACATCAAATAGCATTTCAGAGTTATTTCCATTATCAGCATCAAAAATAGACACCCAATTTTCTAAATTACTACTGAGGCCAAATCCGGTATCGATCAAAGCAGCGTCGCAATGTTCTTTAGCTGATTGATAATAGGTAGATACTGATTCGGATAATTCTAAATATTTATTATTTCCTTCAATACCTTCAAGTGCTGTACGTTTGCATGAAGCCATTCGAAGATATACTTTAGCCAACAAAGCATTGGCCGAAGCTTTAGTGGCTCGTCCTAGGTTATTAACTTCACCATTCCTTGATTCGTTTCGATCCCAACAATTATCAGCTGCATATTGTAAATCCCCAATAATACTAGTATAAATGTCTGAAATTGAAGATAAAGGAAGACCTTGCTGAGCTTCACTTGCATCTACTGGTGTAATTCTTAAAGGAACTTCCCCAAAACAACGCACTAAGTTAAAATAATGGAGACCTCGTAAAAATTTTGCTTCACCAATAATTCTTTCTTTAAATTCTTCGTCCATGGCAATTGCTGGAACTTTAGCAATCACATTATTGGCATCACGAATAGCCAAATAGATATCTTTCCAAATAGGTATGGTGTTTGGGTCTGTTGAGGTAACTGTTCCATTTTTAAAATTATTAAGTAAAAATGTAGATAAACCTTGGTCAGATGCAGCAAAAAGAGTGGACAAAAATTTTTGTTTATAATAGCCATTTCCACTTTTCAAACGTGCATATGCACTGGTTAAACCATCCAAGGCATCATTTTCATTTTGGTAGTAATTTTCCGTATCGGTTTGAACAAAGGGATTTTCTTCGAGAACATCACAAGAATATATACAGAAACATAGCAGCAATACTATTGTTTCAAACGATGTGTTAATTTTCATAATTAATGGTATTAATAATTAAATTTCAACCCGAAAATATAGGACTTTGTTCCAGGATAGGTTCCAAAATCAACTCCTCTTCTTTGTGGGTTTTTAGTATAGGTTTTAACTTCAGGATCGTAACCAGGATACTTTGTCCAGGTCAATAAATTTTGTCCTGAAACGTAAAGCCTAAGCGATTTTCCAGTTTTAAAATTAAAGTTGTATCCTAAATTAATATTTTTAAGTCTTACAAAGGAGCCATCAAAAACTTGTCTATCTGACGGCGTGTTTCGATTTCCATTTTCAATAATGGCTCCGGGATGAGTTGCACCAACAGTATTACCAACCGTTGGATCATATATAATGGATCCGTTGGAATAAGACAAGGGAGCTTTCCAGGAGTTTTCAAAAGAGTCTGACAACTGATTCCTTGTTCTAAAAAGCCCACTTAATTGCCAAGAGTCTACCCAAAACAAATCGCCGCCTTCCTGGCCAGTAAATAAAATACTTAGATCCCAATTTTTGTAATTAAATTCACTTCCAAAGGAGTACGTGAAATCTGGGTTGGGATCACCTATTTTTACATAGTCATCAAAATCGATGAGTTGGTTTTCTGAAGGATTACCAAATTCGTCATACGCAACACTGTGATTAACATAATTAATTTCGCCTGGTGCTGCATTAGGAATTCCGCTGGCATTTGCTTGTTCCCAATTTTCAAAAATCCCGTTGGTTTCAGCTCCCCAAAAAATTCCTAGAGGTTGACCAACCATAAACATAATAGGGCGGGCTTCTGTAAACCCTATTGATGGTCCTAATTGATAGTCCAAATTGGAATTTAGACTCATAAGCATATTTCTGTTAAGACTAAAATTTGAATATAAATTCCATGAAAAATTATTGTTTTTAATTAAATCCGCTTGAAGACCAATCTCGAACCCTTTATTTTCAATTTCACCAAAATTATCTACTCTGCTAGAATACCCATTAGATAGTGGTAAATTTACATTTTGAAGTAAATCATATGTTAATTTATGATAGGCATCAAGAGTAAGATTAAGTCTAGATTTAAACAAACCAATATCTAAACCAATATTGAATTGATCTGTTGTTTCCCAAGTCAAATCATCATTTTCGAGATTCTGTTCATAAAATCCAATCACCAATTCATCATCAAAATTATAGCGAATTGGACTCATTAGTGCCAAGGATTGATATGGAGAAATTGGATTACTCCCTGTTTTACCATAAGAAAAGCGAAGCTTTAAATTATTGATTTGCTTAATTTTTCTTAAAAAGCGTTCTTTAGAGATTAACCAAGATACTGCCAGTGAAGGAAATACAACACTTTTTTTGTTTTCTGCAAACTTTGAAGAGGCGTCAATTCTAGCATTTAAGTCAATAAAATACTTTCTATTGTAGTTATAGCCCACCCTTGTCAAGGCAGATAATAAGCCAAGCTCTCTGTATTGAGAAATGGGTACAAATATTTCATCAGCTGCAGTAAAATTGTAGAAAGTGGTATTATCGTTGGCAAAACCAGTTGCTTTATTGAATAGAGAACGAATTGAATTTTGCTCATAGGTCGCAACCATTGTTGCATCAATTCTATGAAGGTTAAAACGGGTTCGATAGCGAAGATTTCCCTCGGCATAAATTTTTTGATTTTCTAAAGAAGATTGTGAAGCTTCACCATTATTGATGAAACCACGAGTTGTGTTTGATGGATAATAATTATCACGTGTATTTTTTTGGTAATCAAACGCCGCTTTAAAGGTTGCTGTTAGTTGTGGGCTTAACTTTCCAACTATAGACAATGCTTGTCTGAGGCGAATGGATTTCTTTTCGTCCACAACAAACTTGGCCAAAGTATAAGGGTTTGAAATTACATCACCTTCGTTTAGTCCTGAATAAATATCATCATTTTCTCCTGTTTCAAGCAATGAGTAAATGGGTTGGAATTGCAACACTTGAGAGACCACGCTTTTTTGCATAAAAATCTGCCCGTTCCCAACGGAAGATGCATTCCCTTTTTTGTATGAAAGATTTGTAATAGAGAACACGTCAATCTTATCATTGAATACTTTTCTTTTAATTCTTGTGTTTAAAAACAAGCGCTTATTGGTAGAATTAACAATTACACCTTCCTGGTCAAATAGACCTAAATTCAAGGATAGATTTTTCTTAAAGTCACCGCCTCTATAACTTAAATTAACAGAGTTGGTGTTTGCCAATTGATATGTTTCGTCTTGCCAATCTGTACTGACCCCCGTAGATTCATTGAATGGAATGGAATAATCTTCAAGCTCTGGATAATTTTCTAGTGTGAGTTCTTGAGAACCATCAAATGCACCGCCATCCCTGTCTGGATTAGTAATTTGCTGATAAACTTGATTCAAAGCACGTTGATTCATATAGGCTTCAAATCCAGGGCCGTCTAAAAGATTTATTTTTTTTCTTACTGAGGTTAAATAGCTATCTACTGTTAATGTAATTTTATCCTTGCCATTATTCCTGTTTGCAGACTTCGAAGTGATGAGGATTACTCCGTTCGCACCTCTTGCGCCATAGACGGCAGTGGCAGCTGCGTCTTTCAGAACTTCAATTTTTTCAATATCATTTGGATTGATAAAGCTCATTGAGCTTTGTGTTCCTCCAGAATTTCCATTACCTTGGGCATCGGAAATTGGACTGATCGGAATACCATCCAATACATAAAGGGGTTGTGTTCCTCCAAGAATCGAATTTGTTCCCCGAATAGATACACCTACTCCACCACCAGGTTCTGCGCTTTCTGTAACAACTATACCAGCAACTTGTCCTTGTAAAAGATTCTCTAGAGAAGCTCCTCGGTTTTGCTCTAATTGTTCCGCTTTAATTTGCGTGATAGACCCCGAAAGGTCTTTTTTGCTGACATCAAAATAGCCAACGCTTACAAGGACTTCATCCAATTGATCTATATCGTCCTCTAGTCTTATAGTAATAGGAGAAGACAAAACGAGAACTTCTTGAGTTTTCATACCCAAAAACGAGGCAACTATAGTGTCGCCAATTTTAGTGTTAATTTCGAAATTACCATCAAAATCACTTGTTACTCCTTTCGCAGTTCCCTTGATTAATATAGTTGCTCCAGGAAGCGGCTCTTGAGATTTTGCCTCAACTATATTTCCCTTAAGTGAAATATTTTGTGCAATAATTATTGATGGCAAAAAAATTAGTATTAAAAGTGTTTTTGATTTCATATTAGTTAGTTAATGTATTGGCAATTTTTTAAAAAAATTAAACCCTGAAGTTTAAATATTATTCAATAAGGTTAATTAATTGATAATATTAGAGTGCTTTGCTCAATCTCCCTAAACTATGTTTTACTTTGTTTTATAAAACTAAGCCTCCTCACTGTATTGTTTCGGAGTTTTACCATAGAACTTTTTGAATTGTGTGCTAAAGTACTTTGGGTCGTTAAACCCAGACTCGTAAGCAATTTCATTGACCCGTTTAGACTTATTCTTTTTAAGTAATTCTGAAGCATGGTTTAATTTAATTCTAATAACTAAATCTACCGGAGACATGTTAGTTAATCCTTTTAATTTTCGAAACAGATTGGACCTACTAAGCCCTGTTTCTTCAGAGATTATATCAATAGAAAAATTACTATTTGTTATATTATTTTTTATGATTTCAACAACATTAGATAAGAAATTTTCATCTGGAGATTTATCCTTGGAATTTAGTTTTGAGCTTGATGTTGAAGTTGAAATCTTATAAAGTTCTTTTCTTGATTTAATAAGATTCTCAACCATGACACTTAATATTTTCATATTAAATGGTTTTTCCAAATAAGCATCAGCTCCTATTTCAATTCCTTGAATTTTGTTATCAATATCGCCCAAAGCAGATATCATTATAACGGGTATGTGACTCGTTTGAAAATTTGTTTTAATAATTTTACAAAATTCCTTGCCCCCCATAACAGGCATCATTACATCTGTTATGATTAAATCTAGGTTTTTAGCTAAACATATCAACAATGCCTCTTTCCCGTTTGGTGCATCTATTACCTCATATTTTTTTTCTAACCCCCTTTTAATAGTCAGCCTTAAATCTTTATTGTCTTCAACGAGCAAAATTCGATAATTTGAATTGGTATTAGTCTTAATAACGGAATCAAAATCGACTACCTCTGACTCATCTATTAATAATTGCTGTTCTTTATAATGTTCACTTCCTTTTAGAAGAGTTACCGTAAAAGTTGAACCTACATTTACTTTGCTTTTTAATTGAATTTGACCTCCATGCAATTCAACAATTTTTTTAGAGATCATCAAACCAACACCAGAACCTAAAATATCTTTTTTATTAATATTAGTTCCTCTTGTGAATCGTGAAAAAATTAGTTTTTGCTCCTTTTCAGGAATTCCAAATCCATTATCTATAAAGTCTATAATAACATTTTTTTGATGGACCGAAGCTTTAATTTGAATTTCCCCTCCTTCATCAGTGTATTTAACTGCATTCGATATTAAATTGTAGAAAATTCGAGACATTTTATTCTCATCAAACCATAAATAGGTTGTTGGAATAGAAATTGAAATATCGATTGATTTGTCCTGGATTAACGGCTCCACTTCAGCAACAATTCTTTGTATTATTTTTTTTAAATCGACTTTACTTACTGATAATTTAAGCATTCCTTGATCAGCCTTTTGAAAATCTAGAAGTTGTGTAACGTATTCATTTAAATTTTGTGTATTTCTATGTATAAGTTCAATAGTGTTTTTGTACTTATTTTTATCAGAAAGCTGAGAAACCAATAGCTGAATCAAAGTTACTGGAGTTCTAATGTCATGAGCAACTTCGGTAAAAAATTTGATTTTATTGTCGTTAAACTTTTTTTCAACTCTAGATTTTCGTATCTGAATAAAAAGGTAAACAAACACAAAACCTAATATTGTATACACTAAAAATGCCCAATTGCTAAGCCAGAATGGTTTTTTGATAATAATCTCTAGGGTGAAAATTTCTGGAGATAGCACACCCTCCACATTAGTAACTTTTGTTTCAAGAAAATATTTGCCTGGCGGTAATTTTGAGTAGACCGCCATTTCACCAGTTTTGGATATAATCGGGCGTTCATCATATCCCTTGAGCTGCCAAGAAAACTCTTGTTTCTTAGACCCTTGCATTGTTGGAGTTTCAAAATCAAAACTGAGTGAATTTTGGTCGTAATTAAGTTCGATTTTGTCTAAATAATTTATGTTTTTAGCAATCATTGTAGAGTCTGGCACAACACCATTGACAAGAAAATTGGAGACATAAATTTTAAGATTTTCTTTCTCGAATACTATTTTTTTTGGATCGAAGACAGTTGCTCCCTTAGGGCCACCAAATGCTAACCTACCATCGTAAGAGTTTGTAGAAGCACCAAAGCCAAAAGTTTCTATATTCAATCCATCAGCATTATCATATTTCCTGATTAATCCTTTCGCAATATCCAACTTCCACAAGCCTAAATAAGTTCCTAACCACAAATCATTTTGTGAAACTTTTTGAATTGAAAATACAGTTCCAGTTTCAAAATTTAACTCTTCGTTGATTAAATTGAATTTTTCTGAGTCTAGATTGTACTTGAAAAGCCCCCTATTGTTCCCAATCCAAATACATTTGTTGTAATTATCGTAAAGTAAGGAGTATATCTGATCGATATTTTTAAACGTTTCACTTTTAAGTTTTCTTGATGTATTTGAAATTTTATTGATTTCGATAAGCCCACTTGCAGAACCTACATAGAGTAGGTCTTCATTATTGGAAATTATTGTCCTTGCATTACCGGTGTTGTATGAATTGATTAAAGCTCCGTTTTTATAATGTTTGACAGGGCTATCTATTCCGCCTATCCAAAAATTACTATTCTCAAAATGGGTTGCATAAATCGCTTTAGATGTATTGTCGTTACCCATCAATGAGAAGCTTTGTGTTTTTCCTGAAATGGGGTCAAACTGTAGTATCCCCTTCCCATAAACACCTAAAATTAGATTTTCACCATACTGGTTAATTGTTAACACTGCCTTGTTCTTAAGGCTAGTATTGTCGCTGTAATTTGTCCAGATTCCGTCAGATGAAAGTTTGCTTATCCCCCTTTCTGTTCCAAACCACATATCGCCATTATCATGGAAGTGTATAGATCGGATATTATTATCATTAATGCTGTTTTTTTTAAAGGGGATGTAAGAAATGTTTGCAAAAGGATTGTTACTTGGGTAAATCAAGTCAATACCAACCTCTCTCAACCCTAACCAATAAACATTAGATTCATCTACAAAAATCTCGTATATACTTTTTTGAGTAATTGATTTAAAGTTGTCGGGGTTATGTCTAAATTTATTGATAACTTTAAACTCAGGATTAACAACAAACAAGCCTAATCCTTCTGGGGCGATTAATGCATTATTATTTTTATCAAAAGTTACAGACCTAATAGTGAGACTTTTTAAAATGTGAGCGCAAATTAAGTTGAGTTGATTATTATTTTCAACCACAAAAAGACCTTCCTTATCTGTTCCAGCCCAAATGCGATTTTTACTATCAAAATCAAAATCAAAAATCTCACTATTTTCAAGTAATGAATTTTGCTTTTCTAAATGACAGCTTTGTTTATCAAATCTAAAAACATTGATTCCCTTAGTAGAAGCAACAAAAACTCGATCGTTGTGAACTTTAATTTTTCTGTTAAATGTAATTTTAGGATATAATACCTTACTTAATTTATTAGATTTAAAATTATACACCAATAAGCCGTATTGAAGACCAATTAGTAAAGTATCCTCATTAATTAACTCGAAACATAAAAAATTTAGATTTTTTAGATTAATTATATTTTTGAAACTATCTTGTTCATATTGATACTGAAATAATTCCCCTTTCGAACTCAACACCAAAAGTGTTCCACTTTTGCTTATAATATCTACAACACCATTGCTTAAAAATTGATTGTAATTTTTAAATTTATACCCAGAATATCTATTTAAACCTTGAGAAGTACCTATCCACACATAACCCAAGGTGTCTTTTTCAATGGCACGGACGGCTCCGCTTTGATTTCCATCGTTAACGCCAAGGTGTTTAATGTGTTGACCCAAAACAAGCTTGGGAAAGAAAATCAACACAAAGCAAACTATAATAGAAAAATAGTTTTTCATATAATTGGTTTACATGTGTTAAATTACAGTTTTTTGATTAAATATGCTGTTATGATATTCAAATAAAAATACAGAAATAAAAAAACTAAAAAATTTTAAAGCTTTCTTTTTGATTTTAGGACTTCTTTAAGCCACCAATCTCTATTAGGGTTGTATCTGTATTGTGCTTTCAATTTTGTTGCCTCATCACGTAACCACTGCTCGATTATGTCATAATTCGGGTCATTAATAAGGTTTATCATTTCACCTGGGTCATTATTGAGGTCATACAATTCATCGATATCATTAGCGAGGAATGCATCTACTAATTTATAGCGTTCAGTCCTAACTGCTATTTGACTTGGCCCTGCATATGGCCAATAGCTATCTTGAAAATATTCAAATAAAATAGATTTTCTCCAATTATTATCATTTTCCCCTTTAAGTAACCCCAACATAGACTCACCCTGCATGTATGCTGGTTTTTCTATTCCAGCTAAATCAAGAATTGTTGGGGCAAGATCTATATTCAAGCATTGCTCTTTTATTTTTGTTTTTTTCTTTATTAAATCAGGATAACGAATAAGCATTGGAACACGCATAGAATTTTCATAG
>Ga0228609_1000905_pt1 | contig 12895 bp, 5 predicted proteins | sample 10DmetaG_FD_190068 | JGI IMG/M metagenome (GOLD analysis project Ga0228609, IMG submission 190068) | Seawater microbial communities from Monterey Bay, California, United States - 10D | ecosystem: Environmental > Aquatic > Marine > Coastal | place: USA: California | collected 2016-11-10 | reverse complement strand
GTTTCTTGGCCTTGGGAGGCAAAGGTTGTTGTGTAGTCTAGCTCACTTACGGCTGTACCGCTTAGCGTTAGTGGAATATCAAGATCCCTTGACGCTGCAGTACTAATTGTTGCTGTCACTGTAGTTGAAGTCCCCTCAACAAATGATGTTGGAGCAGCTACTATTGAAGATACCTCTGGGTCGTCTTCACTTTCTAAGTTTAGTGTAATGTCTGTTGTATCTGTAGTCCCATTGGTAAGAGCTCCTAGCTCAAAAACTATCGTCTCAATAACCTCAACATCAGTATCATTTATTGCACTTATTGTAATACTGGCAGACTCTGAACCTGCAGGGATAACAATCTCTGGGTCACTAACGCTGTAGTCCTCATCATTTGTTGCTGTCCCAGAAAGGGTGTACGGAATCGTAACATCAACCCCTGATACTGGTGTAGCCGTTGCTGTTAAAGTAATTGATGATGTTGCATCTTCAGCAAGAGTTTCTGAAGATAATGCAAATGTCACTACAGCAGCATCGTCGTTGTCTTCTATAGTGGCTACAATATCTGAACTATCACTTAATGTACCGTTTGTTGGAGTCCCTGGTGTTATAATTATCGTCTCATCATCTTCATCACTTTCATCATCAGTGGCTGTAAAAGTAATCGTACCTGTGGTGTCTCCTGCTGCAATTTTTATTGAAGGCGCAAATTGATACGAATAAACTGACCTATTGCCATTTGAATTATCTTGAGAATAAACCAACAAATTACCCATTGAATCAAAATCAAAATGAGAGAAGTTGTTGCCTGAGACAATGTCATCCCCTGGGGTGTAAGCCACGGTAATTAAATCATTGTTATCAATATCTAGTTTATAAATTCGTTGACCTTGGCCTGTCAAAGCTAAACTTATATACAAATCGTCATTATAAACTACTGATGTAGAGGGATATACAGAAATTGAGTTTATACTTACTGCTTCACCATCAACGGTGCTCAAATAATTTTCTCCTTGGTAATTTCCATTAACAACTTCACTCCATCTTTCCCAGCGGAAATTAATCAATCTGTCTCCTACTAAGATTGGTGAATAACAACACTCATTGGACTCAAACATTAAAACCGGGTCGTTAGCTCCGTCTTTTATATAACCAGAACGAAGTCCGCTCGACTCTAAAATATAATAAAGCTTGTCCCCGTGTAAAGAAAATCCACCCTCAAGATTATAGCCAGTATAATCTAAGTGCGATGTCTCTACAGTAGAGTTGTCTTCTAGTATGTTTATTTTCCAAATTTGTTGATTGTTTGTTCCGTAAAAAGTATTCTCTGTCTCTGAAAATTGTGTTTCATTATAACCTCTGTCTAAATTTATGTATTCCAAATCTTCAGTCTCTGGATCGTATATCCTAAGATTGTTCCCGTTTACAAACCCATATCTACCATCGGAAAGTACTCTGAAATCTCCAAAATTATCATTAGAATTCTCACCGCCTGAGTCATAAACTTTAGTTTCTTGGCCTTGGGAGGCAAAGGTTGTTGTGTAGTCTAGCTCACTTACGGCTGTACCGCTTAGCGTTAGTGGAATATCAAGATCCCTTGACGCTGCAGTACTAATTGTTGCTGTCACTGTAGTTGAAGTCCCCTCAACAAATGATGTTGGAGCAGCTACTATTGAAGATACCTCTGGGTCGTCTTCACTTTCTAAGTTTAGTGTAATGTCTGTTGTATCTGTAGTCCCATTGGTAAGAGCTCCTAGCTCAAAAACTATCGTCTCAATAACCTCAACATCAGTATCATTTATTGCACTTATTGTAATACTGGCAGACTCTGAACCTGCAGGGATAACAATCTCTGGGTCACTAACGCTGTAGTCCTCATCATTTGTTGCTGTCCCAGAAAGGGTGTACGGAATCGTAACATCAACCCCTGATACTGGTGTAGCCGTTGCTGTTAAAGTAATTGATGATGTTGCATCTTCAGCAAGAGTTTCTGAAGATAATGCAAATGTCACTACAGCAGCATCGTCGTTGTCTTCTATAGTGGCTACAATATCTGAACTATCACTTAATGTACCGTTTGTTGGAGTCCCTGGTGTTATAATTATCGTCTCATCATCTTCATCACTTTCATCATCAGTGGCTGTAAAAGTAATCGTACCTGTGGTGTCTCCTGCTGCAATTTTTAGCTCTGTTGACAATTGATAGGAGTAAACAGAATACTCACCGTCAACACTCTGGTTATATAATAATAAATCCCCTGAACTATTTTCAAAATCAAAGCTTCTTGTTTGATTGTGATTTTCCCCTAAAACATAATCTAGCTCAACAAAATTAATATTAGTAGATGTTATACTCCCTAGATATATTGATGAACTGTTTTTTAAATACAATTTATCATCATAAACTTTGAACTGATTGGAGCCAATATATTGATTAGAAGATATTGTATTTGAGGAAAACTCGCCATTTTCATAAGGTTTAAGATTTGAACCACTTATGCCATAAAGTATGTTGTTTAATTTGAAAAATCCGTCAAAATTTTCATCAACATTAATTTCAACTGAACTTTCTCCCTCATTCAATCTGTAAACTCTCCATGTTCCAGTAATATTTTGGTAGGTATGGTAATAAATTGTCCCATCTATTACATCAAAATTACCTTGTATAGAAATTGGAGATGTTGTAGTTACTAGCTGCTCCGATGTAATATTTTCTAAGTCTGATATGTCAATCTTATTAATTTTGTTATCGTAAATACTATAAATGAAATTCCCATGTAATCTAGAGTTATTTGAATAATTCGGAAGTGAATAATCCATGCCAGAATTTGTAATGGGGTCAAAAACACGAAGTGTCCACCCATCAATAAAAATATATTTTTCATCATAATAATAAAAATTATCATATGAGTTATTGTCTTCATTAATTAACATCATCAAGGTTTCTTGGCCTTGGGAGGCAAAGGTTGTTGTGTAGTCTAGCTCACTTACGGCTGTACCGCTTAGCGTTAGTGGAATATCAAGATCCCTTGACGCTGCAGTACTAATTGTTGCTGTCACTGTAGTTGAAGTCCCCTCAACAAATGATGTTGGAGCAGCTACTATTGAAGATACCTCTGGGTCGTCTTCACTTTCTAAGTTTAGTGTAATGTCTGTTGTATCTGTAGTCCCATTGGTAAGAGCTCCTAGCTCAAAAACTATCGTCTCAATAACCTCAACATCAGTATCATTTATTGCACTTATTGTAATACTGGCAGACTCTGAACCTGCAGGGATAACAATCTCTGGGTCACTAACGCTGTAGTCCTCATCATTTGTTGCTGTCCCAGAAAGGGTGTACGGAATCGTAACATCAACCCCTGATACTGGTGTAGCCGTTGCTGTTAAAGTAATTGATGATGTTGCATCTTCAGCAAGAGTTTCTGAAGATAATGCAAATGTCACTACAGCAGCATCGTCGTTGTCTTCTATAGTGGCTACAATATCTGAACTATCACTTAATGTACCGTTTGTTGGAGTCCCTGGTGTTATAATTATCGTCTCATCATCTTCATCACTTTCATCATCAGTGGCTGTAAAAGTAATCGTACCTGTGGTGTCTCCTGCTGCAATTTTTATTGCCAGATTAAGTTGATATGAATATATTCCATATTCCGGATTTGCATTTATATAATTTGACAAAACTAAGTTGCCATTTGATAAGAAGGAAAAATCTTTAATTGCAACAATTTCTGAAGACAGCTCATAATCTAACTTAGATCCAATACCGGTTTCCAAATCAATTTCATGAACATGATAGCCGCCTGTGCCGTTGACAATTGCCTTAGCATAAAACCTGCCGTTATGGGTGTTATACTTACCTTGTTCAAGGTCTAATCCTTCACCATTTTGATTAACCATTTGAGGCTGCAAAACAAAATTATCATCAACAAGTTCATAAACATTGTTGTAAGTCTGAATCATGAAAACTCTATCATTTAAAAGTATTGGCTGTAAACCCCACATGTAGCCAGTATCTGAAAAAGTGTGAATTAGTTCAGGTTCATCATTCCCTGACTTTTTATATAATTTATAAATACTATTTTCGCTGTCAAAAGTATTGTACAGTATATTATCTCCTTCAATACTAAACTCTTTATCCATGAAATTGTTGGCGGGGAGAGTTGCTATTTCTGTTTCTATTACAGAAGATAAGTCTGTAATATCAATTTCATAGATAGAGTTTTGATTATACCTTGTGTAAATTGTATTACCTTTAAGTTGAATATTTTCATAATTCCTAGATAATACTATATTTTCAGATGAGCCAGTTGAAGAATCATAAACTAACAAATCATTATTGTTCAAAAGCACATAACGCCCGTCTTGTAATATGTCAAAATATTCATAGCTGTTAATAAAATTGGCAATTAGCGTTTCATCTCCCAGCGCAGGGAAGTCTATGGCATAATCAATGTCCACTGTAGCTGATCCAGAAGTAGAAATTGGTAAGAAAATTTTTTCTGTTGACACAGCATCAAGAGACGCAGTCAATGTTAATGTAGAACCTTCGTTTAATATAGTATTGTCTGCTGCAATTGATATATTTTGTGAAAAAAAGATGTTCGAAGACATCAAGAACAAAAGCGTAAAGGAAAAGAAGTTTTTCATTGGATTAATTTTTATGCAATATAAAACAAAAAAAAAATTAAATCGGTACATTTATGGTACATATTTACAAAACACATAGTCATTGTAATATATTCAAAATAAGGAATATTTAAAACACTAATAAAGGGGTTAAATTCCTTGAAAAAATATTAAGTTGAAGCTTTTTAGAATGTTATTTAAGCTCATGGTAAATTATTGAAATTTGCCTTATTTTGCTTATTTGTATATTTACAGAAATTAAATTGTTATGGAAAGAAAAAATCCTTTTGATTTTATCAAAAAGAGATTGTTAAAACTAGCCTTAACTTTATTTTCTGTTCTTGCCTATGGGCAAAACTGTGAAACTAGAGTCGAAAAAATATTTGATAATTTAATTGAGGGAATTGGAAATAAAAGCATCTACCCCCCTTCTCTTGAGTTTTCACTTGAAAAAAATAATGGCGTTTATCTTAGCGATAGCACTGTTACAATTGAAATAGAATTAATAGAGCTATTTTGTTATGATAAAAATTTTGATGATAAAATTGCTTATATATTGGCTCATGAATTGGCACATCACTATTTAAATCATTCATGGATGACCAACACAAGTCTTGGATATTCAAGTTCTATTGGAGAATTCATTGATGATAACAGTCCAATTTATTCAAAAAACCAAAGAAAGTTATCAGAGAGTCAGGCAGATCTTTTTGCGGGGTTTTATGGGATGATTTCTGGATATAATACTTTGGAATATGCAAAACAAACAATAGAAGCTGTGTATGAGGCCTATAATATTAGAAAAGAAATTCCAGGCTATCCAACTTTCAATGAAAGGCTTGAGATAATTGATTCTAAAATTGATATTGCAAATGATCTCGCTTCAATATTTGAAATTGGAAACATTTTATTGATTGGCAAAAATTATGAGCTTGCGAAATACTGTTATGAGTTTATTTTAAGAAATAATTTCAATTCAAGAGAAATATATAACAACTTAGGTTTGACCTACTTACAATATGGAGTTTCGATTTCTAATTCTCCTATAAATAGCCTTTTGTTTCCTGTAAGCTTAGATCAAACAACAAGGTTGGAGGTCAACAAAACTAGATCTAGCAAGTTTAACGAAGACCCAAAGGATATGTTTAGCTATTCTTTGAAACAGTTTAAAAATGCTCAACTTTTAGACTCAAAATACCAACTGGCAACACAGAACGCCATGGTTGCTGAGTTTTTACTATTGCCTGATTTTAAATCTAGAAATGAATTTCTTGAAAATCTAAAAAAATATGATTGGAAACTGGAACCAGAAATATTGGTTGACATGGACGTCATAAATATGATTATTGATGAAAAATCATCAAAAAAAATCAATAAAATAGCAAAAAAAGGAAGTATAATAAGCAAGTTGAACATATCAAAAACTTCAAAAAAGAACATATCAGATTATAATAATACACTCGAGAAACTTGGCTTGTCGTATGATGATTTAGTTTTTAATAATTTTAAGAAAATTGCTGATTCAAAATTGAAATCTTCATCTATTAATCAAATAAAAGTATTTCAAAACAAGGATCTTTATATTATAAAAATTCCAGATGACTTAATAAAAAAACAAAGCTTAACCACACAGGAGAAAAATAAATTTATTATTACCGACAGAGGTAAATACTTTTTATTTAATGCTGATTAATTACCACAAAAGAATTGTAAATAGTAAAATTGTAAACGCATAAACAGAATACACTAGACTATTCCATGTGGATTGAAAAAATGACAAAAATTCATATTTGCTATTTTGTAATATCATGACTAAAATATTAAAAATAACCATAAAAATAATGAGGTTGCTTACCGCATCTGCTTTTGTAAATATTTGCACATTTTCCAGACTCGAATCAACAAAGTAACGGTTACCTATTGCGCCAAAAATTGCACCAACTCCAAGTGAGACTTTAGATTCTAATTCCTTATATTTTGGAATTAGAAATATCATACATGATATAAAAAATGATAAAATTCCACCCATGAAAAGCTTTAAAAAAATCCAAGAGCCTTGTCGGTCTAAATTTAAAATGACTTCAAAAGTTTCTGTTACTAGTCCTCTTGTAACTTTAGGTGATATTTTTATGAGATCACTCTCATCAACGTTATAGGAGTAGTTGTATTCAATAGATTCAACATTAAAACCTTCCTTTAAGTTCTCCATAGACTTGTTGAATGTACTTTTGAAAACGTGACTGGGTCTAAGCCTAATTATTGAAGTGTCAACTTTGGTTATAAATTTTAACCTTAGTTTTTGAGTGTCAAATGGAAAGTTAGTCAAATTCCAATTGTGATCAAATGGTGCTTCTACAAGAGAAACACTTTTTAAAATAAAGTTATCGTAAAATAAATAGTCGTAATTTTCTTTTTGGTAGTAATTTGGTTGTGACTCTATATTGGTTGTAAAACTGTTTTCTTTTGTATGTAATCCAAAAAACTCCTCAGGCAAAAGATCAATGGTAACTCCTGCTTTGGTTGTGTATTGTGCGTTGTACTCTGAAAAGGAGCTTACAACCAATTTGCTAAAAAAATAATCTTTCTTTTCATCTAGCCCTTTTATATCTTTAATATCAATTGAAATATCAAAAATAATTGGCCATTTTAGACTATCGCCCTTGCCTAAATACTCTTCTGGGTAATATGGCTTACCGAAATACTTATAATCAATATCCTGTGCGTAGATAAACGATGAAGCCAAAAGAAAAAATAATACTCTAATCATTTTTTTGATTTTGATGAATTTCTACTTGAATTAGCTTTTCTAATTGATAATCTATCTCCAAGTTTCTTAAAATATTTTTTGGCTTCAAATTGTGTTTCAGTTATACTTTCATCACTTGCAAAACCAAGTTTATCTAAACTTTGAAGATTACCATCTACAGCATTGGCTGAAGAAATACCATCATTATCTAAGATAAGAAAAAAGCCAGTCATTTTAGCATTATCAAATTTGCCAATATAATAACTATTTTCTTCATTATTACTCAAAATACCGTAACCATTAACTCCGTTCAAAAGGTATTGACCTTCGTAAGTGTTGTAGTCGTTTACATCGTTTTTAAAGCTGAATCTTTTGTAGCTTTTTGTTTCTATAACTGCTGGGGTCAAATCCTTAATATTTTGATTTAACTCAAGAAAAAAAACTTCTTTAATAGACATTGCAAAGTCATCATATTTTAGCCACATATATCCATTATCACCATAATTTTTTCCCCAACTATTGACAATTCGAAATGCACCACCAAATTTGTTGTCGTTGTAACCAACCACGCAAAGAGCATGTCCTTCAACCCCATTAGTGTAATGATCAGGACTCCATAACCCATCACTTTTTACTCCGGATAAATTCCCTGAGGAATACGAAATCATTGAATTAACAAATTCAAAACCCGTTATTATTGGAGTGTTATTGCATAAGTTTTTTTTGATAATGTTAATTAAACTGTTTCTGGGCGTGTTTTTTGTTTCATAATAATACCATTTGTTTATACTATAAGGCGTAGTGTAACTTAAAGCATTTTTAATTTGAATTGGATCGATTTTAGCGCTGCTATCTGTATATGGTGGGTAGAATAGCTTCTTAGCTCCGACCTCAGATAAATTGTCGAGAACTGAAGACATAAACAATCCATTGTATCCGTTTTCTTTAACATTATTTTGAAATAAATAAATAAAATAAGGGTCAAAAGAGTGCGCATATTTCTCATTATAATCCGTAATTCCAAACTTTATATTATACATTGTGGATAAAGCATAATATAAAGAAGCAAAACCTACAGACGTATCACCATTTTGTTCTATTACTGGGGGAACAAATTTTTCAAGGCTATGAGATGAGGGTAGAGTGTCGCAAACTACTAACCATCCAGCAGGTACCTTTGGATACATAGCTTTTTTTTCTGTATTGCATAGTATCAAACCTTGACTAAAGGCTTGTGTTGATACAAATAGAAGCACAAATAGATTCTTTTTTATTGTATTAATAGCAATCATATTTTGATTAACTTTATAAATTATTATTTGAACAAATCTGATATTTCTTTTTCTTGAAAATGGTTTAAAAGATTTTTATGGTACGGCGAATCTTGATAAAAATACTTGTAAAGATCGTCTAAATAAGCATTTAATAAAAAGTTTTGACTGTTTCTGTTCTCTTCTTCAATAGACTTTAAGTCTTCACTCAACTCAAAGGGATTGTAGCAAAAGTTTGATGCGGAAGAAATGATTAATTTTATGTGTAAATTAACATATCTTAAAAACAAAATATCATCTTTGGCACCAAATTTTGTTGTTATTAAATTCTCCATTAGTTTCAAAGAAGTCAACAGCTCATAACTCCAAAAGATTTCACCATTGTTCTTTAATGAAGCCCCTCTAATAAGTTTGAGGTAATTTATAACCCAAACTCTATTTATGTAATTCAGTTTATATTCTCTCTCGTAGTCAAGTAACTTTTGTTTAAACGCACTGTCAGATGTGCTAAAAAAATCGCTGTTTTTAAGATAGCCATTGTAAAGTTTGTACAATAACTCATGACCAAATAAACTCCAATTGCTAAACAATTCTTTGTCTTCCAGAATTGTATAATTTTTTTTCTTTATTTCACTTTTTAAATAAAGAAAATTGTCACATGATGAAATTCTCCATCTATATGCCTCAGAAATAGTCTCTTTCCTTTTTTGAAATTTTTCAAAATCATCAGTTGGTAACAAATAATTCGTCTCTTGAACGAAAAAATTAGGCCTGAACTTCGATTTAACAACAAAGTTATTATAGTTCTCAATTTTTGTTTTTTGTTCAAATGAAATTTCACTAAACTTATCCAGCAATAATTCAACATATTTTCTTGAATTTATATACAACGAAATGTAATGAGATAAATCATCTTCGTTAAGCGTAGAGTAGAATACTCCTCTTGAAATTTGAGTTTCTAAGGCTAAAATGAAATATCCAAATGAAGTTAAATCAATATATCGATTATAATCAAAACTAGGCTCTTTAAAAAAATCATTATAGTCCCTAAATGTTTCATTAAGCTCTTCTAGTAACTCCTTAGAGTTTTTAGTATTTACATACACAATATGGTCAGCTTTCATTCGATCAACTTCAACTTTGATATCGGGATATTGTTTTTTAGTAAAGTTTACTAATTCTTTATTTTTTTCATTGATATCTATATAAAAATTGCTGTCAAATTTTGAAATTAAAGATCTCGATTCTTCCACAAGTATGCTGTTTAAATCATCGAAATCATCAACTAAAAAAAAATTTTCAGAGCAAGGATTAGTTCTCCAATCAAAATGTTCTTTTTTTAAAAACCAAAAATTTGATAATCCACTGTCCAAGAATTTCATATCAAAATCAATTTTTGGAAAAGTTAACAATTCTTCTAATGAAAAAAGGTTGTTATCAACAATATTAAAAGATGTCAAAAAAGCATTGTAAAGTGAAATGTAATAGGATTTGTCAATGTAAGGTTCATATTCTATTTTGTCATTACTCAACAGCAGTTTTAGATTATTGATAAATAAATTATATTCCTCAATTTGGAACGATTCTTTAAACTTTTCGTAGGTTATATCCGTACTACTCAAGTTCCTAATTTCAAGGGAGAAATATTTAGGAGCCTCAGCTGAGAGAGGACTAAAGACATAATCATTAATTAGTTTTTCTCTTAAATAAATTTCTTCCTTATATTTTTTTTGTAATCTATAAAAATTTGCAGATGTGTTAAGAATCTCGATGACTTCTTCTAGTCCTCCACTTTGTTTTTTAGTGTTACAAAAATTAATTATTTCTTCAATTGTTGAATCATACAATGAGAACGTTTTTTTTAGAATAAAAGATTTTCCAACGAGTTGAGTTGATTCTAAAGGTCTTTGTTGTCCATTTGTTTGATCTAAAACCTCAGCTCTAACATTCCTGAAAACTTGGTCAATAGAAATGTCATCGATTTTCATATTTCTAGATAAACTTGAAGTATAAATACTGTTATCCCCGTTCCCGTCGGGAGCAGTTTGTCCAGAGTCTGTTGAAAATGCTATAAGAGAACCTGTTGGGGGCTGTATTTTAGCAAGTCCTCTGCCGTTCAATGAGCGTGTATTATTCCAGCTGGATTCAAAAGGATTGTCTCTACATGCATCTAGAATAAGGATGTTAACCTGATTATCCTTAGATTTTAGAATTCTCATAATTTTTTCTACACTAACTGCATAATCAAGAACATCTTCTTCAGAAAAAAAATTTTCTTTTGTTGGAAGTAGAAAGTTTTCGTCGTCAATTTGAATTCCATGCCCAGCGTAATAAACAAAAGCCACATCATAATTTTCTCTTTTTGCTCCAAATTCTCTTATTGCATTTGTCATATCTCTTCGTGTTGCCAAATTTTCTTTTAATATGACATCAAATTCAAGAGAGTCTAATGTAGAGGCTATGAGTCTTGCATCGTTTACAGGATTGTTTAACTCCCCTTTTTCATAATTGGCATTCCCCATGACCAATGCAAGTCTTTTTTCTTTTTCTTGACTTAACAAGAAAAAGTGTGCAATTGAAAAAAATAAAATGAAAATATTTTTCATAATTAAATTGGCTTATACTTCAAATATATGAAATGTATCTCTAAAAATGATTGAGCTGGTGATTTGCTGTCATCATGATTACTACAAGCGAAGATTAATATAACAGAGAGTGCTAGTAATGTTCTCATCTAGGTATAAATTGGTAGAATATCAAACTTAAATAAAATAATCTACTAATTTAGTACAAATTTAGTACATTTAATAAAAGTTTATGCTTTACCAGCTTAAAAATAATGTCTCTCAAAAATGTGGTTTTAAAATTAAAAACCGTGGAGATTGTGTGCGGTTATCCAATATGATATTAATAGACTCAGGAATTGACCTAAGTTATAATACACTAAGGAGATTTTATGGAGTTGTAAAGGGTACAAAGCCAAACAGTCGTACGTTGAACACCCTTTCCATATATGTTGGTTATAGCTCTTATGTAGATTTTTGTGCGGCCTATCCTCAAAAGAAAAACTGGGACATTCATCAAAAGATTTACAATAGTATAGTGATTGATCCTAAATATGCATTGGAATTAATGAATGATGAGTTTATAAGTCCTGAAAGTTGTTTGGAATTGTTAATCACACTTATTGGTGGCCTGACTGTGGCAAAAAATGTTGAAATTTTAAAATTAGTTTTTAATTCTCCTTTACTAGATCCAAAGCGTTATAATTATTCAGAAATACTATATTTAGGAAATTGTGTGGGCCCTGTATTTAAGCAGATGGAAACACCAATTCAAGAGTTCATATCGACAAAATATTTTACGCCAACTATTTTTAATTCCTTTGTAGATATTTCAAGCTTGAATGGTAATTATGGCACTTATTGTAAAAATTTAGCTAATAAAACAACTAACAAAGAGCAAACACTTTTTACAGCTTGTATTATGGAGCTTCGTAAATTTTTAAATAATCAACCCGTAAGACTCGTTACATCAGCTCTAAACATAAAACAGATTCATCCAATTTTATATGGCCGATATAAGGGAGTTGAAATTTTGAAAAAGAACCTTAAACATAAAGAAATCTACACACAAAAGTTCATAAAAAAAATTGCGAAAAAGAAAAATAAAATTGATTATCTATATGAATTTCTATTTGCTTGCATTCTAGCTGGTGAGGTACAATTATTAAAATTTGTTCAAGAATCCACGGCACACTATAAAATTTCAAAACCCTACTATCAAGAGTACCACTACAGTTTGTTTGAATTACGAGATGCTATTGTAAAATTAAAATCTGGTGCAAATATCAGTAAGAAACTAATTAAACTTAAAAATGAAGCGCTGTTTAGAAATAGCTGTAGAGATTTCATTGAGCTATTCATTAGTATTTTAGATTATCATAATTCTGGCAAAAAGAGAGCTATACTGGATATTTACTTAGCCAAGGCAAGGCGCTTAAATTACCCCATTTTTGATGAAGCCTATTGTAGAAACTATTTTTCTAAATAAATGGCTGTAATAATTTGATAACATATCAATTTCACAGCTAGCCTTCAAAAAAGAAAACGATCTTAAAATCAATAGAGGGGTGTAGTTTTTGAGTCTTTTATTGAAATTTTTGGGATAAAATATGGGTTAAGAAATTCCCTAAAAATAAGTAACCCACTGAATACCAAGTACTTAGTGGGTTGTGTTGCTCCCCCTATTATTCAAAGATGCAGCCAAGA
>Ga0228609_1000880_pt1 | contig 13138 bp, 12 predicted proteins | sample 10DmetaG_FD_190068 | JGI IMG/M metagenome (GOLD analysis project Ga0228609, IMG submission 190068) | Seawater microbial communities from Monterey Bay, California, United States - 10D | ecosystem: Environmental > Aquatic > Marine > Coastal | place: USA: California | collected 2016-11-10 | reverse complement strand
ACCTTTAGTAAGAAGATAAAACCAATAATTCTGCACACCACTATTTATGTGAACACCTCCATTATCTGATGGTGCAGTATGCCAGTAATCTCCTTTGTAAGTATCTGGATCTCTAAAATCATTTGGCTTTGCCATGTTTCGAAGACCTCTTCCTGATGAGGTAATATCCTCTCCCATTCCCCAATCAAACTGAGTAGAATCAGCATAAAATTCTATGGCATTACCAAAAATATCACTAAAAGATTCATTCAAAGCCCCACTCTCATATCTGTATATAAGCCCTGCACTATTAGTAGTAACAGCATGAGTTACCTCATGACCACATATATCTACGCTTGTAAGCGGATACCATGAACTTCCATTGCCATCTCCATAGGTCATCACATATCCATTCCAAAATGCATTCACATAATTGGACCTATAATGAATATAACTTCTAATCTTAGCACCATTCCCATCAAAACTATTTCTACCAAAATTCTTGAGAAAATAATCATAAGTCATTTCAGCTCCAAAATGAGCATCAGTAGCAACTTCATCAAGATTTACATTATAATTATTCCAATAATTATCCGTATCTAAAAAGTCGACAGCAGCACCATAAGTCTTCCCTTTCTGCATGTTATATGTCTCTATTCCATTTCCTCTCCCTGACTCACGTAATCTAAAATTAGTTGGACTTGTACTGTCTGTTTGAATAGATCGAACCCCTCTGTATTTGGTATTTGCCCTTCCTTTTACCTCTACTTCATGGATTAAATCCTCATAGGCCCATACATCTCCAGTTAGAGCATGGATATAAATATTCTTTTTGATTAATGGCTCTACAGCATTAATCTCCATACCATAGCACAGACTGAACTCTTTTGAAAAATCTAAGTCTTGAGGAACATAAATTAACTCGGGTGTTGGATCATAAGTAGCCAAACTATCTTCTGTCCAAAGTTTTATCATCGCTTCTTCCTCCTCAATTTGCCAATTAAAAACACTTCCTCCCGAAAATTCAATAGCTATTTGCTTTGCTTCTTCTGGCTCTATAATTGGCAATTCAATCATCGGATTGTATATAATACCATTGAACCCCTTGAGAATATCTCCATCAAAATGAGCCACTACTTCACTCCCCAAAATATGTTGATTATGAATACTGTGAGTGTATCTTATTACATCATCATCATTGTTTTGAGCAAATTTTTTAATCAAGTTGCTTTGTTTTGAGAGCTTTAAATAATCAGCAATGAAACCTGAAGATTGCGATTTGTTAATTCTAAGATGTTCGATGTTAACCACATTAAAATGAAACCCTTTGTCTCCCCATTCGTCCGAATAGTTTGAAAGTAAATTTTGGGCATTTATAGACAATACTGAAAATAATAATAAGCCAACAAAAGATATCCGATGCTTAAGATTTTGGATTGCTAGTAACATTATAACTACTTAAGAATCACGAATATAACGATTTATGACCTTAATATTTGAATATTTAAAACCAAAGAAAAACAACAAAAAAGTGACATCTAAAGTAATTTCTTAATTCATTCTATAACTCTCTTTACATAACCTTCAACCATTACTCATGCTTCACTTTTTATAACAAAAAAAAATAATTTTTTATGATTCACCCTAAAATTTAGTTCACAAATCAATAATTTTACTTTTTTATTTTTAATTAATCTAAATAAAAATAGATTTGCATCATAAATCAGAAATAATGAAAAAAATATATACACTAATTTTTATTCTAATTGTTCATTTTGTAAATGCTCAATCTACAGATAGCACCAAAAGACAGCTTAAAAATTCTGCCCAAACTCTCATTGATAGTAAAGATGGCAACTTACTAATGGCTGCTTACGGTGAGGTTCATTTCAACCAACCTTTTGCAGATAACACCAAATACAACGGTAGCCTTGATGTGCACCGACAAGTTTTATTATTTGGATACAAGTTTGACTCTAAAACATCCTTTATTACAGAAATAGAAATTGAACACATCAAAGAAGTTTATTTAGAACAAGCGTTTTTAAACTACAAAGCTAAACCGTGGCTTAATCTACAAGCTGGTCTTATGCTTATTCCAATGGGAATTGTCAATGAATACCATGAACCTACTACTTTTAACGGTGTTGAAAGACCAATGATTAATAATGTAATTATTCCTACTACATGGAGAGAAATTGGAGCAGGAGTAGCGGGTAATATATCTGATATTGGACTTCGATATCAACTATATGCTGTCAATGGTCCACTTGGATACGATGATGGACCTAAACTTGGTGGGCGAAAACCAATCAGAGGAGCTAGACAAAAAGGGTCTCAAGTAACGATATCAGACTTTGATCTTTCAGGTAGACTTACATATTATGGTATAAAAGGTTTAAATTTTGGATTCTCTGGATATTTTGGTCAAACAGAATCATCATTATTTAACAATTTGAACCAAGATAGCACTTCGCTTTCTAGACAAGCTGATAGTTCTAGCATTGGCATCAACATGATTAGCAGTGATTTTAGATATCAATTAAAAAACTTTGAAGCTCGTGGAGAGGTTATTTGGATGAATCTGACAAACACTAATGAGTACAACTCCATCACAAACCAAGATCTAGGAAAAACTACGTATGGATATTATGCAGAAGTTGGATATAACATTGGATCTGCTTTAAATCTAAAAAATAAGCTAGTCCCATTCGTCAGATACTCAAACTATGATACCCATCACAAAGTGTCAACTAATCAAAAGAAAAATCTTGCCTATAGCAATGAGGTAATCACAACAGGAATATCATGTTTTTTAAATCCTAACTTTGTAGTTAAAGCTGATTACCAACAGCAAAAAAATGGTAATAACACAAAAACAAACACCTTTAATGCGGGGATAGGTTATTGGTTTAGATAAGATGCAAATAAAAACAGTTAAGCGAATCTGTATTCTTGGGATTGTTGCCATTTCAGCTTCATGGAGTGGTTATCATTCCCCGCTTCCTGATCATCTAACAAAAAAGATAAACAAAACACTCATCCGAATTTTTGGTAAAGACATCAAACATTCGGATGAGATACTAATTGATTTGCACAATAGCAATCACCATGTTTTTAATCTAACTCAAGGAGACTCTCTAATGGGCTATGCCATTGCATCAAGGGCATTAGGTTGCAAAATTGGTGGATGTTCAACAGATAATAAAGAGGAATCGAGTTTCGAAGAGTTCTTCTACATGACTGTCTTCAACACCAATTATCAAATAGAGAAAGTTAAAGTTATTGAATATACCTCAGATCATGGATATCAAATAGCAAATAGAGGATGGCTCAAACAATTTATACATAAAGACAACTTTACCGTTGGAGAAAATATAGATGCTATCTCTGGGGCAACTATCTCTGTAAATTCTATCGTTAATGGTGTAAATTCTCAAAAAGATATTATCCGAAAACTCCAAGGGAATGATAAGCTTTAACACTTCATTACATTAACCAATATTATCATCAGTTTTTTGATTAATTGGTAACCTATTTTAAAGTTATCTTTGAAGTGAATTGAAAAACGAATGGTCATAGAGCAGATATACACAAATTGCCTTGCACAAGGAGCTTATTTTATTGAGAGTAATGGCGAAGTAGCTATTATAGATCCATTGCGAGAAATCGATTCTTACATCAGCAAGGCTGATAAATTAAATGCACGTATAAAATACATTTTCGAGACTCATTTTCATGCTGATTTTGTAAGTGGCCACGTTACATTATCCGAAAAAACAGGAGCAAATATTGTTTACGGACCATTAGCCAACCCTACTTATGACACTATTATAGCTAAAGATAAACAAGAATTTAAGGTTGGCAACATAACTATTATTGCTCTGCACACCCCAGGCCACACCATGGAGAGCACTACTTATCTTCTAAGAGATGAAAATGGAAAAGATCATTGTATTTTTTCAGGAGACACACTATTCTTGGGTGACGTAGGCAGACCTGATCTTGCCCAAAAATCGGCAAATATTACCCAAGAAGAATTGGCTGGAATTTTATTTGATAGTCTTAGAAATACGATTATGCCCCTAGCTGATGATGTCATTGTTTACCCTGCACACGGTGCTGGAAGTGCCTGCGGCAAAAACATGATGACAGAAACAGTAGACACACTCGGCAATCAGAAGAAAATGAACTATGCACTGAGACCAGACATGACAAAAACTGAATTTATTCAGGAGGTAACCGATGGACTATCTACACCTCCGGCATATTTCCCAATGAATGTCATGATGAACAAATCGGGTTATGTGAATATTGATGATGTCATCTCAAAGGGAAACTCTCCATTAAGTCCTGCAGAATTTGAAATAGCCGCCAACAAACACCATGCAATAATCCTTGATGTTCGACACGAGAAAGAATTCATCAAAGGTTTCATCCCACGAAGTATATTCATTGGCATTGACGGAAATTTTGCTCCATGGGTTGGAGCTATTATCAAAGATGTTAAACAGCCTATTCTTATTGTTGGTGATGAGAATCGATTAAATGAAGTAATCACTAGACTGAGCCGTGTAGGATTTGATAATACCATAGGATATTTAAAAGGTGGTTTTGAGGCTTGGGAAAAAGATGGCAAAGAAATTGATACCCTTCAATCTGTTCCTACTAGTCAATTCGAAACTGAATATAAAACTAATCATAATCCCATTTATGATGTTCGTAAAAAGGGTGAATGGGATACAAAACATATCAAAGATGCTCATCACGTTTGCCTAACCATGCTTCATGAAGAGATTGATCAATTTCCTAAAGAAAAAAACTTTTATATTCACTGTGCTGGCGGATACCGATCAGTAATTGCATCTTCTGTATTAAAGATGCGTGGCTTCCACAATTTAATAAATATTGATGAGGGTTTTGATGCTATTCAACATGCTTCTTTTGAGTTTATCTCCGAATAATTAAAGCTAAATCACTTCGATTCAAATAACACAAATAATATTTCTTCGTTAAACTAGCACAAACTAGATATGATTGTTCAAATAAGTCGCCTACTACTTAGTTTTCTTTTCATTTTTGGAGCAGTAAGTAAATTAATTTCCATGCCTTTTTTTGATGGTATGGTTGCTGAGTTAATTCTTGGACAAGATTATTTTAATCGTCCTCAAGAAATGATTTTAGTTCAATGGCTAACACGTATATTAGTAGCTATAGAACTTTGGATTGGTATTGCTCTTCTTCAAAATAAAGGTTTCAAAAAAGTAACCTTACCTCTAACTCTGCTCACTTTAATCCTATTTACTGTTCACCTCTTTTATGAAAGCTTAAAAAAGGAAAATGGTTTTATTGAGGGTAATTGTGGCTGTTTTGGAGATGTATTACCTATGAATAATCTCGAATCCATTATTAAAAATGTTATTGGTATAAGTCTGGCTATATTCACTTGGTTCAAGTTTGATAATCAAACCTTTCGATCATGGACCTCATCCGTTTTTATTGGATTAGTCACCTTATTCACACTTAGCTTTGGTGTAAAGTCTTATCAAAAAGCACCCGAAAGTTTAAATTCAACCACTTTATCACAAAATATAACAATCCAAGACACCACAGATACTGATTCCCAAGATAGCATGTTAATTGATTCTCTAACACCTGCATCAAACAAAGAAGTATTGATTAAGGAATCCAAAAAAGAAACAACAACTCTTGAAAAAATCATCACAACAATTCCTAAAGAAAATAACGTATCAAATTCAAGTAAAATTAGCCCTCAAACCACACTTGAATTGTTAAATTATTATGTACCTGATTTAAAAAATCATCTTCAAAAAAATGACACTACACTGGTATGTCTATTTAGTATGACCTGCAGTCATTGTCAAGAAGTTTACCGCGATATTTCGTCTATGAAGTCATCATCAAAACTTCCTCCCATTTACCTTGTGAATTATGGTTCGGAGTACGAGCAAAATTATTTCTTCACGCAAGCAGGAAACAAAAATGATCCTCATTACAAAATTGAAGATTTCTCCATTTTTAAACGATTGCTTGAAGGAAAAACTTACCCCAGAATTTTGAGTATAAGCAAAGGAAAAATTCTAAAAGAATGGGATGTCGATAGTTACCAAAAAGAAGACTTCATGAATCATTTTGGTATCAAAAAAATTATCGAAAAAGAAAAAAACGATGGTTTACAATTGGATCTAAATCAAGGAAACAGTCCTTGGTAATTACCTGATTTTATATTCTACTCCAAACTGAATAGTGTTTGTTTTAGGAATTTGGTCATAAGAATTCAACATTGATTTCATCCCATAACCGTAACTATAGCTTGACCAAAGTCCCCATGACTTTGCAAGGCCATAACGAACACCTATCGAGCCATTGATTCTTATCAAACGCTTAGCCACTAATTTTTCATCTAAATCAACAACATCCAAAATACCGTCATTGGCTGATGCTGTATAAAGTCCTTTTGCTTTTTTGAGAATATCAAAATTCAAACCAAGACCTCCAAAATACGAAACACGCCCTCTAGCAATAGTCTGGTAATTAAGTTGTAAGGGCACACTCCAATAATCAAATTTTGCTATGCAATCTGGACAAACATCTTGTTGAGATGTGCTAAATGTGCTATCAACAATCACATCTCCAATCAAAGCAATGGGTTTTCCTCTTGGCGAAATAGTATAGTTTCGATTCAATAATTTTTTCTTATAAATGTATGTTTTTTCCGTAGTAGTAATGTTATAATTAGTTTTTTGCTGTAGTGATATCATTCCAAAACCTGTAGTGAATTTCCAACGGTTTTTTTGAGCCGATATATTCATCCCATAGCCCATGCTCTGCAACTCATTTTCATTAGTCTTATGGTTATTTTCATCGATAAGACCATTCAATTTTATAACAGTCTTATACTGAATCATTCCCAAGTAGGGAGAAACATAAAATGACAATCTTGAATAGGGACTTTTTAATACCCCAATATTTTTTATGTTAGGATTATGATCATACTTAAACCCGTCAATACCATATGGATCTAACCCCAATGTTTCTTGTTTCAAGTCTTCTAATGCTATTGAGCTATTGAGTTTTTGTTCTGATGTCTGACCTATATCTTCAATAATGTCTTTTTGATTTAATATTTCATTAGCCAAATTATTCGTGTTAAAATTCATTCCATTGCTTTCTGAATTTGAAATATCTGTTTGTATGATATCAGGCGTACTTTCAGCTGGATTAAAATTTATTTCCCCAGAAATTTTAGGATTATTCAAATTATAATCATCTCTATTATAATCGGTAGAACTCACAAAATCATTTTGTTTTTTCTCAGGGATAACTACTGCCATATCCTCTTCTTTAATCTCCAATTTTTGGGTTGATTCTTGAGGTGAACTTGGTTTAATTTCAACGAGGTTTTCGTTGATGTGTTTATCTTCAAAATCTATAGACGGCTCTTGAGTAATAGACTGACTCCTGTTAACCTCTTGATTAGAAGTTACAACAATGTCCTGCCTATCATTATCAAAGTCATAAAAGCAAACAAACGAAGAAACCCCTAAAACCGCAATAAAAATAGAAGATCTAATCCACCATCGATATCGAAAAAAGAAGCTAGCCTTGTGATCTAATAGTGCTGCCATAGCCTTCCAATCAGACTTGGAGTATTTCAACCCCTTGTCAGACAGTCCGTCTCTGAATATGTCATCTATCTTACTCACTTTAAATTTGTCAATTTTTTTTCTGCTTTTGCCTGTTTTTCAAGCATTACTTTTAATTTTTTTCTAGCATCATTCACATGCCATTTACTTGTTCCTATAGGTATTCCTAAATAATCACCAATTTCTTTATGTTTATAACCATCAATGGCAAATAGATTGAAGATTTTTTGAGTGAGGTCTGGAAGTTTTGCCAGCATCGCTCTTAAATCTTTTTCTTGAATATTAGCCTCACCTAAGTTATAATCAACGGGAACATTGAAGTCCTCATAGGTTGTAACGTGAATATTGGCAATATACTTTTTATCTTTTCTATACTCATCGATTAAGTGGTTTATCATTACATTTCTAATCCAGGTAGCAATAGCATATTGGCTATTATATTTTTTCATATTCTGGAGCACTTTCAAAAATCCTCCGTTGAGCTTTTGAAGAACTTCCGATCGATCATTACAATATCTTATGACTATACTACTCATTAATGGAAAATATTTTTCATACAACTTGTTCTGACACCTTCTGTCATTTTCTATACATCCTTTTATTAGTTGATCATCAGTCATATGAGTACTCATTTTTTAGAAAAAGGCAGAGCCACATTCGCAGCTCTACCTTCTAACCAAAAAACTAAGATTTAAAATTATCTAGCCAGGTAGAGTTTTACACTTTTCACTTCGTCACCTGCACGCAGATTTACAAAGTAGAGACCATCACTCAATGAGCTAAGATCTAGCTGTGTTTTATTACTTCCAGTAGTTAGATACGTTTCGTTTTGAGCTACTTGCTGTCCCATGCTATTCATTACACGCATAGTCATTTTAGCTCCTTTTTTACTATCAATGGTAAAGGTAAACTTACCGCTTGATGGGTTTGGATATACATTCACCCCAGTGAACGCAGTTGTTTGTTCTTTAACTCCAAGCATTGCTTCATCGATAACCGTAATACCAAAACCACTAGTTTTTAGAATATTACCATTAGAATCCATTCCAACTGTGTCACAGTATGTTGAATAACAATTTGAATTAGAATCCATGATTGTCAGACAAACCGTGTACAAACCATAGTTTGCATAGTGGTGTTTTGGGTATTGAGCATTAGAAGTAGTTCCATCTCCAAAATCCCAGAAGTATTGAGTATTTCCATTGGTGCCCGTACTATTGTTTACCAAGTATAGTCCAAACATATTATTCGAATCCAATGCTACATAATATGATGCTTTGCAAGATGGGGTATTGTTAATTACAAGGATATTCTGACTTACAGCATCACAAACATTCCCGTTTGAATCTAATAGAGAATATTCAACAATATACGTTCCTGCTCCACTGAATGTATGAGCAATATTTTGACCAGTATATGTTATACTGCCAGCACCTGCATTATTTTTAATCTCCCACGAAGCACTTCCACCTGCTGATGGAGCACTTCCATTAAAGTAATACTTCAAGCTATTTGGCGAACCTACCTGATGCGTAAAACTTGCATTGCAGTTACCGCCTGTATTGTTATTCGTAACCGTAATACTCTGAACTTTATGACCACAGCTATCACCAAGACTATCCACTAAATAATAACTTACCTGATAAGTCCCCGCTGCACTAAATGTATGAGTGGCACTTTGTCCGCTATAACTCTTAGCACCATTATCATAAACAGTCCATGAAGCACTTCCTCTTAGTGATGGTGCATTACCATCAAAATAGTATTTCAAACTATTTGCAGAATCTACACTTGAAGTGAAGCTTGCATCGCAGTTACCACCACCATTGTTATTTGATATCGTAATGGTCATAAATGTAGTGTCTGAACAAAATGATGGATCTACTAAAGTTAGATAAGCATAGTACGTGCCTGGAGAACTATAAGTGTGGGATACCTGATTGCCTGAACCAGTAGTTCTATCTCCAAAATTCCAAGTCAATGTGTGATTCCCTGATACCGAAGTAGATGAATCATTGAAAAAAGTAACGGTACTTCCATTTTGTGTGTAATAAGCTCTTGCTGTACACCCAGCATAGACAGCACCTCCTATTAAAGCGAGTAATGCCGTCAAAAAAGTTGATTTTAAAAATTTCATAATTTGTATTTTTTATGTTTAAATATATGTTGATTTACTTCCATATACGAGAGCTTCCGCAAAAAGGTTGAGATTTTTTTAAATTTATTTTTCAGCGATGCTTTTTTGCCACATCCAAGCATGGTACATCATATCGTTTATGTCGTACTCTGCCTGCCATTCAAGAACTGTATTTATTTTTTGAGTATCCGCAAAAATTTGTTCTACGTCTCCATCTCTTCTGGGTCCTATCGTATAGTTTAAGCTAACATTAGACTGTTTTTCGAAGGCTTGTACTACCTCTAATACCGTCGATCCGTGACCTGTCCCTACATTGAATACATCCACTGAATTAGGCATCTTATCTGCAAATGTCATTGCCTTCACGTGGGCTTTAGCTAAATCTACTACGTGAATATAGTCTCTAATGCAAGTTCCATCAGAGGTATTATAATCATTACCATGAATTACTAACTGCTCTCGAATACCAGCTGCCGTTTGCGTAATATATGGCACTAAATTACTGGGCACTCCATTGGGTAATTCCCCAATCTGAGCAGAAGGATGAGCCCCCACTGGGTTAAAATACCGGAGTAAAACAGTCTTTAGGTTTTTGTGTTTTGCATAGTCTTGGATGATTTGCTCCCCAATTATCTTTGTCGTGCCATACGGACTCTCAGCACTTTTGATGGGCGTATCCTCTGTTACTGGCAAATCTTCAGCTTCGCCATATACCGTACAACTTGAAGAGAATATCAAATTTTGAACGCCATGCTTATTCATAGCTCCCAAAAGACAAATCAATCCAGCAATGTTATTCTGATAGTATTTAATTGGATTATCTACAGATTCTCCGACAGCCTTGTATGCCGCAAAATGAATTACTCCATAAAAATTATGTTCCTGAAACAAACGATTCATCGTTTGTTCATCACTCACATCTCCAACTATAAGCTCAATAGGACGACTTGATATTTTTGTTATACGATCTTTAACGTCTTGGGAAGAGTTTTCTAAATTATCAATTACAACTACATCATAGCCAGCAGATTGTAGTTCAACAACGGTATGGCTACCTATATATCCAAGCCCACCTGTAACGAGTATTTTTTTCATTGCTTTTGCAAAGATAAGTTAATGGAAATGAATCAGATTTTTGACTAAGAATCCTGAGGAGAATATTCCATCTTGTAATGTTGAATACCTGCCTCTTCAAATAGTTCTCCTACCTGAGCGAATCCATATTTTTTATAAAAATCAACTACTTGAACTTGAGCGTGTAAATAAATTAATCGACTTTGGTCTACAGCTGCCAATGCAGCTAATAAAAGAGATGCCCCAACAGACCTGGTACGATAATCCTTTAAAACAGCAAATCGTTCCAGCTTGGTTCCTTGACTTGTATTTCGATATCTGCATGTGCCAACTACACGATTGTCGCAAGTTGCAAATAAATGAGTGCTCGATGTTTCGAACTCATCATATTCCTCTTCTTCACTTACGGATTGTTCGATTACAAATACTTCTCGACGAACTCCAAAAATAGCTTCCATGGATTGAGGGGAATCGGCAACTTTAACAATTATTTCTTTATCCATAAAATACAAAGGTAGGTATTAAAAAAAATGTACATTTGCTTTGCTATTCTGCAATAATTTGAAATGAAAAAAAGCATTCAATATGAGTTGGTTTAAGCGAGCAACAGAAGGAATTCGTACAGAAACAAAGGACAAAAAACCTACCCCAGATGGTCTTTGGTATAAATGCAAACAATGCAAAACTCCGACTAGTACTAAAGAGTTTGAACTGAATTTGTGTGTGTGCCCAAATTGCGGTCATCATGAACGAATTGGATCAAAGGAATATTTTGCCATTCTTTTCGATGAAGGTAAATTCAAGGAATTGGATGTGGATTTGAGCTCAGGTGATCCCTTAAAATTTGAGGATACAAAAACCTACCCAGATCGAGTAAAAGCCTCCAAAACTAAAAGTGGTTTGACAGATGCTGTAAGAACAGCTGTTGGTAAAATCAATGGTTTAAAAGTATCCATGGCAGTTATGGATTTTGCATTTATCGGAGGTTCAATGGGCTCAGTAGTAGGCGAGAAAATTGCCCGAGCTATTGATAAGGCTATTGAACTAAAAATCCCAATGATTATCATATCTAAAAGTGGTGGTGCTCGTATGATGGAAGCTGCTTTTTCACTAATGCAAATGGCGAAAACATCGGCAAAACTTGCTCTTTTAGCAGAAGAAAAACTCCCCTATATATCTGTACTTACTGATCCAACAACTGGAGGAATAACTGCTTCATTTGCTATGCTTGGTGATGTAAATATTGCTGAACCAAAAGCATTGATTGGATTTGCAGGACCGCGAGTTATTAAAGAAACGATTGGTAAAGATCTTCCTGAAGGATTTCAACGATCTGAATTTTTACAAGAAAAAGGGTTTGTTGATTTCATTGTAGAAAGAAAAGACTTAAAGCAAAAAATACACAACGTTCTTAATATATTTGGAACGCACAAAAGAATGGCTAAAACACAATAAAAACTTAATTGATAAAAAAATGAATTTCCCTGAAAATTTAAAATACACAAAAGAGCACGAATGGGTGTCTATGGATGGTGATGTTGCGACAATTGGAGTAACTGAATTTGCACAAAGTGAGTTAGGAGATATTGTATTTGTAGAAATTGAAACCGAAGGAGAGACCCTTAGCCAAGATGAAGTATTTGGGACAATCGAGGCGGTAAAAACTGTATCAGACTTGTTTATGCCGATCAGTGGAGAGATTGTTGCTATCAACACAAATCTTGAAGATGCTCCTGAAAGTGTCAATGAGTCTCCATATGAAGAAGGTTGGATGGTAAAAATTAAAGCATCCGACATGTCTGAAATCGATGGACTCATGGATGCTGACGCATACAAGTCGCTCATCGGTCAATAAAAATAGCTTTTGTGAAGCTCAATCGAGCACGAATATTTGCTATAATCTGGACTGCTTTTATAGCTAGTTCTTGTTTATTACCTGCCTCTGTTTTTAAACCCTTCTCTTTTCAGAGTCTTTTAGATTTAGACAAAATCATTCACTTGACTCTTTACTTTTTTTTTGTTCAGCTATGGGCGTTGAGCAATGAAAACTTAACTCAAAAGTATAAAGTCGTCATACTCATTTCAGGAATCATATATGGAGCTCTTATAGAACTCTTACAAAGTGCTTTGAATAATGGTCGTAGTTTTGAAATCGATGACATGATTGCAAATACTGTTGGCTGCATTTTAGGTATTATGCTCTTGACAATAACTCAAAATACGCTTCCGTTATTAAAAAAGTATTTACCTTTTCATAAGAAAGGTAATTAAGGTATAAATA
>Ga0228609_1000860_pt1 | contig 13356 bp, 8 predicted proteins | sample 10DmetaG_FD_190068 | JGI IMG/M metagenome (GOLD analysis project Ga0228609, IMG submission 190068) | Seawater microbial communities from Monterey Bay, California, United States - 10D | ecosystem: Environmental > Aquatic > Marine > Coastal | place: USA: California | collected 2016-11-10 | reverse complement strand
CAAAATATGGTATTTACGATAAATTTTATAATAAAACAGTTTAAAAGGTTTAGGGCTGACTTTCTATTGGCTTCCTTAATCCCAATTTTACCAATTTTTCTCTTTGCCATCTTTTATCGGAAATTCTTTTAAACAGCCAGGTTCTATATTTTTTATCAATAAAAGATTTTAAAATAATTTTTAATCTTAAAACCAGAATAAATTTAATACGAACGATTTTTGAATAATATTTTCTTTTTTTTGGATCATGCAGAAAGCTTTTAAATATTTTGAGATGCCATTTTACTTTTTGGTTATTATCAATATCAAGGGCTAAGTCACCAAACATATAATTTACTGATGCAAGAAAACACATGATTATTTTTTTTAGTTTATTATAACGCAAAGCAAATTCAATTCCAGGTTTTTGGCTATTTAGTAAAAGAAAATCATAAGCATTTTTTAAACCGATAGTCTTGTATTCAAAACCCTTATCGTTAACCTGATTAGAAAAAATTGACAATGCTTTTTGATCATCGTAACTTAAAACAGAAAACGCATTTTTTTGGATAATACCATTTTTAATAGCTGTATGATTAAATTCTGAAGCATATTTTTCAACAATCATTTCTTTGTGGATTTCCACAGCGGCTAAATGATGTTTATGAAAGAGTCTGTTGTAATGTCTAAAATTAGGAAAATTATAACCCAAATTATGTACTGGTTTATAATTATTATCCAATAATATTTTAATCGATAAATCATAGTCTTTTTCAGAAACCAAGAAATCAATATCTCCAATCATTCGTTCGGCTGGATCTTCATATAAACCTTGGATCAAATTACTTGATCCTTTTATGAAAATAGGATTGACACCATTTTGTTTAAGTAAAACGTTTAACTCACTAATTTGGTTAGTTATTTGTAAATTCCGGTTTTTGTTTAGAGAAGTTATTTTCTTCATGTAATCAACTAAATCGGCAGGCAAAAATTTCAAAATATTTTTTCTTTTATAATTACAATATATAGCTGGTAAAACTAATTGACTAGTGCTTATTTTAACAAATAAATCCCAATCAATTTCTTTAGTTTTCAAAACCTGCTGTATTTCTTCAAGGTTTTTATTGCTCACAGAGATTGAAAGAGATTTGGTTATAAATAATGTTATATCAGCTATAGTCACTTTTAATTGGAATTAGAAATTATTTAGTGAGTTCTTGATGTTTCTCCACCCAACTCAGATTTTCAATTTTTTTATTCATGGTGTAATTTACTACACAAATCAGATTTTATCAAAAATAAAGCAAGTTTAAGTTAATAATGTACATAACAAACAATTTTGAAATACTTAATAAGTTTGAACTTTTAAAAATTTGGGTCACTAAATCGGAGAATTGATGCACTGGAATTGGTTCTCCTTTTTTAATATTTGAAATTTCCTTCAATAAAATCGGAATTGAGCCAAAAACAGCATTCACTTTTGGGGTTCGAACTCGGTCATTTGACTTGTCGTAACCCAATCCGGATGGAAACACTAAATTTTGAAGATTTTGTTTTTGTTTTAATATTATTTTAAGTGTGGCATTATTTGGGTTTTGGGAAAAATCTTTTGGGCTCATTCCATGGGCGTGCATTGTTAATTTGTCGGCCTAAACCTATAGGACGTATTTTAGCGGCTACAATTCTTTGATTCAAAATAATGGAAAGAGAGTCTTTAATAGCATTGTAAGAACTTAAATCAGCTAAATTTTTTAATTCTTCAGGATCGTTTTTATGATCGTACAATTCATACTCAGTACGTCCATTAAATTCCCATTGGTTGAGGCGATAACGAGTCGTTTGAATCCCATAACCTTGAGCTTTAATATTCCCTCTATCTACTTGTAGCTCAGTAAAAGCAGATGAGCGAATGGAGCTGTCTGGATTATCAAAAAATGGTGTCAAACTTAAACCACTGACAAATGATGGTGTTTTCATCTCGACCATATCCATAAGCGTTGGATAAATATCTACAAGCTCAACTGGTGCACCAACAGATTTTTTTGTTTTTTTAACGCCAGGTCCAGCAAATATTAAAGGAACACGAGTAGCATCTTGAAAGAGGGTTTGTTTTTGCCAATGCCCATGTTCGCCTAAATGATAGCCGTGATCAGATGTAAATACAACAATGGTGTTTTTGTCAAGCCCTGTTTCCTTAAGTTTATCCAAAACCCGACCAATTTGTGCATCCATAAAACTTGTTGTTGCGTAATAGGCATGTTTAATTGTCACTGATAAAGCTGGGTCTAAGTCTATTTGTTCTTTTCTGGCTCTGAGTGAAGCTGCGGCAGGCTTGGGGATCGTTTTAAGGTACTCATCTGATGTTTCTGTAACACTAAAATCATTGATATCATAAAGATCAAAATACTTTTTAGGGGCTACAAATGGCACATGTGGACGGTACAATCCGAAGGCCAAAAAGAAATTTTCTTTACTTTTTGCAAAGGTATCTAAAAAATCGATGGTTGCGGAAGCTCCGATACCGTCTGTTTGTTCTTCATCTGCACCATCAGACTCCAGCCAACTTAAAGTTGCCCCATCAAAATCTGGCTTTACCTTATTAAGTTTATATTCTTCAACCTTATCACGTCCATAAGGATTGACCGTCTGATCCCAAGTAAAAGAATCGTCATGGCCAGCGGTTCCAATATCTCTAGGATTGTGGTAATGGTAAATTTTACCCACTCTTATGGAATGGTAATTTTCCATTCTAAACTTTTGCCCTAGGGTAACAACATCGGGAATGGTCTGACGTACATACAACCTCAAAACCTTAGATTTTGTTTGGTCGGGATACATTCCGGTCATAAAAGAAACCCTAGAGGGACCACAAAGCGGATATTGAACATGGGCATTGTTAAATACAAGACCCTTTTGGGCTAATTTATCCAGATTAGGCGTAATGGCCAGCGGGTCGCCATAAGCCCCCAATGCACAATTAAGATCATCAGCAACAATAAACAATACATTTAGTTTTGAACTGGATTTAGACGGTTTTGATCCTGTGATTGAAAGGGCCAATAAAACCAAACATCCAAACTTTATAAATCGCATATTAATCAAATTAAATTATTCATTTCAAGATAGAAAAACTAATTCAATATCTCAGACTTTATTTTTTTAAAAATTTACAATGTTGATTATCCACTACAATAATATTTATCCCTGCTGGTAAATCGGAGAATTGATGCACAGGAATTGGTTCTCCTTTTTTTATGTTTGAGATTTCCTTCGTTAAAATTCATACACCGTGTTGAGAACAACTATGATAATTTTATACAAAACATAAATAAGCCTCCAGTATAATAACTGAAGGCTTATAATAATTTAAGGTAGGTGATTTATATTAGTTTTTTCTTAGTCACAATTATCAGAAATAATTGTAGTATCGGATACTAAGCTTAAAATAAATAGATCTCCTTCATGACAATCAGCAATTAACCATGTGTCCTGAAATTGTGTAGAATTCGAATTCAGACTCATTAAATATCCATTGACTGTGACATTTAAATCCCAAACCCCTGTGGTAGTGATGGTGTTTCCTTCAACCACTTCAAATGTGTAATCTGGATTAATAATGTAGGTGTAAATATCATTATTAACATTTACCCATGAGCAATTTGATAATAGAACTTCAACCTCTTCAATTGAACAATCTTCTAAACCTTCTTCGACACAATCTATTGAGTAAAGCTCAGCTTGAGGAGATACTATACTTTGCATTTCTAAACTTTCATCACATACAGTAACCACCCATTCGTCATTGTAGATAGGTGAGTTTGCTGCTAGGGTTATGTAAAAGGTCTCGTTTCCAGTATTTATAATAAATTCCCCAGATGTAAGAAGACTATCGTCGGACTGCACTTGGTATGTACCATCACTGAAAAAGTTATAGAGATATTGGTCATCGTCAACAAAATCAATTTGCCAAAAACAATTTATTAAAGCACTTAAAATGTCTTCCGGGAGGCAATCGACAACTCCAACATTATCATCGCCAATGCAATCTTCTATTATAGCTTCTAGCTCATCATAGTCATTAATTGTTACTATCGAATCATTTTCAATTATAATATCTAATGGAAGTACTAAATCAATGTGATAGGCACCGTATGTGGCATTAAATAGTTCTTCGCGAGAATTTACAGTTACAGGATCTCCTTCATCTAATATTATGGAAATAGGATACACAAATTCAAAACATTCTCCGTCACTAGATTCGTAGTCTATTTGGCATTCTTCACTAAAATCGTCCTCAGTGAAACCATCACATATCGCATAGCAGGCATTTGGATATGAAATTGTAAATAGTTCTCCATCTAAATCTGTAATATCAATACAAACAGGGTCATATTCTTCAGTACAAATACAATCCTCTACCTCGTCCTCAAAATCACAGTCTTCTAATAAACTTAAAAATTCATCTTCGCTATTTATAGTTTCTATTTCTAGAGCATTACTATTTTCATTGTAGGTCTCCACTTGGAAAGGAAACGCAATCCCATTTATAAATAAATTTTCTGTTGAAGCAAAATAAATGTCTATTAGTTCATCTAAACTATTTACTGTTACTGTAGTACCCGTATTAAATGAAAGATTGATTGGGTATACAAAATCGAAACAAAAATCAAAGACAATATTGCCAGCAGGATTTTCCGCTTCGTCTACATTTCCATTGTCATCATACTGTTGGTTAAGTCTACTTAAAGTTGTTACAATAGATTCACTTTCCTCGGTATTTTGTAGATTATCAATAATTACTTCTTCATTAGTACAAGACGTCAAAACTGTAAGTATCGTTAAAATACTAAAAATTAAAAGTTTAAATTTATTCATTTTTTTCATTTTTTATTTTAAAAATTATTGAGGTTAATCCTATTTAAGACAATTTCAAATATAAAAACCCTACTTTTTTCTTAAATTATTTTTTTCATAGTTTTGGTTTAAAATTAAAACCAATTTAATGTCCAGACACAATCACAATATATGTGATTCAAATTCTTTTGAGGCTATATATAATACCTATGCTAAAGAAATTAGACGGTTTCTTTTTTATAAAACTCAAGATATAGATAAATCTGAAGATATTTTACAGGATGTGTTTATAAAACTTTGGGAGAATTGCAACAAAGTAGATTCTAACAAAGTGAAGAGTTATATTTATAGTATTGCTAATAATATGTTTCTAAATGATATAAAGCATCAAAAAGTAGTACAAAATCATCGGAAACATAATGAGAATAAAAGCACTAATGAGTCCCCTGAATTTATTATGCTTGAAAAGGAGTTCATGGAAAAGTTAGAATCGACAATTGATAACTTGCCAGAAAAACAGCGCGAAGTATTTCTAATGAATAGAATTGAAAAAAAGAAATATAAGGAGATTGCTCTACTTTTAGATATTAGCGTAAAAGCTGTAGAAAAACGTATGCATCAAGCCTTGGTTGTCATGAGAAAAGAAATTGGTGATGTTTAACTAAAATTGTTAAGTAGGGTATTTATCTAGTTAGTTGTCCTAAATATAGAAATAAAATGAAAAACCAGAATTCACATATAAATGAAGAAACGTTTTTAGCCCAGTGGCTAGAGGGAAACCTCTCAGATACAGAATTAAAAAATCGTATTAGTGAGGCTGATTACAATGTTTATCTAAAGTTGCGAAAAGGTCTAAATACTTCGGATAAGTTAAATGCATCAACTCAACATTCGTTTAATAAGATTCAACAAAAGATTGCAAATAAAAAAACTCCAATTTTTAAGTTGTATCCTGTACGTTGGTCGATTGGTATTGCAGCTTCGATTGTTTTTCTGTTTGGGTTGTTTTCAGTTTTAGGGAACAATGATATTATTTATGAAACTAATTTTGGCGAAATAAAAACTATTACTCTTCTTGATGATTCTCAAGTAATTTTAAACTCTAAATCTACCATTGTTTTCAATGAAAATGATTGGAAAAAGAGCAGGCAACTAACCTTAGATGGTGAAGCTTATTTCAAGGTAGAAAAGGGAAACACATTTACTGTTAATACAAACAATGGTTCAGTCACAGTTTTAGGAACTCAGTTTAATGTAAATTCTAAAAACGATTTTTTTGATGTCGTTTGTTATGAAGGAAAAGTAAGCGTTAGTTCAGAGTCTTCGGAACATATTTTACTACCAACCCAACGCATTAGAAAACTAAATGATAATCCATCTGAATCTTCCGCTACTCAGCTCTCTAAGCCAACATGGATTGATGGAGAAAGTACATTCAAGAGCGTACCAATTAGATATGTAATAACTGCTCTAGAAGATCAATATAACATAAAAATTGATTCAGAATCCATTGATGATTCAACAGTTTTTTCTGGTAGTTTTCCACATCATAATCTCAATATTGCTTTGATTACTGTTTTTGACGCACTAAATATGAAATACAATAAAAAAGACAATCGTAACATTAAACTTAGATACTAAAGATGAGGTTGATCTGTATTTTTGTTTTAATGTTACTCCCATTAGCAGCCTCTTCGCAAGAAGAGGCTTTTTATGTAGAGTTTAAAAACGAGTCTGTTGCAGAAGCATTTACTAAAATAGAGCATACTTATGATGTGCTATTTTCTTATAATGACTATGATATAAGCAAAAAACGTATATCGCTAAAAAGACAAAAAAGAACATTAGCAGAAGTTTTAGAAGCTTTAAAACTGCAAACTAAACTCTATTATAAAACAATAGATAACCGCTATATTGTTGTCAACAAATTTTCAGAAGAAAACACAGAGGTAAATGAACTCGATATAGTGGTTGTTCGCAGTTACTTAACAAAAGGTATTCTAAAAATTAATAATGGCTCTTATACACTGTCACCATCTGAACTTGGTGTTTTACCAGGGCTTGTTGAGCCAGATGTTTTAGAAAGTATTCAGTTGTTACCAGGAGTATTAAGTCCCAATGAAACCACCTCAGGTTTTTTTGTAAGAGGAGGAGCCTCAGATCAAAATCGTGTTATATGGGATGGTATAAATATCTATCACAAAGGACATCTTTTTGGGATGATTTCTCCATTTAACCCAAATGTTACTTCAAAAATTAAGTTTATAAACAAAGGTTCTCATGCGAGATATGGTGAACGTTTGTCGAGTGTTATAGATATGTCTTCTAACTCTAGCATATCTCAAACTATAAAGGCTCAGTTGGGTTTTAACGGGATCAATGGAGATGCATTAATAGAAGTCCCAATTATAAAAGATAAATTGAATATTCAAGGATCACTTAGACGAAGCTATACAGACGTATTTGAAACATTTACCTTTAATCAACTCGCAGATAAAGTTTTTGAAAGCACTAAAATCAAAAATTCTGAGAATGAAAATAATGAGTTTTCATTTGTAGATTACAATCTTAAACTGAATTTTAAGCCCAATAAAAATAACAGTCTGTATGCAAGTATGATCTCCATTGATAATCAATTAGATTATGTCCTTAATGATGCTGAAAATAATAAAAGATTTAATGACAAATTAGTCTCTAGTAACATGGGATATGGTTTAGGTTGGAAGGTGAAGTGGAATAAAAATACAACTCAAAACACAACAGCCTTTTTCTCTGATTACAAGCTTAACTATAATTTTATTACTAGAGAAGGAGATGTTCAGATTTCAGATTTTGAAAAACGAAATACCATTTTTGATTCAGGAGTATCATCAGAAGTTATTATTGATAGATCAAAAGCCAATAAGTTTACTTTTGGATATCAATACGCACTCAAAGATGTTGCTTATGCGTTTTTAAATACAACAAACCTTTCATTTATTTTAGATACAGAACACAACGTTATACAAACGCATAGTTTGTATGGTCAGTACGATTATAAAAACCCAAAACTTTTTAATCTTAGCTTTGGCTTGCGAAGTACTTATTTTAATGAACTAGATGCTGTAAGGCTAGAGCCAAGGTTAGTGATTTATAAACCCCTTACTAAAAACTTAAAACTCCAGGGATCTGCCGAAATTAAGAACCAAATTATTAGTGAGATTGATGAAACCATATTAAGCGATCTTTCATTAGAAAATAGATTGTGGAAATTAGCAGATGGTAATGCGTTTCCCATTATTAATAGTCGGCAAGTTTCTGCAGGATTTATCTACATCAAAAAAGGATTAAGTATTGATATAGATACATATTATAAAAAGTTAAATAATATCACCGCCTTATCGCTTGGATTTTTAAACCCTGTTAATAGTAGTTTTAATATTGGTCAGCGGAATATTATTGGATTAGATGTTTTTGCGCAAAAACAATTTAATGGCTTTAACTCATGGCTAAGTTATTCTTTGAATCAATCACAAAGTAGATTCGAAAATTTAAATAACAATAAAGATTTTACTTCAAAATCTAATGTTACACATTCTGTGTCAGCGGCTTTGAGTTATAAATTTGACGGTTTTCAATTTGCATTAGGTTGGAAATGGCAAACTGGAAAACCTTATACTATTGCAAATGATAGCAGCGATGGGTTAGAATTTATTGATGGTATTAATACAGGCGAATTACCTATTTATCATCGTCTTGACTTGTCTTCAACCTATAATTTTAAAATGTCTAAGTACAATAAACTACGAGGTAAAATTGGACTATCAATTAGAAATATTTACAATAGAAAAAACTTAATTAGTAAAGAATATAGAGGAAATAACAGTATAGGCGATCCAATTGAGTTAATAGAGAAGTTGTCTATCGGAATTACACCAAATCTAATGTTTAGAATATATTGGTAAAATAGAAACTTTTAATGAAGGTCGAACTTTTGTAAGTTTGGGTCACTAAATCGGAGAATTGATGCACTGGAATTGGTTCTCCTTTTTTTATGTTTGAGATTTCCTTCAATAAAATCGGAATTGAGCCAATAATAACATTCATCTATTTTGTTTTAATGCCACAAAAGGTTGTGACCAATTTTTCAATTGTTTTGACCTAAAAGAAAACTCTTTAGTATATTCTTCAATACAAATTTGCAAGTCATAAATTTGCTAATAAATGAGATCAAAACGATTAATTATTTTAATTTCAGTTCTGTTTTTTTATACAATATCGAATGCTCAAAAAAATCAAACTTCTAAAACAAAAAAACCTAATTTCTTGTTTGTTTTAGTAGATGACCAGCCATTTGATGCAGTAGGGTATTCTGGACGTTATCCATTTCTTAAAACGCCAAATATAGATTGGCTCAACGAAGAGGGTGCCAATCTTGAGAATTTTTTCGTCACTCAGTCTATATGTTCTCCATCTAGGGCTAGCTTCTTGACAGGAACTTATCCTCACATCCATGGAGTCAATCAAAACAATCGCCATGTTGACCCAAAATGGGATGAATTCGAACCTTACTCGAGTCATTTGCAAAACGCGGGATACGAAACGGCTCATGTTGGCAAAATACATATGGCTCATTTAAAAGGTGAAGACCACATCAGGCCAGGGTTTGATTATTGGTTTAGTTTTATTGGGCAAGGAGAATATTTTGATCCACAGGTTAATGAAAATGGGAAAGAGTATAAAGAACAAGGGTATATTACTGATATTCTTACTGAAAAGGCGATCAGTTGGTTAAAGGAACAAAGGGATGAAAACAAACCGTTTAGTTTAAATTTATGGCATAAAGCTGTTCATCAACCTCACTTGCCCGCTCCTAGACATTCTGATTTGTACCTCGAGGAGCAATTACCAACTCCTCCTCATGATACCCATAAAGAGACGTTCAAAGGCAAGCCTGAATGGCAGCGAAAAAAGACTTTTGGATTTGATTGGAGAAAGAATCTGCCTATACCATTAGAACTGCCTCAGATGGAATGGCCAATAAATTATGACAGAAATATGGATCTTCTACGTTGTTTGTCAGCTATTGATGAATCTCTTGGCAAGGTCATAAAAGTTTTGGAAGAAATGGGTGAGCTTGATAATACAGTAATTATATACAGCAGTGATAATGGTTATTTTATGGGTGAGCACACATTTTTGGATAAACGGTTAGCCTATGAAAATTCTATGCGTGTTCCAATGCTTATTCGTTATCCTGATTTAATAAAGAAAAAAACAAAAATAAAAGAGCAATGCTTGAATATAGATCTTGCGCCAACAATTCTTGATTTAGCTGGAGTAGAAAAACCAGCATACATGCAGGGTGAGTCTATGTTGGGGTTACTTAAAGGGGAAAATGATCAAAATTGGAGAGAATCCATTTTATTTGAATATTTTCAAGATAGCTATTGGCCGTATGCAGGGCCAAGTCAAATAGCAGTTAGGACTGAACGCTATAAATTAGTAGATGCATTCCTCGCTAATGATATCGATGAATTGTATGACCTCAAAAATGACCCAGGTGAAATGATAAATCTTATTAATGAGCCGGATTATGATACAATTGAACAGTGGCTACGTGATGAGGCAACAAAATTGAAAGTACAATACAGATACAATCCAAATAGAGATTGGTGGCTAAGAGAAGTCCTAAAAGCAAAAAGAAAGATTTAAAATTTTTAAGCTTTTTTTATGTCTGTTTTTTTATTTGAATACTATGTCAGCACATTTAATCAAAAAACTGTAACTTAACACTTGTAAGCCAATTATATGAAAAACTATTTTTCTATTATAGTTTGTTTTGTGTTGCTGTTCTTTCCCAAACTTGTTTTGGGTCAACAAATAAAACACCTAGACGTTAACGGTGGAAATCAAAGTGGGGTCGTCCGTACCATAAAAAAAGACACTTTGGGTTATGTGTGGATAGGTACATCTCAAGGACTAAATAGATATTCTGGACAGAAATTTAAAAATTACAATCAATTTTTAAGCAATGGTGTTGTAGATATTATAAGCAAGAGAGGAATACTTTTGGTGTTGAGTTCGAAAGGTGAATTGTTTCAGTATCAATATGAACAAGATAGGTTCAAAAATATACTCAACCTCAAAGGTCAAAACTTTTTATGTTTCGAGTTGATAAATGAAGACACTTTACTGATTGGACTTCAACGCGGCCTATTGTTGTATGATTTTAAATCTAATAAGTTAAGCAAGGTATTATATCCAAAAATTACGTTCAATAGAAAAATCAAGGTTAACAACGATCAAGTTTATGTTGCTTCGACTAAGGGAATCAATGTTTTTAGATTTGATAAACAAAGCAATCATTTAGAAAAGCAAAATTCATTACTTGAAAAGTGTCAGATTTTTGATTTTGATTTTGATAGTCAAAACCGCATTTGGGCCGGAACAAATAAGAAAGGTCTTTTTGTAGTTGAAAACAATAGTAAACCCAACTTAATCCACACCCATATTTTCAAAAATTCAACTGTTAGGGTCGTAACTTTTGATAAAAATAATAATGCATTAATCGCCCCAGAAGGATTGGGCTTGTTTGTAGTTAATCCCGAGTTTGAATTTATCAATAAATTTAGATACAATCCCAATAACTTTAATTCAATTACTCAAAAAAGTATATACGAGATTTATGTAGATGAGTCTAATGTTTATTGGTTAGGGTTGAGAGAGGTTGGTATTGATTTGATTTACCCCAATGACAATCCTTTTACAAATATTTCTTATATCCCCTTTAAAAAAAACAGTATCAATGATAATAATATTCGATCTATACACTTCCATGATAATGGAGGTGTATGGTTTGGGACAGAAAGTGGAGTAAGTAAACTTTCCTCTGACGGAATCTGGACTAACTACAGCGACAATACTAGCCTAAAAAATAAGGCAGTATTAACAATAAACCAGTATGGCGAAAATTTAATTTTAGGGGTTTATGGGAAGGGTTTGCTTCAGTTTGACCCCATTTCAGGAAAAACACAAAGCTTTCCATTAATGGGAAACGACAACACATCTAAATCGATTTTTGCTACCCACTTTGAGAACAGTGATGTTTGGATAGGTGGAATAGATGGCCCTGTTAAACATTATAAAAACGGAGCCTTAATCAATTCATATAATACCGGTAATGCAAGGTCAATAATTTCCAATAATGAAGGTTTAATTTATGTAGGTTCTGTAAATGGGCTTACCGAAATCAATAAAATTTCAAATCGTTCAAGAAAACTTAAAAGCGAAACGTTTAAAAATATTGATAAGATATTTTCTCTGCTTTATGACAATTATAACAAATGTATTTGGATTGGAAACAAAAGGGGGCTTTTCAAGTACAATCTTGACTCAGAAAAGTTCAATTTAATCAACGAGGAGTTAAATTTTGAAACTGGAACTGTATTTTCAATTCAAAAAGTTTCACAAAATGATTTGTGGTTAGGAACTTATTCAGGCTTGTGGAAGTTGGATATTGCGAAAGGAGTAATCAGGAAATATGATAATGCTGATGGATTGAACATAGGAACTTTTGGCTTTGGTGCTTCTTCAAACTCTATCGATGGTAAGTTAGCATTTGGCGGCCCTAAGGGAGCAACTCTTTTCGATCCAAAAAAATTAGTGTTCGAGAAAGAAAATCTTAAAATTTATGTCTCCGATTTTCTTGTCAATGGTGTGGAGCCAGACTCTACAATGATTGCTAAAAACATAAATTATTTAGACAAAATTGAACTAAATTATGACCAAAATTCACTCAGTTTTGATTTTGAAACTCCAACAATGCATGGGTCTAAGAAACAAGAGTTTTCTTGGCAGCTCAAGGGCTATGACGATCGCCCGATTATATCCAAAACTGCTGAAATGGCGGTCTACTCAAAATTACCGCCAGGCACTTATTTTCTTGAAACAAAAGTTACTAATGTGGAGGGTGTGCTATCTCCAGAGATTTTTTCCCTTGAAATTATTATTAAAAAGCCATTCTGGCTTAGCCATTGGGCATTTTTAGTGTATACAATTTTAGGTTTTATATTTATTTACCTTTTTATTCTTATACGAAAATCTAGAGCTGAAAAAAAGTTTAATGACAATAAAATCAAATTTTTTACCGAAGTCGCTCATGACATTAGAACCCCAGTAACTTTGATTCAGTTATTGGTTTCTCAGCTTTCTGATAAAAATAAGTACAAAAACACTATTGAACTTATCCACAGAAATACACAAAATTTAAATGAATACGTTACACAGCTTCTAGATTTTCAAAAGGCTGATCATGGAATGCTTAAATTATCCGTAAGTAAAGTTGATTTAAAAAAGATAATACATAGAATTGTAGCTGAAGTAGAACCATTAATCCTGGATAAATCAATCGATATTTCAATTTCTATTCCAACAACCTATTTATGGTTTGATGAGAATAAAATGTCTCGAATTTTCTACAACTTAATATCAAATTCAATTAAATACACCGATCAAGGAGGAGAAATTGAAATTAGAGCCTCG
>Ga0228609_1000849_pt1 | contig 13425 bp, 14 predicted proteins | sample 10DmetaG_FD_190068 | JGI IMG/M metagenome (GOLD analysis project Ga0228609, IMG submission 190068) | Seawater microbial communities from Monterey Bay, California, United States - 10D | ecosystem: Environmental > Aquatic > Marine > Coastal | place: USA: California | collected 2016-11-10 | reverse complement strand
ATAATATCGCTTGGAAAGGACTTAAATCTGTTGATTGAATTTCTTCAATTACTATAGCCGTGTTGTTCCCACCGATACCAATTACCAAAGGAAGTTTATTTTGATTGGTTTGAACAATTGAATTTACAACTGCCTTTTTTTCTGAATCGGAAAGCGATGTAACCTCGGCAGTTGTTCCTAGAACAACAATATAATCTGCATGACCTGTTACGATATTTTCAACTATACTTGGAATAGCCTCAAAATCGATAGTACCGTCTTCTTTAAATGGAGTGACCATAGCAACTCCTAATCCTTTCAAGTTCATTTAACTTTCTTTAAAATTGTTTTCAAATACCGTGTAGATTCAGAAAGAAACAGCTTTGTTTCTTTAGGGTCAATAGCGAACATCAAATCGTTTAAAGCATGATTTGAATTGGAAAAGCCCAATCGTACTTTTGCTTGACAATGAGCACTAACGAATGAAGGAAGCAACGTTTTTTTATCGAAATAATTAATCAATAAATCAAACTCTTGCTGAAAAAGCAAGGCAATCTCTTCGTTTATATTTCCCCAAAAACCTACAGCATCGTCAGAACAATTAATTCTGCGCTGAATTTTTCCGCTTTGTTCTTCTATTTTCCTTTGACTAAATACCACGATTGTAATGTTTTGGTTTGAAATTTTAAATACTTTTGATAACGATAAAAAAAGCTGTTCATCAATCTCGTAGGCCTGAGGAATTAGGACAGCCATCGTTTTGAACGTATTTAAATCTTTTTTTGAAACAGAAGTCAAAGACTTTAATTTCTTATTCAATTTGTATCGTAAAAAAAAATCAGATAAAATTCTAACCATTATATAAGTGCAATATTAAGTAAACAATTTGTTGTCGCATAATAAACAAACATTTCGTGTTATTTTTATAGAAAATGTTACATCTGTAACAATTATGACGGCTTTTGCTTGAAAGCAAGATAGGATTTCTCATCTAAAATAACCACTCCTAACTTCTCTGCTTTTTCTTTTTTTGATGGACCCATACCCTCTCCTGCAACTAAATAATCCGTTTTAGAAGAAACTGAGCTAGCAATTTTACCTCCTAAATATTCAATCTCTGCTTTTAACTCCTCTCTTGAAAATGTTTCAAAAACACCAGAAACTACAAATTTCTTACCCACAAAGTCATCATGCAAATCTTGTTCTGTTTGTATCGACTCCATTTGAAGTCCATAATTTTTCAAAGCTTGAATTTGAAGTTGATTTTCAGGAGATGTGAAATAAGTTACCACACTTTGAGCTATTCGATCACCAATTTCTTCTGTATTAACTAATGATTCTAAACTTGCTTCGGCCAAACGATCTATAGATTTAAACTCTTTGGCGAGTGTCTTAGACAAAGTCTCTCCAACGTATCGAATTCCTAAACCAAAGAGGACTTTAGCAAAAGGTTTTTCCTTCGACTGCTCAATTCCTTCAAGTAAATTAGTTACTGACTTTTCCGCCATCCGCTCAATGGGTAAAATCTGTTCTCTCTTTAAGTGATACAAATCAGCAATATTACTCAATAATCCTTCTTTGTATAGAAGACCAACCGTTTCACCTCCTAAACCCTCAATGTCCATAGCCTTACGCCCAATAAAATGCTGAATCTTACCGATTTGTTGTGGAGGGCAGCTCAACTCATTTACACAATAATGCTGGGCTTCCCCCTTCTCTCTTTTTAAAGGACTAAAACATTCAGGACAGTTCTCTATAAATTCAACTCGATCTGAAGAGAATCCACGGTTCTGTGCATCCACTCCAGTAATTTTTGGAATAATTTCCCCTCCTTTTTCTACATAAACCGTATCTCCAATACGTATATCTAATTTTTCAATTTGATCTGCATTGTGTAAAGAAGCTCTTTTAACTGTTGTTCCAGAGATTAAAACGGGCTCCAATTGAGCAACTGGAGTAATGGCTCCCGTCCTACCCACTTGATAGTGTATTCCATTCAAACGAGTGGAAGCCTGTTCTGCTTTGTATTTATAAGCCATTGCCCAGCGGGGTGCTTTGGCAGTAAAACCTAACTCTTCTTGCTGAAAGAGGCTATTTACCTTGATCACAATACCATCAATTTCATAGGGAAGGGATTTTCGTTTCTCTTCCCAAGAGATTATAAAATCAAAAACCGCATCAATGGAATTAACTAATTGGGCTGAATCGGGTACCTTAAAACCCCATTCTCTTGCCTTTTGTAGTGCTTGAAATTGAGTACTCACTGACAAATTTTCTCCTGCCAAAGAGTATAGAAAACAACTTAAAGGTCGTTGTGCAACCACACGACTATCCTGAAGTTTTAAACTTCCAGAAGCTGTATTTCTTGGATTCCGATATAAAGGTTCACCCATAGCAGCTCTTTGTTCATTCATTTTATTAAACCCCTCCCACGGCAAAAGGATTTCTCCTCTAATTTCAAAAAATGCCGGGTAATTCCCCTTTAGTTTTAATGGAATCGTTTTAATTGTTTTTACGTTTGTTGTGATGTTATCGCCTTGCACCCCATCCCCTCTTGTAATTGCTTTAATCAATGCACCCTTTTCATAGGTTAAACTAATTGATGCACCATCAAATTTTAACTCGCAGGTATATTCTATTTGAGCTTCCTCCCCAAGGGTTTTCCTGAGACGTTCCTCCCATTGGATCAATTCTTCTTTAGAATAGGTATTGGACAAGGAATACATTGGATATTTGTGTGGGACTGTTTCAAAAGATTTTGTAATCCCTCCCCCTACTCGCTGTGAAGGAGAGTTAGGGTCTACAAAAGTTGGATATTGCTCCTCTAAATTTTGTAACTTTTTTAATCGTTGATCAAATTCATAATCGGAGATGATGGGATCGTCAAGAATATAGTACCGATGATTATGATCGTGTAATTCCTCTCGTAAAGATTCAATTTGATTTTTAATTTCTTCCATATTACTTTTTTTGAATGCGTAGCATTCTCACTTTTCCAAAAATATCTTTTCGCTCTTCAAATGAATATATATTAAAAGACAAGATAAGGCTTTTCATTTCGGTTAAAAAACGAGGATTGATTTCAAAATAAACAAATCCCTTAGAAATCAAATGAACTTCTCCATATGTCAAAATTGAACGATAAAAAATAAGCGGATCCTTTTCAGGAACAAACAAAGCCAGATGAGGTTCGTATTGAAGTACATTGGGTTTCATATCAGCTTGTTCACTAGGGGGAATATAAGGTGGGTTGGATACAATAATATGAGCTTTTGTACTAAAGGTGTCCAATCTTAAGATATCCTGTTGTGAAAAAGCAACTTTCACCTGATTATGTGTTGCATTTTGATGCGCCAATTCCAATACGGTAGGATCCACATCTATTGCAGTAACTTCAAAATTAGGTTGCTCCTTTGCTAGAGCTATTGCAATACAACCACTACCCGTTCCAAAATCTATGAGACTTTGTTTTTGTTTTAATTCTTCGTGATCTTCTAAAACCCAAGAGACCAATTCTTCCGTTTCTGGTCGAGGAATGAGCACAGCCGGATTTACCATAATAGATAATTCTCTAAAATAGGTTTTACCAATAATATATTGCAAAGGTTTTTCGTGTAAAAGATGTTGTAAAGCTTGTTCTAATTGCTTTTTTTGGTTCTCACTAAAATGTGTATGTGGATCTAATGCTACTGCTGTAGACTCGATATTAAAAAGTGAATGGAGTATCGTTTTGAAATAAAAATCAATTTCATTTACTTCCAAAAGTGCCCTCAATTCACCTCTAAAAAAAGTTCTTCCTTCAATATAAGTCATACGAGCGATTTTGTCATCCAAATGGGACAAGAGCAATGTCCCGTATTTCCCATAGGATGGTCAATATATTCAAAACCCATTTTCTTATACAACTTTTGTGCAGCTTCCATATTCGGCATAGTTTCAATATAGCACAACTCAAATTTATTAGACTTTGCAAAATCAAGACATTTTTCAATCATTTGAAGTCCAAGCCCTCTTCCTCTGGCTTTAGAAGTGAAATACATCTTTTGCAATTCACAAACGAAAGGGTCTCCTTCTTTTAAAGGTGCAATACCAGCACCTCCCAATATAAATTCATCATCATACACAATATAGTAAATCGCTCTGGAAACTGAATAAGTCTCAAACATAAAATCGAGCTCTTTATCTTCATAGGCTGTACCCGTTTTTGGAACTCCCATTTCAATTAAAACAGAGCGAATTGCAAGAGCTAAATTTTTATTGTCAGAAGCTTTTATTGGTCGGATGTGCATTCCTTAAATTTTGTTCTAAATTTACAGTCAATTTTAATTTGCTTCACCAAGGAAAACAAATTTATTTACACTAAGATTTGAACAAAGGACAAGATTTGATCTATATGCAACGCTGTTTAGAGCTTGCAAAAAGAGGTTTAGGGACTACTTACCCTAATCCCATGGTGGGCTCTGTAATTGTCCACAACGATAAAATCATTGGTGAAGGCTGGCACAAAAAAGCAGGTGCTCCACATGCTGAAGTCAATGCAATAAACCAAGTATCAAACAAATCCCAACTAAAAGAGTCTACTCTTTATGTGAATTTAGAGCCCTGTAGTCATTTTGGGAAGACCCCTCCTTGCTCTGATTTAATCGTAGAGTATGGCATTCCTCGAGTTGTTATTGCCTCAACAGATCCAAATCCAATTGTGTCTGGACGAGGGATTGAAAAATTAATCGCTGCTGGTTGTAAGGTTGAAACCCATGTTTTACAAAAACAGAGTGATTTTTTAAATCGTCGCTTTTTTACTTTTCATAAAAAAAAACGCCCCTATATACTATTGAAGTGGGCACAAACAAAAGATTCCTTTATTGCTCCTCTTCCCGTAGAAAAAAATAAGGCTGAAATATTTTGGATTTCAAATCCAATTTCAAAACAACGTGTTCACCAATGGCGTAGTGAAGAGGCTGCCATTTTGGTTGGCGTTCAAACTATTGTTCAAGATAATCCACAACTAACCACAAGAGAATGGAAAGGAAAAAACCCACTTCGCCTTGTACTTGACCCCAACGCTAGAGTTCCCACTAAATCAATTTTAGTAACAGACAAAGAACCTACTATTTTTTTTACAAATAATAAAACGGGTACTTTTTCCGGAAATAAAAAGCAAGTGGTATTAAATTCTTTCTCTTTAGATTATATTTTAAACTATTGCTATGAAAAACAGATACAATCCATTATTGTGGAAGGTGGATTAAAAACAATTCAATCGTTTATTGATGCTGATTTATGGGATGAAGCTCGTGTTTTCTCAAGTGAAAAAAGATTAGAAAAGGGAATAAAGGCACCACAAATAAAAAAATCTTTCACTAGAACAGAACAAATCGATTCCGATCTTCTTTCATTCTATTTTAACTAAACTTTTCAAGTAAAAACTTAGGGCAACGCATCGGACGTTTGGTTTGAGGTGAGAGAAAAGCTAGAACGGTGTTTCCTTTACAAATAATTTCATCTTTTTGATTCGTGAGTTCATAATCAAAATCTAGTGTGGCCTTTGGATTATTCTTCAATTCAACAGTAACCTGAAAGAGATCACCATAATACAAAGGCGTCTTGAACTCAAGAGAAGCGCTCACAACCGGCATTAATATCCCTTCTTGCTCCATTTCAGCATAGGATACTCCCATTTCAGTGAGCCATTCAAGTCGAGCTAATTCAAAATATTTCAAGTAATTGCTGTGATGTACGAATTGCATTTGGTCTGTTTCTGAATAGCGAACTACAATTTTTTTTGTCTTGTATTTCATAAAACTCTTTTAATTATTAAATTTAGGATGAAAAAGGTGAATTTTCTTAGAAAACACAGAGCCAGAATATCCAAAAAAAAAAGTTATAATTCAATAGTGATTTCATTTTTTTTTTGAAATTTTTTAATCAATATTTGTAATCACTCTGTAAGAGTAAAAAAACCATAATTTAAACTTAGACATAAAACAAAAAATGAATATTACTGCTTCTTCAGTTTGGACAAATTGCCTCTCTTTTATTGAAGATAATATTCCACCTCAAGCCTTTAAAACTTGGTTCAAACCTATTACTCCTGTTAAACTCACTGATAATATTTTAACAATTCAGGTTCCAAGCAAATTCTTTTACGAATGGCTAGAAGAACATTATGTTAAATTATTAAAGACGGCTCTTCAAAGAGAATTAGGAAAAGAAGCTCGTTTGCTCTATGCCATTCGCATGGAAAATACTTTTGGAAACAAAGCGCCGTTCACTGAAAAAATTCCGAGTAGTAATCGTTCTGGTGTACTCACACAAAATGTAGATGCACCCATCAATTCCTATGCAGGGGAGTTGAAAAATCCCTTTGTGATTCCTGGAATTAAAAATCTGCAAATTGAATCACAACTCAATCCCAACTATAATTTTGATAATTTTCTTGAGGGAGATTCAAATCGTCTTGGACGATCAGCAGCGCTTGCCGTTTCTGCCAAACCTGGAGGAACTTCTTTTAATCCATTATTAATATTTGGAGGGGTTGGATTAGGAAAGACCCATCTGGCACACGCTATCGGGGTTGAAATTAAAGAAAAATATCAAGACAAAACGGTACTGTACATTGCCGCTGAAAAATTTACACAGCAATATATAGAAGCTGTAAAGAAAAATACTCGAAATGATTTTATTCATTTCTATCAACTGCTCGATGTTTTAATTATTGATGATGTTCAATTCCTTTCAGGAAAAACAGGAACTCAAGATGTGTTTTTCCACATCTTCAATCATTTACATCAAAACGGAAAACAGGTCATCCTTACCTCTGATAAAGCACCTGTTGACATGCAGGATATTGAGCAACGCTTGCTCTCTCGATTTAAATGGGGACTTTCTGCCGAATTGCAGCTTCCAAACTATGAAACAAGGATTTCAATCCTAAAAAATAAATTGTACCGAGATGGGGTTAACATTAATGAAGATATCATTGAGTATGTAGCTAAAAACATCAAAACCAATGTTAGAGAACTCGAAGGTGCAATCATTTCTCTAATCGCACAATCATCCTTTAACAAAGCAGAAATAACCATTGAACTTGCTCAAGAGGTTGTTATGAAATTTGTTAAAAACACCAAACGAGAAGTTTCTATCGATTACATTCAAAAAGTAGTATCGGATTATTTCCAAATGGATGTTGAAACACTTCAATCCAAAACACGAAGAAGACATATTGTTCAGGCACGTCAATTAGCAATGTATTTTGCTAAGAAATTCACAAAAGCCTCTTTAGCCAGTATTGGAAATCAAATTGGCAAACGAGATCATGCCACTGTTCTTCATGCCTGCAAAACGGTTGACAACTTGAGTTTTACTGACAAACAATTCCGCAAGTACGTGGAAGATCTAAGTCAAAAGCTAACTTTATAAAAACTCTATTTTATGGAAAAGACAAAAGTACTCATGGTTTGCTTGGGTAATATTTGTCGTTCTCCATTAGCACAAGGAATCCTTGAATCTAAAGTAAAGGAGTTAAATATTCAAGTAGATTCTGCTGGAACGGCAGCCTATCACATTGGAAATTCCCCAGATCCAAGAAGTATTAGCGTTGCAAAAAAATACGGTATTGACATTAGCCATCAAAAAGCGAGACAATTCACTAAAAATGACTTCAAAGTCTTCACTCACATTTTTGCAATGGACCGAAGTAATTATGAAAACATCATTGCCAAAGCAAGTTCAATAGAAGACCACAAAAAAGTAAATCTTATTCTTGATGATCAAAATGAGGTTCCAGATCCCTATTATGGTGGGGCTGAGGGTTTTGAAAATTGTTTTACATTGCTGAATAATACGTGTAATCGAATTGTTAAATCATTAAATGATGAATGAGAATTCAACTTCTTTGGGAGTACTTTATTTAATTCCAACACCGCTTGGAGACAACTCCCCACTGGAGGTACTTCCTCTCTCTGTTAAAAAAATTGTAGAGGAGCACACTCATTTCATTATTGAAAATGAAAAAGCCGCTCGTCAGTTTATTAAAAGAATAACCCCCAATAAAAATCAAAATAAAATAACGCTTTACCCCCTGAATAAATATACCACCCAAGAAGAAATGGAAACTTATCTAGACACTTGTAAATCAGGAATCTCCATGGGTCTTTTTTCGGATGCAGGATGTCCTGGGGTAGCAGATCCTGGAGCGGTAATCGTTTCTAAAGCCCATCGTTTGGGAATTACTGTAAAACCTTTGACTGGTCCTTCATCACTTCTTTTAGCATTAATGGCCTCAGGAATGAATGGTCAAAACTTTGCCTTTAACGGCTACCTTCCTATTGAACAAAGACAACGAAATCAAAGTATTTCAAAGTTTGAAAAGAAAGCTTTTCGTGAGGAGCAAGCGCAACTCTTTATAGAAACTCCCTACCGGAGTGAATCTCTATTTAAAGATTTTTTAAAAATATTAGATCCAAATACGCGTCTTTGTGTGGCTTGTGATATAAGTTTAAGTACTGAATACATCCTTACCCTTTCTGTAAAACAATGGAGAAAAGTAAAACCAAACCTAAACAAAAGACCCTGTGTTTTTATTATTGAAGGCTCTTTTTAACGGTAGATTTTCTTTTTATTAATCCAGTTTATATAGATCCTTTTATTTCGATTGTGTTCCAACAAATTTTTGGCAAACAGATGATATCCTGGTTTTGAGGGGTTAGCTACAAAATATAAGAAAGAATGCTTTTCCGGGTTTAAAACGGCTTCAATTGCTGACAAGTCAGGCATAGTGATGGGGCCTGGAGGAAGTCCTTTTACCCTATAAGTATTGTAGGGAGATTTTAGTCTTAAGTCTTTGTATAACACTCGCTTGATTACTTGATCAAAATCCCCAGATGTTTTTTTCATAGCAAAAATCACTGTGGGATCGGCTTGTAATTTCATCCTCTTTTTTAAACGGTTTACATAAGCCCCAGCCAACCGTGGTTGTTCATCCTTTTTAGGGGATTCTTTTTGAACAATAGAAGCCAAAACATAAACTTCCTGTGGGGTTAATTGTAACGACTTGGCTTTTACTCTTCTTGAATCATTCCAAAAAAGCTTGTAATAGGACAACATCTTTTCTCTAAAATCTTCGGCTGATGTATCCCAAAAGAAGTCATATGAGTTTGGTAAATATAGCGATAGAGCATTGTTTTGCGTAAAGCCATTGGTACGTAAAAATTCGGTGTCATAAAAAGCATCCAATAAACTCAAGCTATCGGCTTCAATTTGTTTAGAAACACGTCCTGCCAAATCTTCAAGTCGTTCTTGATTGTTAAAAACCACTTTAACCGTCTGACGTTTCGAACGCAGAAGATTGATCATCTCATTATTTCCCAATCCTTTCAAAATCTTATACTTTCCAGATTTAATATTCTGAGAATACCCTTTTTTCTCTGCTGCCATTCGAAAATTAGAAGTAGATTTTAGCAGAGGACTTAATTGAATCTGAAGAGAATCAATGGTGTCGTCTCTATCAATAAACACATACGAATACTCGTTTTTAAAAGCAGTATTATCCCAGAAAAATGTAACGTAAAAGTTGTATACAAAATAACACCCTATAGCCGTACCCATTAAACTTATCCAGACTAAAATTTTTCTTTTGTACATCAAATAAATAATTTTTGATAGAGGAACTCGTCATGGAATGAACCTTCATAAAAATTCCATGCTTTTTTAACACCCACTTTTTGATATCCACATCGTTCAAAAATATGCAAACTTGTTTTGTTTTCAGTGGCTATATTAGCAAACAAACAGTGGATGTTTAAATTTATTTTACAATGGGAATCTAAGAGTTCGAGTCCTTTTTTGCCATATCCGAGACCTCTCTTTCTTTTGCGAATTACAATACCCACACCTGCTCTCCTGTGCAAAGGTTCAAAATCAAAAAGATCGACAAAACCTAATGCACTAGAACTCCCATCCGAGAGGACAAAACGTTTTTGTTTTACTTCAAAAATATCTTGATGTTGCTGTTTGATGTAAGAATTTAATAGATCCTTGGAATAGGGTTCAGTACGGTTAGCGTATTTCCAAAACTCGTCTTCATTTTCTATTTCAAATAAAAGGTCTAAATCTTTCGGCTCAAGGGCTCTTAAGAAAAGGGATTCTGGATTCATATTGAAATTATTCCTGAATAAACAAAGGTAGCTGGACCCTGCAAATAGATATTTTTGTATCCTTGTTCTGCTGTTTCAAAATCTATGGTCAAATCTCCCCCAAGCGCCTTCATCAAAAGACTAGTCCCACCTTCTGTTTTTCCTAAGAAATGCATCGCTAAAGCTCCTGCAACAGCTCCCGTTCCGCAGGCAAGAGTTTCATCTTCCACCCCTCGTTCGTAGGTTCTAATCGCATAGGTTTGCGGATTCTCTTTTTGAATAAAATTAACATTAATTCCTTTGGCTTTAAACGCTTTTGAATAGCGGATTGCTGCTCCTTCTTCTTTGACGTTTATTGACTCAATATCGTCTAACGAAACAACAAAATGTTGAGATCCCGTATCTGTAATTATTGCATCATCCCTCTGGGTTAGGGTGTCGACCCCCTGCATTTGAAGTCGAACTTCAGCCTCTGAAATGAGTTCTGCCTCATGAGGACCATCCACCGCCATAAATTGGGTCTTTTTGGAAATTATATTGTGCTTGTATGCAAAGGCAACAGCACATCGTCCTCCATTGCCACACATCGTGCTTAAATTTCCATCTGAATTAAAATAACGCATTTCAAAATCTAAAGTGGCGTGTGATTCAATTAAAATGACACCATCAGCACCAATTCCTTTGAACCGGTTACACATTGAGTGAAATTGCGAGGTTGTGATCAAATCATAAATTCCTGAACGATTATCCATAATAATGAAGTCGTTGCCTGCACCTTGATATTTATCAAATTGAATCTCCATAGGGAACAAAAATACATGATTTTTTTGTTTGTCTATTCAAATAAAACAGAAGTAATCCATTTAAAAAAAAGTGAATTACTACCTTTAACATTGAACCTCAAAAGTTGTTAAAGGGTCGTTAAATGCATTTTAATCTTCTTTAAAATCTATAATTTTGAAAAAAAAATATAACTATGAAATCATTTATTAAAACCCTTAGCATTGCTCTTGGAAGTGCTTTTCTTAGCATTTTTATTTATGATGTTTATTTCAAAACTCATTCTAAAGTAGCTTCAAAAGAGTTACAAGAGACTGCTTTGATTCCCGCAAGTTACACCTATACCTCTAACAGTCTAGCTGCTGAGCTTACAGATTTTACCATTGCTGCTGAGAAAACGATACATGCTGTTGTTCATGTAAAAAACACCAGTTCCTCAGACTCCGACTTACCCGCTTTTTATCGTTATTTTTATGGGGATGATCAATTACCCGAACGAATTGGTACCGGTTCTGGAGTGATCGTTTCGCCCAATGGTTACATCATAACCAACCATCATGTTATTGAAAATAATTCTGAAATTGAGATCACTACCAATGACAACAAAACCTATGAAGCTACCGTTGTTGGATCCGATCCCAGTAGTGATATCGCTGTATTAAAGATCAATTCAAATCAGAAATTACCCTATGTGTTTTTTGGGAATTCAGACACTACTAAAATTGGGGAATGGGTTCTTGCCGTTGGGAATCCTTTTAACTTGAATTCAACCGTAACCGCAGGAATTATTAGTGCCAAAGCTAGGGACTTAAACCAAAGAGATGGTAAAAATGAATGGTATATCCAAACCGATGCTGCGGTTAATCAAGGAAACAGTGGAGGTGCTCTAGTCAACACTCGTGGAGAACTCATCGGGATTAACACTGCCATAACTTCAATCTCTGGAGGTTTTGTTGGCTATTCCTTTGCTGTTCCCAGCAACGTAGCGCGTAAAGTTTTTGAGGATATTATTGAATTTGGAGACGTGCAGCAAGGTCTTTTGGGAGTAATGGGACAAGCCCTAAACTCTGAGATGGCAAAACGATTTGAGGTAAATGAGACCGAAGGCTTTTATATTACTGATCTTGAAGAAGGCTTAGGTGCCGATCTTGCTGGACTTAAACCCAATGATATTATTAAAAGCGTAGATAAAATTTCGATTAATAAATTTGCTGACTTATCTGGATATCTTGCCAGCAAACGCCCGGGTGAAGAAGTCGACATCCTCTACAATCGTAATGGAAAAGAAAATAAGGTTAAAGTACGTTTGGAAAAAATCAATCGCGCTAGTTTCTTTTTGATGGAAGTAAGAGAGCTTACATCAGATCAAAAAAAAGAATATCAAACGCAACAAGGCTTATACATTTCCAATATGAATAATCGCTGGCTATATCAAAAAGGGATTGATAATGGTTATATAATTTTAGAAATAAATGATCAAGAAGTAAGTACACTTAAAGAGGTTCAAAATTTGAAGGTCAATGATCTTGAGAGCATTCTTTTCTTGAAGCCCTCTGGTGAAAAAGAAAGAATCTCATTGCAATATTAATGGGTCAACTTTATAGAAAAAGTCGTAGTGCTCCTGCGACTTTTTCTATTTTTGCTAAAATCTAATTTTATTTTTCATGCGAATTGATATCATCACGCTGTTTCCAGAACTATTAAAAAGTCCGTTTGAAGTCTCCATATTAAAACGTGCACTTGCTTCTGGAAGAGCTGAAGTTCATTTTCATGATTTAAGAACCTATAGCACTCACAAACAAAAGCAAGTAGATGACTATCCTTTTGGTGGAGGAGCGGGAATGGTCATGATGATCGAACCCATTGATCGCTGCATTAGTGCTCTTAAAAAAGAAAGAGAATACGATGCAATAATATATTTAACTCCAGATGGTGAAACACTTAATCAAAAAGCTGCCAACCATTATTCGACCCTTGATAACATTATTCTTTTATGTGGACATTACAAAGGGGTCGATCAAAGGGTCAGAGATCATCTCATTACACATGAAATTTCAATCGGAGATTTTGTACTCTCTGGTGGAGAATTAGCCGCGGCCCTTTTTTGCGATAGTGTTATACGATTAATCCCTGGTGTACTGGGAGATGAATCCTCAGCATTGACCGATAGTTTTCAAGACAACCTCTTAGCGCCTCCTATCTATACACGTCCCGCCAAATATAAAGACTGGGAAGTTCCAGAAATACTAACCTCAGGAAATACCCCAAAAGTTGAACAATGGCGAGAGGATAAAGCTCTAGAACGAACACAAAAATTACGCCCAGATTTGTTAAAATAAAATGATACTTTCTGAAATTTTGTGCTGTTATCCTTTTTTTCTTTATAAAAATCTCCCCTAAAGCCCCAGAGGATAAATGCCCTATCTGTAAGGAACAGTTTGGAATATTACAAATAATATTGGGAAGCGCCTTCAAGTTATCATAGGCTTTGTATTGCCCCCTCAGGTTCACTTCGAATTAAATCTCATTTTGA
>Ga0228609_1000845_pt1 | contig 13470 bp, 10 predicted proteins | sample 10DmetaG_FD_190068 | JGI IMG/M metagenome (GOLD analysis project Ga0228609, IMG submission 190068) | Seawater microbial communities from Monterey Bay, California, United States - 10D | ecosystem: Environmental > Aquatic > Marine > Coastal | place: USA: California | collected 2016-11-10 | reverse complement strand
TGCAGTGCCCAGAGTGCCCACACCGTAGATGACAACCTGAGGATTAATATACACAAGTGCACCGCAGATTGAGACAACTAAAAAAACCGATGTGAAAATACTTGTGACGGGCGTTATTATCCCACCCAAAACTGTGTTAGTTTTGATAGTTAATGCTGAAATAATTTGACTGCTGTTTCGTTGTAAATGCACAGAATATGGTTGCAAAAGCGTTCTTGAAAAAACACTAGATGCTATCTCTGATCCTGCAGTAGAGCTGAATTTTGTTTGATACCAAGTGAGATAGACCCTTAGTGCGCTCGCAAAAATTATAACCACAGCGAAGGATAGTAGCATAGGAACGACTAATTCCTCGCCAGACGAGATCGCCAATCTTTCAGCAACTTGCCTTACCAAAGGATTCCCAAATATGGTTTCGGGGCTTGCTAACATGGTCACCAGAGGAATTAAGGAGCCTATAGCTACCACCTCTAAAAAAGAAGCCAACACAATCAAAGAGATCAGTGCAACCAGTTCTCTCTTTTTTTTGTCACTTATATGGCGCCAGAGTTGAATGTATAAATTTCCTCTGAGAGATGTTTTTTTTGTTGGGTCGTTCATTATATATTCTTCGTTGGTTAATACACTCTATTGCTTATAAAATTAATACTGACATCGACGCACACGGGCTTTTATAGCCTCGCATCGCAGACATCAGACAAGCCTTTGACATCATAAATAAGTGGCCTGTTTATACCGGGCAGAGAGATTGAAGTGAATTCATTATGGGCGACAGCATAAACAAGCACGTCATAGACTCCAAACTCCATATCCACAGGCATAGGGAGGAGCTCTTTACCAAAATACCGCTTAACATCCTCTGGATTAGCCCATGGGTCTGTAACGTCAACATTAATTCCAAAATCCTGTAGCTCCCGAACAACATCTAATACTTTAGAGTTCCTGATATCTGGACAGTTTTCTTTGAATGTAACACCCATCACTAACACCCTCGACGAGTTAACATTGACAGTATTCTTTATCATCATTTTCACAATTTGGCTTGCTATAAACTCCGCCATCCCATCGTTAAGCCTGCGGCCCGCAAGTATTATATCGGGATGATACCCAAGCTCCTGCGCCTTATGCGTTAAATAATAAGGATCTACCCCTATACAATGGCCACCAACGAGCCCTGGCGTAAAATTCAAAAAATTCCATTTTGTTCCAGCCGCCTTAAGCACATCCGTTGTGTCAATTTCCATCTTATTAAATATCACAGCCAGCTCGTTCATAAAGGCTATGTTTAAGTCTCTTTGAGCGTTTTCAATGACTTTTGCCGCTTCAGCAACCTTCAAGGATGGCGCTTTATGAGTGCCAGCTGTGATAATTTTTTTATAAAGTCCATCCACTCTATCTGCAGTTGCGGGCGTGGATCCTGAGGTAACCTTCTTTATTTTCGTAATTGTATGAATCTTGTCTCCAGGATTAATCCTCTCGGGCGAATACCCGCAGAAGAAATCTTGATTGAATGTAAGACCTGAGACCGCCTCGAGAATGGGTACGCAATCCTCCTCAGTCGCGCCGGGATAGACTGTTGATTCATAAATCACTATGTCTCCACGACTGAGAATACCTCCTATAATCTTTGATGCAGAAATCAAGGGCGTCAAATCAGGCCGATTACTCTTATCGATAGGAGTGGGCACGGTCACTATATAAATATTACACTCACGCAAATCATCGGAGTTACAAGCAGCCTTAAAACCTGAGTCAGAGGATATGCTTTGCAAAACTTCAGAATCAACCTCCAGTGTTCTGTCAACACCAGAATTAATCTCACTTACCCTTTGTTGACTAATATCATATCCGATGGTGGGAAATACCTTGGCAAATTCTAATGCCAGGGGAAGACCAACATATCCAAGGCCAAACACTCCGATTTTGGTTTTTTCCATTTATAACCTCACTTTGTTGATGTACCAAACAACTCAGGATACCAAGCAACATAATCCTGAATACCTTAATATACGGGTGCAGAAGACTTGCATCCGAGATTTTGTACTAGCCCCGTAATTTTAAAACATACCAGGGCATCGCCTTATCAATACCGTCATAGATATTAAACATAGGGTGATAGCCCAAAGCCTTTTTCGCTTTAGATATGTCTGCCTGAGAATGCCTTACATCACCCTCCCTAAAGTCTCGATAGGTTGGATCTAGCCTTATATCCATCTGATTTTTATTTAGCGCATCTTTTATTGCACTGAATAAATTATTCAAGGTCGTTCTGTCCCCCACTGCGACGTTATAAACCTGATCTTTTGCTGCCGCACTCGCAGTAGCGGCAAGAATGTTCATCTGCACCGTATTTTCGATAAAACAAAAATCGCGACTAGTTTCGCCATCACCATTAATAAACAACTCCTCCCCTCCAATCATGGCCGATGTCCACTTAGGAATAACCGCAGCATAGGGCCCATCAGGATCCTGCCTCTTACCAAAGACATTAAAATAACGTAATCCAATGCTTTTAAAACCATAAGTCCGCGCGTACACACCGGCATACAGTTCGTTTACATACTTCGTTACAGCATAAGGAGATAACGGATTGCCTATATTCTCTTCTAACTTTGGTAGTGCTGAATGATCACCATAAGTGGAGCTACTCGCGGCATAAGTAAAGCTTTTTACTTCAGCCTCTTTAGCAGCCTGCAGCATATTCAAAAATCCGGTAACATTAGACGCATTGCTGGTAATTGGGTCCGCTATGGAGCGCGGCACTGAGCCAAGTGCAGCCTGGTGCAGTACATAATCCACACCCTCAAGTGCATTTTCGCACATTCGATAATCGCGAACATCTCCTTCAACAAATTGAAAACGCTGCCACTGTTTGTGAGAGACTTCACTCTTCACCTCATCTAAATTATGTTGGTGGCCAGTCGAAAAATTATCCACACCAACCACATTTTGATTTAATAAAAGCAAGGCTTCGACTAAGTTTGAGCCTATAAAACCAGCCGCACCAGTTACCAACCAAGTCTTAGGTTCGTTTAGTAAACCCTGCTTTACCTCTTCGTACTTTGACATATTTAATTTTCTCAATTCTTGACTTGTAGTTTGTGTTTACACGAATCCCGGCCATGTAAGACTCGAAGATACTGGTGGTAGCTGGCTGTCTACGGAGGCTCAAAAAAATAATTATTTAAAGTCATACCTAACATGACTTTCCTTAACTACCGCTGGAATTTTCAAACTCCTAATCCTCACAATCATATGTTAGTAAACGCCAACATTATTGCGTCACAGTAATTTTGCACAGACCATATTGATCACCGATAACTCGACTTCATATAACACCTACTCAATTGACCACCGAGCCCATCAACATCGACCATGATATGGCCTTCTCTTTGGTCACTGACGGCATCCACTACTTCAGTATTGCGTACATCAGGCTCATTTTCTATTTTTTTACTATTGCTCATAGATTTTAAATTTACCTGTGTTTTTACTTGTTGTATCTGATGTAAAAAACCCTTGCAACACCTCATCCTCTATAAAGTTTCACTAATATAACTCGCAGAAAAGTTTCCTATGTTCGATGAATTTTCACCACAAGCCACACATATACCCCACTCATAGCAATGCTACTATTGCGTGTTAGTTTATGATATCAGTTTCATTATTAAGGAATTCGTTATAAACCAGTAGGCCATTAATGGTAAGATGGTTTTTGTCCAAAAATGAGCGCCTTATTTCCGTTCCGATGTATACTACACTCTTCATTTTTGAAGTTACGAAATAAATCAGATTTGCCTACCCACTGCACATAAGGAAGACCATTCCAAAAACCAGAATGGAATAAGACAACTGGGATTACTGCCAAGGCCCTTAAGCCATCAATTTCTGATCTGTATTTCAATTTAGATATAACCTATTATTTTAGTGTCTGCGTCTAACTTGTAATTATTAAAAATTGCAAATGGATTCTTTAAACGCAATTAATTAATCCTAGCTCATTAAACTTTTTATTTTCCGACATTAAGGTCGCATTAAACCTCTCACAATGCGCCCTATAGGTTAGATGGTAGTTTTCGATAAGATTATTGGGTTGCTCATACCATTCATCTGGATGAGTTAAAATTTGATATTTTTTAAATTTCTCAAGCAATCGGGGCTTACCATAATTCCAAGAGTGATTAGAGTCGGCGAAATATTTTATTTGACTTGGCTCTGAGGTATATTCAAAAAAGCTCGGCCCATAAGCGTTTAACATAGTCCCAATGTAATCCTGTCTAACCTCTAAAAACCAAGCTCTTGGGCGATGTAAACTGAAAACCTCTATTCGACTGGAAATTAGCGACTCTAAGATTGATGTTTGACGTCTTAACTCTGAAATGAAGCTCCGCTCATCATAACGTGTGATATGAGACATATAAAGATGGAGACCGACTTCATGCCCCAAGCTTTCTATCTGAGATAAGATTTTTTGGTTATCTATACTCGCTAGATTGTATGCATCACTGCATACTTGAAAAAAATATGTGCTTTTTATTCCTACGCTATATTCAAGCTGAGCCAACTCTAACGCTCGAACAGTGTCGAACTCTACATCATGACGAGATATTACAAATTTTTCTGAACAAAGTGCCTCTCGATATCCCATCAGAAATCCCCGAAATGGAATTAGAAGCTCTAAATACTCTTCATTTGAAAACATTAATATTCCTCCACACCTAAATCATAACAAGCAGGTAATTATCAAATTTCGTGCTTGATTGGCCAAACTAGTTGTTCACATGAATCAGGAGTGTTCATGCCATAACCCACAACAGTAATTTTTTTGTTCCTACGTTTTATACCTTTAATATGACATTACTCATTTGGTTTACCTTGGGAACTTTAACCAGACTTTTTTTGTCACGCTGAAAAAACTCTGCAAACTACCTTTTAGAATCCGATAATAGCCTTTATCAAAGGCTAGATCTCAAACTTCGCCTTGATAGAATCAAACTCTATCGCATCAAGCCTAGGACCAAACTGTCCGACCACCCTCGCCGCGGACTCATTGGCCAATTCTGCCGCCCATTTGAAATCACGGCCCGCAGTCACCGCATACAAAAAGGCGCCCGCAAACATATCACCAGCACCATTGGTATCAACTGCGTCGGCGGCAACGCCGGGCGACTTGATCATTGTCTCACCATCAAAAACAAATGCGCCATTGCCGCCATCAGTCACGGCAAAGGTTTTTGTATATCGTTTCAGGGCCTCAAAAGCCTCTTCAATGCTGTCGGTCTCAGTAAAGGCCAGTGCCTCATCTTTATTGCAGAAAATATGGTCGACGCCCTCGCCGATCACTGCCCGCAAGTTTTCACCAAACACCTGCGCCACAAAAGGGTCAGAAAGGCTGAGGGCCACCTTGACGCCCTTGGTCTTTGCTAGGCCCACCGCCTCCTGAATAACCGACGATCTTGCATCATCTGTCACAAGGTAGCCTTCGACATAGAACCATTCTGAATTGATCAGCGCAGCCTTATCGATCTCTCGCCCAGACAGAGCCTCACTGGCGCCCAGATAGGTATTCATGGTTCTCTCGGCATCGCTGGTGACCATAACCAAGCACTTCCCGGTCACACCAGGCTCCGGACCAACCGAGGGAACATCTACGCCGTCCTCGCTGAGGTCATGCACAAACAGCTCACCGTCAGCATCATCCGCGACCTTGCCGCTAAAAAATGCACTCGCACCAAAACTGCTCGCCGCAACCACTGAGTTGCAGGCAGAGCCGCCACACTTGCGCATCATATGGACATCATGGGTATTCAGGGATGCCAAAATATCAGCCTGCCGCGCCTGGTCGACAAGCGTCATAACACTCTTATCTATGCTTGCCTCTGCCAAAAATTCGTCAGACACCACCACCTCAGTGTCCACAAGTGCTGCGCCTATGCCATAAATCTGATACTTTTTCAAAATGTTAATGCTTCCGTTTGTTGAATTGATTTAAACCTTCGTCACAAGCTATTATCGACCATCAGCCCTTGGTGCAGCCCCATCCACCTCAGACTTGAGCGACTCAATCTCTTGCTCAAGCCGCTTATACTCGACCTGCTTTCGAGCCAGGAAGCGAACCGTGATAGCTGCCTTTTCCGCCAGGCCCTTGGGCGTCAGCAGATAAGCATAGCCCCACTTATTATTTGATCGCTGAAAGTTATCCAGCTTCACCAAGCCAATATCAACTAAGGACTTCAGCAGGTAATGGGTTTTACCTAGGCTCACACCAAGCTCCGCAGCCAGCTCTCTCTGGGTAAGCTCCGGATGCTTCTCAAGTATTTTAAGAACCTTTAGGGTATTTTCGTCGTCAGACATAGATAGTTAGTTCTCAGGCAGGCTACCGCAGGACCCTTACAAGGAAGAATCCATAATCCGTTTAAACCTTCGTCCAGAGCGCTTAGTTCATGCTCTGAACATTATATGCATTTTGCCATAAAATTCGTAAGAGAGTAACAGCTTAGGGATTTAAAATGACAAAATTTGTACAAAAAGTTAATGCAGTTTCAGACCAGCAATCACTATTTCCGCCCTAGGGCCGTAATCACTAGAATATAGTTCCTTGACCCTAAAAAGACCAGAGCAAAAGCGGCTGCGGCACACCTAGAATCGTGCCGTACAATCAAAGCTCAACCGGCAGGGCTAAGCCCCCACAACATACTGACTCACTCGCTTATCCACTAACCCCAGGGCCCAGTAAAGAATCAGCTGCAAGCATGCAATCACCAAGAAAACATAGCCCCATTGACCATCAGTCGCCAAGAGAAACTCAAAGTAATGTCCAGCAAAGGCAACGCCTGAGGTCATTAGCACAATAAGCAAACCTGTGCCCGAATTGGCTATCACCGGAGACGTTACACGGAGGGCAACAAAATAGTGCAAGCGATTGTGAAAGTGGTCATTGTCCGGCAAGAAGGCGGACTGACCACCGACAGTGCGCCGAATAAGGCTAATCACCAACTCCAAACAGGGATAGGCGAACAATACGGCCAAAAATGCGGGAGATACCAGGCCCTTATTGACCAAACTAAAGGAGCCTATCACCATCAAGGAACCCAATGCATAGGCGCCACAGTCGCCCAAAAAAAGCCGCCCAGAAACCACATTGAAAATCAAAAAGACACCGACAATATAGCTAACAATGCCCCAGACCCAAGCGCCGGCGCCGGCAATGCTGGCAAAAAGAGTAAAAGCCACAAAGGCTATCCCCGACATAAGCCCATTGGCCCCATCCGCCATATTGACAGCGTTGATAAATCCGACGCACACTAACACAGCTAAAAGCAAACCTATTACAGGCAGAGCCATCAGGCTGGATAGAATAGGCACACCAAGCTCAACGGGGATTAGCCAGGGCCAGACTGAAAACAAAACAACGAAAATAGCCGTGAGGCAAGCTAGCCGAAACCTGGGGCTGAGTAAATTATTTTTAAAGTCTTCAACCAAACCCAATAGACCGCAGAGAATAATGGCTACCCAGCTCCACAGATAGGTATCCAGCCCCAATGTGCTAAACTGAAAAAGCTGAGAAGTGGTTATACCAATAAGAGCTGCAACCATTATCACAGCGCCGCCCAAACGGGACGAGTTTTCGTGCCCAATGCCATGCTTGCTGGCAGAATCCTGAGCATAACGGCCGCGAGTAATCCACTCCATGCATATCAAGACAGCTAATCCCGCTAGGCCAAACAGATAGCCAGTGCTCAATATAACCAGCAATAGCCTTCGCAACTCCCTTTCCCTTAAAACCAAATTTGCCAAAATTTACCTCAAAAATATTAAGCCTAGCTGCCTAGGTTAGGCGCTTAAATCATATTATTTCTTATCATTACCATTAAAAGCATAGTGCCGAACCAAGACCAATAATACGGCTAACATGCCACCTAACAGGGTCCCTAGGATACAAATCACCGCTCTTTTGGGCTGAGACTTCTCCTCAGGCACCATAGCGGGGCTTACGGTCACAAAGGCATATTCTGGACTGGCCTCTGCTAGCATTTTGCTTTTTATCTGCTCTTCGATAATGGTGTAGAACACTTCTCTCATTTCAGCGATTGAGGTTTTCTGAATCTGAGCTTCAAGATACTGGATATTGATGTTTACCTTATCTAGTTTGCGGCTTTGCATATGCTGATTGATTCCAATAATCAGCTGATCAACCCATTGTTTTGCAATTTCGGGTGAAAAATACTCCACCGAAATGGAAATCATCCCCGTCTTTTTATCTTCAGATACTGAAAACATACCTGAAAAGCTTTTATAAAGCTCCCAACCGGTGGGCTCAACTGTTTTGCCTGCAGGCGCGTCTCTCAGCCAGAGCGATGAATCAACATCATAGAGATCAGAATTAATCTCAAGCTGATTGCTACCCCTATCCCAGCCTTGAGCTGCAAAAACTTCAACATCTATATTGTTTTCACTAATAAACTCTTCAATAAACCCTCTGGAGCGCATAATTTCTTGGGCGACTTGGGCTTCACTGCTTTCTCCACCCCCTATGCTTACGCCAGCCAGAGAGGCCAAACCACCCAGCTGCCCCAGAGCACCGGACAGACCTCCGCCACTGCCCTGAGCAGGCGATACCAGCGCGGTGGCGCGATACTGGTTAGGTATGGAAAGCGCGTAGAAAACAGCCACCAACGCAAAAACTGCAGTAATACCAACAATAAGTTTTTTGCCATCCCAGAGCACCGAAAAAAGCTCTCTAAGGTCAATCTCATCATCATATTGATCAGTTGAATTTAATTCGTTTTGCACAATTATTTCCTTCTGTTAATTTCTTCTCTTATATCCTTGAGTAACCCATGACCCTAACACCCATTACGGATTAAGGGAGTTAATAGCTGCAGCGCCAAGAGACAGCTGATAGATAATTTGGCTGACCTCAGTTAACAAAGAGATGCCACTTAGCTTTTTATCATCTGTATCCAGAGGAACAACAATGGTATCCCCGGGTTCAACAACCGCATTCTTGCTACCAAAGCGGAATAGCGCTCTCTTCGGCATAATAACCTGACCGCTGGCCTTAACTAGGTAAATACCTTTTTCATCAGCAGTCTTGCGCACGCCGCCACTGCGATCAATGTAGTCCTGTACAGATAATCCGCGGCCATACAAATAGGAGGTAGGCTGCTGGACCTCACCAACAATCGAGACTTCCTGGCGGTAGCCCGGTATTATTAAAGCATCACCATCTTCAAGTACCAAATCATCGGCAATGCCGTCTACTATATTTTGCAATGGAATTACGAGTCGCCCGATCGCCTCGGCAGTACTCAGCTTATCTAGAGCCTCCTGGCGAAGCCTATCTGCCTCAGGATCTAGCTTTAAATCCCCATTAGCTGTGCGCAGCTGTTCAGCTTCCATTTCTTCCGTTAGCTTTTCTTCAAGACGCTCCAGTTCCTGCTGCTCTCTGGTTTTTAATGCCTCTCTGGTAAAAATAGCTCCAGCGCTAAAAGCTAAATCAGTAAAGCCACCGGCGCGAGCAATCACCGAGGTCAAGGTCTCACCTCGAGCAAAGGGATATTCACCTGGGAACTTTACCTCACCGGTAAGGCTCACTATTGACTGATCTCTATATTCAGGAACTGTTTTGAACAATGCACTGTCTAGAGGCTTAAGTTCAAAATCCGCCCCGGATTCAGAGCCTAAGGCGACAGATATGGTGAGTGTTGACGCTCTTTCCGGATCCGTAAAATCGGTTCTGGAGATTTCTGACGAATCTATATAAGCCCCCCCAGTCAGCCCTCCAGCCGCAGAAATTAGATCTGCCATTGTCATACCATCAACTAGAGGATAATCTCCGGGAAATCGAACCTCTCCTCTAGCTACCACCACTTTAGCGGAGCCACCCAGTCTGGCCTGCCGCTTTAGCTTCGTAAGCACGGGCGCTAGTACTGCCTCCCTGTCTTGAAAAGCTGAGAACACCAAAAGTTTATCTCTGGACAATAACTCTTTGTTGGCTGGGCTATCGGGATCACTAAGTACAGCTCTAATATCTAACTTATAGACCTCTAGCCCCAAACCATCAGCCACCTCTCGCACAATAAGAGCAAACTCAAGATCGACATCGGTTGGAAATTGATCAACAGAGCCAACAATATCGGATACTCGCATTCCTGGGCGCCAGGCAAAATCACCAGGATGATTAACAAAGCCCTCTAAAGAAACAATATCCTTTTTCTGGTCGGTGACAGCAAAGATTTCCACTGAGTCCCCGGCCATCAGACTCACCGCCCTATCGGAGGCCTTGGATAGATCTAAATAAACCACAGTCATAAAGCCATTACTATTAATACGAACAATTTTAGCTGATTGACGAAAGGCCTTTGAACTCAGCCCGCCGGCAAGTTGCAACAAATCCCCAGCCGTAGCTTTTCCTTTAAGCTCATAGATTGCCGGCCTTAATACCTCACCCTCAATCGACACAAGATCCCCAACGGGCGGAATAAAGATAACATCAGAGGACTGCAACCGAACATCGCCCCCTGTATCGCCAGAGAGCAGTAATTCATAAAGGTCTAAAGTTGCAATGGTTTTGCCTGCCCGCTTGAGCTGAATATTGCGCAGCGATGCGATATCGCTGACTCCACCGCTGCTCATTAGTGCGTGAGTAATGGTTGCAAGAGACGACACCATGTAGGCACCGGGCTTATAGGCTTCGCCCAGCACAAATACCTGAATAGAACGGAGCGTGCCCATGCTGATATTGATCTGGGTGCCAATAATCTTTGAAGACACCAGTGAACGCAGCAGTTCTTTGGCCTCACCAAAGGTCAAACCCGCAAGCACAACTGGGCCAAGCTCTGGAAAATCTACCTGCCCATCGCGATTTATCTCTAAGCTAAAAGATTGATTTAACTTACCGTAAAAGAAAATCTCTAGCCCATCACCTGGCCCCAATAGATAGTCAGAGGAAACCGGAATATTAGCTGTGGATGCAAAAGTATTGGGAACATTGGCAAATAAGTCATACCCAAAAGGCTTAAGCCCTTCTATTACCGGATTGAGGGTGTCGAGGGACTCTAACTCGCCTTTGCCCATATCGCGATTATATCTTTCGTCAGAGGAAGAGGCTGTTCGGCGCGGCTCGGCAGGAGCAATCTCCTCAAGAGCTTTATTGCCGGCAAATGACTTTTTATTGAGGCTGCGGCATAACTCATCAACATCGTATCCGGCAGCCTGAGCCATAGCTCGATTATCCGCACTTAAATCATTACAAATAGCCTTGGCGTCGGTTAAATCTTGAGCAGCCAGTACGCTCGACAGAGAGATCGAAGAGACCAGTACAGCGATTGGCCAGAGTAGACGGGTTATTCTTAAATGCATAAATAAATCTCAGATTGTTGTTTTATTTTTTACGTAAACTTAGGTACAGGCCACTGCCATCAATATTTTGCATAATCAGGCTGATGCGGCCTTCAGCATCCACCTGAATTATATTGGTATATTGACTTTGACCCCAACAAAATTCGCTGAAGCGGATCATGCCAGATTGTTGCTCGGACTGCCATTTATCACATTGGTGCTGGGCAACAAATCTGCTGCCATACAGATAGCGGCGAGACGCGCCATCATTAGTAATTCCCAGCTTTAAGCGGTGGCCTAAACCAGTTACCTCACGCACAGTCCACCCATCAAAGAAAATAACGTCTCCGAGCTGATTGGAAAAAACCGTGCCCCTATCAACTGCTACAGGATAGACAGTAGCACTATAATCACCGTACTCAACAACCCAGCTGTTGCTGTCAAACGGGACCTCAGATTTATTAAAAAGCCCCATAACAGCATTTAATTGACTAGACTGGATTGAGCAGCCAGCTAAAATAGCCGAAACCAACAAAACCCACCAGAAGCGTTTAGACATTATCACGGCACCGCTCTATCTTTATGTTCCTGCAAGGCGTCATAGCCAACACCGCGCAAATCCCACCAAATATTACCACTAAGGTCCTCAAGCCTGGCGCCACCATCTCTTTGAATGGGCCTTACTCTCATACTGTAATTAGCTCTACCACTGCCGCCAAGAACGCCATCCAGTGGAATTTTAAAAAACATTCCTTTATCAAAGCTGCCCTCGCCAAAATCATCAAACGGCACATCAGTGATGGTCGCCCACAGGCCTACCATCCAACCATTGGCAAAGGTTCGCCTGGCCTCCAATGTGGCACCAACATCTTTAGCGAGGTAACGACCCGCATGAACGGCAAAGTCCAAATTATAGAATGGTGACGCCCAGTAGGCACTGGCAAAGGCAGTGGTGGTTTTGTAATCCAAAAGATCTAGATTACGCTCATAACCCCGCTGCTGTACCCAACTGCCACTCAACCCAAACGCCAGTCGCGATTTATGGGGCTGATACAGCATTTCACCACCGGCTCCACTGTACATTTGCTCCAAAATGCCACCAAACACCCGATAATGTAGTTGCGGGACCAGTGTTCCTCGCTTGTCCAGATAGAGCGACTCAAGACCAGTGGCACCTTGCTGCAAATATTGGACAATATCAGAGCGCACATGGGGCAGAATGGAATCTGATGCTCTAGCACTTTCCTCAAAGGTGCTAACTATATCAATGGCATACTCACCGCGGAGCGACCAGTTTTTTGGCAGCGCAGCACTGATTCCGAGCTTGCCATAGAGCTGATAACGGGCTGGATCATCCGGGTCAAATAGCTGCAGGCGGTTGGATAACCCTACATCGATAAACAGCTTTTTCTGATCAAAGCCGGTGCGATACTGGGGTGGATGCGGTGGGTTAGCCCTTAAAAGATCAAAATCCCTCTGCTGATACTGAGATCGGCTTATTGTCTGACGGGACGGCCTGTAGGCCGGCGCAGTAAACACCTGATGTCCCTCTTCCTCCAGCACAAAGCGCATGGATCTAACTTCTGGGGGCAGGTGCAGGTCTGCGAGGGTTGTCATGCGAGCAATGGCATCAGCCCAGATGGGATATTCCTTATTCCCCATAACCAGGGTCGCCATTTGGCCATTTGGATCAATGGTAGCCTCTACAAGAACCAAGCCCGAGCGCTCAACATCATAGAGCAGCATATCGTACCAGCTGGCCTTGTTAAGCATAGGCGGCAAATCTTCGGGCGCGAAGTCTGCACTAGATTTGATTGGCCTAATTGGCCTACGGGCCGGGGCAGCCTTTGAATCTAGCGCAGCTGCGATACTAAAACCCCATCCCTCGCCGTGTTGATGTGACAGCGTTAGTGAGACTCCCGGCAGAGCATCCCATTTCACTGCTGTGGTGATCGGGCTTTTTGGTCTTTCACCCCCTCTCTGGAAATCAAAATCGTATTGATCGGGGTTATATTCCATTAAAGCAGTCACTGGCAGCCCTGGTAACTCATAGCTCAATCCACCAAAAAGACCTACCTTTTCGCCGCTAAAGAAACTGCCAGTTGATAATTCTCCACCCCTGCCTAC
>Ga0228609_1000841_pt1 | contig 13508 bp, 13 predicted proteins | sample 10DmetaG_FD_190068 | JGI IMG/M metagenome (GOLD analysis project Ga0228609, IMG submission 190068) | Seawater microbial communities from Monterey Bay, California, United States - 10D | ecosystem: Environmental > Aquatic > Marine > Coastal | place: USA: California | collected 2016-11-10 | reverse complement strand
CATTCTTATATTATTTTTCTTTCAATGAACGTAATGCTAAATCTAATTCCCAAAAACATCGTCGTTGAGCGTTTTAGCGGATGCAAATATAAAACCCTTTTATTTACTTACAAGGAGTTTTTTACTATTTATTTTATTTTTTTTTATTCCCCTGTGTTAACGGGGTCTTTGGAGCTTTCCAAAGGCTATATAAAGTGTCTAAATCATATGCCAAAGCCGTAGGATCTAATTCAATTAAACCATCACCATAGGCTCGCTGAAGAATGTCTTCGATTAAAAAGTCTTCATAGTTAACTTCTGGATCATAGGTGTCCTTAAGTGAGAGTTTGAATAAAGAAGCTGTCGTTTGATAAACAAATGCACGCCAACCGTTGCGTAACTCTTTGACTAACTCATGCGTAGTTTCTCCTGTTTGTCGATGAACGAGCTTAATCAGAATACGTCCCTGAGATCGAGATAACTTCTTTAATTCTTCTTCAAATTCATCATAAATAAATTTTTCAATACGCTTGATGTAAGTCTTCTTCTGCTTCTTTCCTTTGATTGAATTCAACCGAACACTTAACGTATCCAAACGATCGGAAGCCAACTTAGCATATGGATAAACACGAAGCGTTCTGTTTCTTAAAATAACATAGTCCCGAAGTTGTTTTCTGTTTTTAAATCGCAAAGGCTGGAATAAAACAACTTCCTTCAAGCGAATTCCAGAATCTGGAATAGAATCTGTTTCAAATTTATACAACAATTCTCCTTCAAAATTTTCAGGTGCTTCAACTTGAGCATTGACATAGAAATAGCAAATCATTGCAAAAAAGAGGTAGCTAAATTTCATTTAAAAGTTAGTCTATTGAGTTATAAAGTGTAATTAATCAAAAGGTATGCCCTTTTTAAAAAAATATGGATTTGACCCTATATTTTTATGGGTGTCAAAAATACAAATATTTTGCATGTAGGTCTTTTTATTTGGGAATATTCTTATTTTTGGTCTACTTAAAATTATTAAATATCAACTATGAGTATTCTAGACAAAAAAGCACTTACATTTTTAGAAAACTATTTAAATAATGCAGCTCCAACAGGCTATGAAAGTAGTGGGCAAAAAATATGGATGGAATATCTAAAGCCGTATGTGGATGAATTCATTACCGATGTATATGGTACAGCTGTAGCAGTTATCAATCCCGAGGCGAAATATAAAGTTGTTATAGAAGGACACTCTGATGAAATATCATGGTACGTAAATTACATCACCGACAATGGATTGATTTATGTCATTAGAAATGGGGGTAGTGATCACCAAATTGCACCATCTAAATGGGTTAACATTCATACCAAGAAAGGAATTGTTGAGGGTGTTTTTGGATGGCCAGCGATCCATACTCGTAAAAATGGAAAAGAAGAAGTGCCTAAACTTGATAATATTTTCATTGACATTGGTGCAAAAGACAAAAAAGAAGTTGAAAAAATGGGGGTACATGTAGGCTGTGTCATTACCTATCCTGATACTTTTAAGGTTTTAAATAAAGACAAGTTTCTTTGTCGTGCAATTGACAATCGTGCAGGTGGTTTTATGATCGCGCAAGTGGCTCGCTTATTAAAAGAGAATAAAGTGAAACTTCCCTTTGGTTTATACATTACCAACTCAGTGCAGGAAGAAGTAGGTTTGCGGGGTGCAGAAATGATTACCCAAACAATCAAACCAAATGTCGCCATAGTCACTGACGTTTGTCATGACACCTCTACCCCAATGATCAACCAAAAGGTAGAAGGTCAAACGGAAATTGGAAAAGGACCCGTAATTTCTTATGCTCCTGCAATACAAAACCTGTTGAGAGAACGCATTATTGAAACAGCAGAAGCGAAAAAGATTCCCTTCCAGCGAAACGCTTCCTCCCGCGTCACAGGTACAGATACTGACGCCTTTGCCTATAGTAATGGTGGAGTTGCTTCTGCCCTAATATCACTCCCTTTGCGCTATATGCACACTACAGTAGAAATGGTTCATCGCGATGATGTCGAAAACGTAATCAAATTAATTTACGAAACCGTTCAAATGATTAAAGAGGGGGAGACTTTTAGTTATTTTGACTAAATAAATTTACCAAGGGAGTTCTGAGTCTGTTTCAGAATCCCAAAAAATACCGCTTTTAAAATCACTTTCCATAAAGCTTAAGACATTCACTGCTGACTGTTCTGGGCTTAACCTCCCATGCAATAATGCCGTTTCTGAAATTTCAGTTTTTACATAGCCCGGATGCACTGCTGCTACTTTTATGGAAGGTAAACGATTGGCTAAAATTTTGGTGTACATATTGAGAGCACTCTTAGACACTCTATATCCCACAGAATCAAAGGCAATACATTTTTCTATGGAGCCCATTTTTGAGGAAATCATCAAAACACTTCCGCTATCAGAAATCCTCTCCAAGAGCGGTTCGGTAAATAAAACCACTCCTTTTACATTGACCTCGAAAGTTGAATTAAAAGAAACTGCGTCAGGAATCAATTGATCTAAATCTGGACCCATTCCTGCATTATTAATAACACTGTCTATCTGGTCAAATCGATCAAATATTTCCTTGTGCGATTCTTCTATACTTTCAATGCGCGTAATATCTAAAGCAAGAGGGTGAAAGTTTTCATGCTGAATGGAATCAATGACCCCGCTCCTACTGGTGCCAATGACAGTATACCCTCTAGCTAGTAATGTTTTAGCTAAAGCCAAACCAATGCCTCTACTGGCTCCCGTAAGTAAAACTGTTTGATTCAATTTTTAAAGTTATTACATCTCTAAAGTACAATTATTGATTCAGTATCCCAAAAAACTTAACCTAAACGAGTTGCTGCTATAGTTTAAAGGTAGGACTCCAAAATTACAGTACTTCACAGAAGAAATTTCAAATGGTCCTCAAGATCGACTTATTAATTCTTTTAACCACTCCTGGACCTTCATAAACAAAGCCGGTATAAAGCTGAACAAGTGAAGCTCCTGCTTCCAGTTTTTCCAGTGCATCTTCTGGGGCATGAATACCTCCCACTCCAATGATAGGGAAAGCTTTATTGCTTTTTTCGTGAAGAAAACGGATTACCGCTGTACTTCGGTCGGTGACTGGTTTACCGCTTAAGCCGCCCATTTCTTTTTTATTTGCTGATTGAAGTCCCTCTCTTGAAAGCGTTGTATTCGTAGCAATAACGCCATCAATTTTAACCGTAGTAATAATTGCTATAATATCCAACAATTGTTCTTCGGTCAAATCGGGAGCTATTTTGAGTAAAATAGGTTTGGGATTTGATTTTGATATATTTAAATCTTTAAGCGTTTGCAACAAGTGAGTTAAAGGTTCTTTGTCTTGAAGCGCTCTTAAATTTGGCGTATTAGGTGAACTCACATTCACCACAAAATAATCTACATGATGAAACAAAGCTTCAAAGCAATAAACATAATCAGCAACCGCATCTTCATTGGGGGTGATTTTATTTTTTCCAATATTCCCTCCAATAAGCACGCCTTTATTCATTTTTAAGCGTCCAATGGCTGCTTCAACACCTTCGTTGTTAAATCCCATGCGGTTAATTAAACCTTGGTCTTCAGGCAAGCGAAACAAACGCTTCTTGGGATTCCCAGGCTGGGACTTGGGCGTGAGGGTACCTATTTCAATAAATCCAAATCCGAAATTAGAGAGCTCTTGGTACAATTTAGCATCTTTATCAAAACCTGCCGCTAAACCCACTGGATTGGGAAAAGTTAAGCCAAAAAGTTTTCGTTCTAAACGTTTGTCATTGACTTGATAAAGCCCTCGAATGAGACTACACATGCCTGGAATTCTATGGATCGCTTTCAGTGTAGAAAAGACGGTATGATGAACCCATTCGGGGTCAAAAAGAAAAAGTAATGGTTTTATAAAAGCTCTATACATCCTATTTAAAAAAAAACATCCCGCATAAAGCGGGATGAAAAAGGCTTACTTTTTTGCAGGTGGCGCATTTAATTTTGAACTCATCTCCAAGGATATGGCTGAGCGTTCTATTTTCAGCTTTCCTGCTAGTGTTTCTATGACACAAGTATTGTCCTTATCATTAAGTTCCATGATTTTGGCATGTATTCCACTTTTGGTAATAATACGATCCCCCTTGCTCATAGAGTTCATAAAATTCTTTTCCTTTTTTTGTCTTCTTTGTTGTGGTAGTATGATGAAAAAGAAAAACACAACCAACATTAAGAGTAAAAAGGGAAGTTGTCCTGATAAGCCTTCTGGCATGATAATGAATTTTAAAATTAAATTTTATTGACGTGCTTTGGCTTGCGCCTCACGTTGTTTTTGTTTTACTGGGTCTGGAGTTACTTGAGATTTGATCCGTAACATTTCTCTACCTGATGCAGTATTTGCAGAAAGAGTAACTGATTTTTGTTGATTTCCAGGCTTGTTACTTGAATCAAAACTTACTGTAATTTCTCCTGATTCACCCGGTGCAATTGCAGTGTTTTTTGGGTACTGAGGAACAGTACATCCACAACTTCCTCTGGCATCAACAATAATTAAATCTTCGTTTCCTGTGTTTGTGAAATTAAAGACTGTCGTAACTTTATCACCTTCTTTTATGGATCCAAAATCATGAACCATTTTATCAAAAGTCATCACAGGTCCCCCTGTCGTAGTTTTTGCACTAGAAACAGGTGTAGCAGCAGTTGTTGTTGAATTAGTCACTTTTTTTGCTGCGCTGTCTTGACATGAAACCAAGGTAGTGGCTACAATGGCTAAACAAACGATGAATATTTTTTTCATTTTTATTTTTTTTAGTTAAAACAAAAGTAAGAAAAAAACTGATTAAAGCAATCCCCTACCCGTTTTGTTCAAACGGTTTTCTTTGTCAAAATCTTTAACTAATTTATCTAAAACTCCATTGACAAAGTTGTTGCTTTTTGGGGTAGAATAATCTTTCGCAATTTCTAAATATTCATTCAAAGTTACCTTGGAGGGTATCATTGGAAAATAAAGCAATTCAGCAATGGCAACTTTTAAAATTACATTATCAAGTTGTGCAATACGTTCTGCATCCCAGTTGGGTGTTTTTCCTAATAGTTCTTCTTGAAGCTTTTCATCGTTAGCGATTACTTTTTCCAATAACTTAATTCCAAAATCAGTGTCTTCTTGGTTTTCGCTCGGTCTTGGAAAGGTTAAACTTTGGGGAGAATCTACATCAATATGTTTTAACATCTTAAGTAGGAAAGTATTTACCATGGGAAGATCGTCTGCCCAAGTTAAACAATTGTCTTCTATGTGATCATACAGGTAATTTGAAGTCGCAACATGGTTTTTAAACAGCTTAGCTGTACATTTCAAATCATCTTCAATGGTTGGCTTTTCTAATGTAAGATAGGATTGAAATACTTGAGAACTTGAAAGGGTAACAAACAAATCTTTTAAAAATTTAAATTCTAAATCCCACTTAATAAGCTTTTTGTTATCTAATTGTTTGGCCAAAACCTGATGCTCTTTTAAAAAAACCAACACTCGGTTTTGAGTGAATTTTTGAAGGGTTAAAAACTGGGTTTCGTCCTGAATTTTATTTTTTTGAATAATCAATAACTGTTCCTCAGCATAGGCGTGAAGTGACTTTAAAAGCCCCAATAGAAGAAGATATAAGTTAAAGGTTTGCTCCACACTCTCCTTAAAAAAAACAACTTCTTGTTCCAACTTATTTTGTTGTCCAAGGTTGAAGGAATAAACTGACTGCATTACTTTAATGCGGATATGTCGTCGTGTAAGCATGTTTTAGAACTTTGTTGGGTGCAAAATTAATTTATTAATCTGAAAAACAACGACATTCCCTAACTAAAAGTTTCAATCCCCTTTTTTATTTTAAGCACATGCATTTGCTTACCTTTGGTTGCACTAATATGAAAGAACTTCAATACATAAATAAGTATTTTTTAAAGTATCGCACTAAACTTTTACTGGGTTTACTTATAACTATAGTTGCCCGTATTTTTTCACTCTTTGCGCCTCGTCTCATTGGAAACTCTCTTACAGCTGTTGAGAAATTTCTACAAAATCCTGATGGCAATTTAGATCAAATTCAAACTGTTTTATGGGTTAATATATTAATCATCATAGGAACAACGCTTGTTTCTGGATTTCTTACTTTCTGGATGCGCCAGACCATAATAAATGTATCTCGCTATATCGAATTTGACCTGAAAAATGAGATTTTTTGGCACTACCAAAGACTTACCCAACGGTTTTATAAAAATAACCGAACGGGAGATTTGATGAATCGTATTAGCGAAGATGTTGGGAAAGTCAGAATGTACGTAGGGCCTGCCTTTATGTATAGCGTAAATACAGTTTCCTTATTTGTAATTGTTATTTCTTACATGGTAAGCATTGCTCCAGAATTAACACTTTACACCATTTTACCTTTACCCATTTTATCTTTTACTATTTACAAATTGAGTAGAATAATTAATGTTAAAAGTGCTTTGGTCCAAGAGATGTTGTCTAAAATGTCCTCTTTTGCACAGGAAGGTTTTAGTGGAATTGCAGTAATAAAATCCTACAACCTTCAAGCAAAGATCAATACCAATTTTGATGCATTGGCTTCAGAAAGTTACCATAAAAACATGGGATTAGTTAAAGTTCAAGCTTGGTTTTTCCCCCTAATGATTTTACTTATTGGTTGTAGTAACCTAATTGTAATTTATGTTGGAGGGAATCAATATATCAATGGCGAAATTGAAATTGGTGTCTTGGCAGAATTCATTATTTATGTGAATATGCTCACATGGCCCGTTGCTGTTGTAGGTTGGATCACCTCAATTGTTCAACAAGCCGAAGCTTCCCAAAAAAGGATTAATGCCTTTTTAAAAGAACAACCTGAAATTGAAGATGGGCCTGGAGTTCATAAAAAAATAAAAGGAAACTTAAGTTTTAAAAATGTCTCTTTACACTACCCTGAAACTAAAATACAAGCATTAAGCAAGATTAACCTGGATATTTCCAAAGGAGTAACCCTAGGGGTTATTGGAAATATTGGATCTGGAAAGTCAACACTTCTAGATTTAATCTCTCGATTGTATGATCCTACAGAAGGTAAAATCGAACTTGATGGCAAAGATTTGAAAGAATATCAATTAGAAGAATTGCGATCCTCCATTGGCTATGTCCCACAAAACGCCTTTTTATTTTCAGAAAGCATCGAGGACAATATTCGATTTGGATCCATTGAAGCAAAAGAAAAAGACATTGTAGAGGCAACAAAAAGAGCTGCAGTTCACCAAAACATTACAGCCTTTAAGGAAGGGTACAAAACACTTCTGGGAGAACGAGGAGTAACATTGTCTGGAGGACAAATTCAACGTGTTTCAATTGCACGTGTTTTCATTAAAGATCCTAAAATTCTATTACTGGATGACTGCCTCTCAGCCGTCGACACAGATACCGAAGAAGAAATTCTCAAACACCTTAAATCTGTATCGCAGGACAAAACAACCATCATTGTAAGCCATCGTATTTCTTCCATAAAACATGCCGATCAAATTATTGTTTTTGAAAATGGTGAAATTGTTCAACAAGGCAAACACGTTGATTTAATTGGGACTGAAGGCTATTACAAAGAATTATCACAAAAACAACAGTCTGATAATTCTAAATAATAGGTTTTCATTTATTTTTTTAATAAAATTGCTTTAAAACCAATACTTATTTAAACGTAAATGTCTTATTCAGATAACGAAAATATGGAAGAAATATTCTCCAAAGTTTTAAGAGCGGGTCGGAGAACTTATTTTTTTGACGTCAGAGAAACAAAAGCTAGCGACTATTACCTTACTATAACGGAGAGTAAAAAGTTCACAAACGACGATGGTACTTTTTTCTTTAAAAAGCATAAAATCTATATTTATAAAGAAGATTTTAATAATTTCACTTCATTACTTGATGAAGCCATTGGTTACATTTTTGAACAGAGAGGTCAGGAGGTTATTAGCGAACGTCACCAAAAGGATTATTCTCCCGACAGAATAAATTCAGATCAAGTGTAACACTCATTTGCATCTCTGTCTATAAAAAACAACCCCATTTTATTTCTTCATCTTAGTAATTATAATAAACTTTAAGGAATATAATCTTTACCCATGAAAAAATCATTTACACTTTTATGCATACTACTAAGTAGTCTCGTATTTAGTCAAGTAACTCTGGATTATTATCTAGATGCCGATCATCCATACAATGCCGATATCCCAACTCCAAAAGAACTTTTGGGTTATGAGGTAGGTACATGGCATGTCTCGCATGATAAATTGGTTAATTATATGTATCGCCTTGCCCAAGCGTCTGACCGAATTAGCATTGAAAGCAGAGGGACAACCTATGAAGGCAGGCCATTGTTACTACTAACCATCACAAGTCCTGAAAATCATTCGAAACTGGATGCTATTCAAAAAACACATCTTCAACTTACAGAACCCGGAGGACAATCCATTGACGTTTCCCAACAACCCCTCATTGTTTATCAGGGTTTTTCAATTCATGGCAACGAACCTAGCGGAGCCAATGCAGGTCTTTTAGCGGCCTACCATCTTGCTGCCAGTGAGGCTTATGAAACCAACCAATTATTGAACGATGTCGTCATCTTATTTGACCCTAGTTTCAATCCTGATGGTCTTCAACGTTTTGCATATTGGGCCAATACCAATAAAAACCAAAACCTTATCGCTGATCCTAATGACAGAGAATACAGAGAAGTTTGGCCTGGAGGAAGAACCAATCACTACTGGTTTGACCTCAACCGGGATTGGCTACCAGGACAATTGCCAGAATCACAAGCCCGCTTAAAATCATACACAAAATGGCTTCCTAATATTCTAACAGACCACCATGAGATGGGGACAAATTCAAGTTTCTTTTTTCAACCTGGAATTCCTTCAAGGGTGAATCCCTTGACACCAAAAAAGAACCAACAACTCACCAAGAAAATTGGAGAATTCCACATTGAAGCTTTTAATAAGCTCGGGTCTTTGTATTATTCTGAAGAAGATTATGATGACTTTTTCTATGGAAAAGGCTCAACCTATCCAGATGTTAATGGAGGAATTGGTATTTTATTTGAACAAGCAAGTTCAAGAGGTCATATGCAAGAAAGTGATAATGGCTTACTCACCTTCCCTTTTACAATTCGCAACCAATTGACCGCAGCTTTCTCAACTCTTAAAGCGGCTGGGGCAATGCGCATTGAATTATTAAACTACTTCCGTGATTTTTATAAAAACACCCTGAATGATGCTTCAAAAAGTAAACAAAAAGCCATTCTTTTTGGGAATCCAAAAGATCCTTCAACTACCTACCATCTGGCGAATACACTGAAAAGGCATCATATTAAATTTCATCAATTGAAGAATGAAGTTGTAAGAAACGGGAAGAAATACAGTCCAAAAACAAGCTATATCATCCCTCTAGAGCAAACAAAGCATCAATTAATTCGAGCTATGTTTACCACTCAAAGTACTTTTAGAGATAGTTTATTCTATGATATTTCTGCATGGACTTTTCCTTATGCTTTTAACCTAAATCATGCATACGAAAACAATACATCCAACCTAGGCCCTCTTGTAAATGACTTAAAAGCACCTGAAGGAAAAGTAATAAATAAAGATTCTTATGCTTATGTATTTGAAGCGCACAATTATTATGTTCCTAGACTTTTGAATAAGTTACAAAAGCAAGATGTTAGAATAAAAATTGGACTTACCCCTTTTACTTTAAAAGGAAAAAAATATGATTATGGGACCTATATGATTCCAGCTAAAAATCAATCCATGAGTGAAAATGAGTTATATGATATCCTCAAAAAAGCAGCAAAAGAGACACACGTTACTATTCATGGAGTTAATACGGGGTCCACACAGGGGATTGATTTGGGATCGGGAGACTTTTCAACGGTAAAAAAACCTAAAATAGCTCTCTTGGTGGGCGATGGTATTCGAAGTTATGATGCTGGCGAAATATGGCATTTATTGGACACGAGACATGAAATTGCAATTACTAAAATTGATATTCGCAATTTGAAGCAAAATGATTTAAATCACTATACCCATTTTATCCTACCCGATTATTATGGATCTGGATTAGATATGCACACTGAAAAAATTAAAGAATTTGTTCGTGAGGGCGGTACTCTGATTGGTTACCGGTCTGCTACAAAATGGTTAAATAAAAATGAGTTTATAAAGCTTGATTTTGTTGATCAAAATCTAGTAGCAAAAGGAATTAGCTTTGAGAAAAAAGACAACTTTAAAGGTGCCCAACAAACAGGTGGAGCTATTTTTAATGCAAGGATTGACAGAAGTCATCCGATCAATTTCGGTTATCAAAACACGACGCTGCCTATGTTTAGAAATTCAAATCTTTATATCAAGGCAGACGAGCAGAGTTACAATAATCCCATTCAATACACCTCTGACCCTTTGTTGAGTGGCTATATTTCAGAAGAAAATTTAGCTATCCTGAAACATACTGTTCCTTTTAAAGTGAGCAGTCTTGGAAAAGGTAAAGTAATTGCATTGACAGACAATACAAATTTCAGAGCCTTCTGGTATGGTACGAATCGTATTTTAACAAATGCATTATACCTCTCTGATAAAATGTAATTTAAAGAATTTGTTGTCCATTGGGAAGTTGAGATTCTGGGGCTAGGAGAATAACGTCCTCTCCCTCTTTAGCTCCCAAGACTAGACATTGACTTTCAAAATGTGCGATTTTTCGTGTCCCTATATTAACTACGGCGATCACTTGGCGATTAACCAAATTCTGCGTGGTATAACGCTGTGTTATTTGAGCTGATGACTGAAGCGTTCCCAAAGGGCCAAAATCAATAAATAATTGGTATGCGGCTTGTTTCGCCTCAGGAAATTCTTTAGCCGAAAGGATGGTACCCACGCGTAAATCTAATTTTTCGAATGTAGAATAGTCAATCATGTTTATTTTTTGATTGGTATAAAAATACTACTTTTAATTTCAGTTAAATAAAAATTTTTATGGCACTCACAGAATCATATATGCTACCCTTGGGAACACACGCACCCAATTTCATTTTACCTGATGTGGTTTCAAATAAAGACAAATCTTTGCAGGAACTTAAAGGAGAAAAAGGAACGCTGATTATTTTTATGTGTAATCATTGCCCTTACGTGGTTCATCTCATGGAGGCTATTGTAAAAACAGCTGAAAAAATTTCAAATCAAGGCATTGCCACCCTAGCTATCTCGAGTAATAGTATAACTTCTCATCCACAAGATGGCCCCGAAAAAATGAGGCAATTGGCACTAGAAAAAAAATTCTCTTTTCCCTATCTTTTCGATGCAAGTCAAGAAGTTGCACATCAATATCAAGCAGCCTGTACGCCAGATTTCTATCTTTTTGACAACAACTTAGGTTTAGTTTACCGCGGTAGATATGACGCTTCACGTCCAGGAAATGACATTCCGATTACAGGAGAGGATTTACACCAAGCCTGTGACAAAATGTTAAACAATCATCCAATGGAGGACATGCAGTATCCTAGTCTAGGTTGCAACATAAAATGGCATCAAGGAAATAGTCCTGAAGAAAGAGCTTAGAAACTGACTAACTCCACCTCAAATATTAAAGTAGCATCTGGAGGAATAACACCACCGGCTCCCTGTGCTCCATATCCAAGGTGGCTAGGGATTACAAAGCGAGCTCCAGCACCCTTTTTTAACAATAAAATTCCTTCATCCCAACCGGGAATGACTTGCCCCACTCCAACTGAAAATTCAATGGGCTGATTTCTTTGATAGGAAGAGTCAAAAACAGTTCCATCAACAAGAGTTCCGCGGTAATGAACAGAAACTTTTGCTCCTTTGGGTGGATGCTCACCTGTTCCTTCTTTTGTTATCTTATAATACAACCCACTCTCTGTTTTTTGCATTCCTTCAGTAAGAGATATCATTGCCTTTTCAGCAGCCTCTTTAGCCGCTTGCTTTCTGATTTCGCCACTAGAATTAAACTCTTCAAAAGCCTTTAATGCATCCCAAGCTTGAGCCTCAGCTCCATGGCGTTCAATAACTAACGCATTAACTGTATCGCCTTGAGCAATAGCATCAACAATATCTTGTCCTTCCACGACATAACCAAAAACCGTATGTTTTCCATCCAACCAATCGGTAGCGCCATGCGTGATAAAAAATTGACTTCCGTTGGTTCCAGGTCCAGCATTTGCCATAGAAAGTGTTCCTGCTTTATTGTGCTTTAATTCAGGGTGAAATTCATCATCAAATTGATATCCTGGACTACCAGTTCCCGTTCCTTGTGGACATCCCCCTTGAATCATAAAATCAGCAATAACGCGATGAAATTTTAATCCGTCATAATATGGCTCCCCTTCACCTTTATGATCATTTTTTTGTTTCCCTTCAGCTAAACTGACAAAGTTTCCTACAGTTCCCGGAGTTTTATCATAAGTAAGTTGAAGTACTATATTTCCTTTTGAGGTTTCAAATTTTGCGTAAATGCCTTCCATAATAAATTTATTTGGTGGCAAAGATAAGAAACCCCTTTGATCCGAAAAGTTTAATTGGCAATTTCGCTCATGAATTTCAAACGATATAAACGCAACTCTTCCTCATCATAATCCCCATCAAACTCATCAAAAGCAGCTTTGATAGAATCTGTTTCTGCCTCGATGAAATAATCGTATAATTCTTCCACTTGATCCTCATCAAAAAGATCTTCAATACAATAATTAATATTGAGGCGTGTTCCTGAAAAAACAATAGTTTCCATCTCAGCAACTAATTTCTCCATATCCATCCCTTTAGCTGAGGCGATATCTTCAAGAGGTAATTTTCTATCAACGCTTTGAATTAGGTATAGCTTGAGAGCGGAATTTATCCCAGTACTCTTGACAATTAAATCATGAGGTCGAACAATTTGATTTTCTTCCACATAAGATTCAATTAACTCCAAAAACTTAGCGCCATAACGCTTTGCCTTACCTTCGCCTACTCCATTAATATTGACCAATTCTTCTTGATTAATGGGATATTTAAGACACATGTCTTCCAAAGAATATTCTTGAAAAACAGCATAAGGAGGAACTTGATTAGTTTTCGCGATGTCTTTTCGCAAACTCACCAAAAGCCTCATTAGTGCTGAATCAAGAACCCCTTGCGATTTGTTTTGAATAACATTAACACTTGGCAAGCTGTCATATTTATGATCCTCTGTCATCAGGAATGACTCTGGTTTAGAAAAGAAATTTTTTCCTCTGGCTGTGACTCTTAACAATCCATACGTCTCAATTTCCTTTAGCAAATATCCATCCACCAAAGCCTGACGAATTAAAGCCATCAAAAAGAAAGCATCTTTTGAAGCGCCTTTTCCAAATATTTCAGCTTCATGAGTTTTGTGTGATTGAATAAGGGCATTTTTTTCTACAAGCAAAGTTTTTACAACTTCTTTCGATTTGTATTTTTCTTTTGTAAAAAG
>Ga0228609_1000828_pt1 | contig 13587 bp, 13 predicted proteins | sample 10DmetaG_FD_190068 | JGI IMG/M metagenome (GOLD analysis project Ga0228609, IMG submission 190068) | Seawater microbial communities from Monterey Bay, California, United States - 10D | ecosystem: Environmental > Aquatic > Marine > Coastal | place: USA: California | collected 2016-11-10 | reverse complement strand
TTTACTGCCCATTGTCCGTTACCTAATTTTACTGCCATATTATATTATTGTGTAATTATTAGCTAATGCTAAAGCGTTAAATGTATCATATCCCTCTCCAGTTAATCCCTCTAATTCATCGTTTGTTAAATATGGAAATACTGCAACTGCTTTGTTTTTTCCGTAGAAGTTTGAGGATGTTCCATCACCTTGAGTAAATGAAATGTTGTTCAAAGTGTTTGCTCCTAAAGAACCACTATACGATACTGAACCTACTAAACTTCCGTCTTTGTAGAAAGTCAGAATATTAGTGTCATCATCCCATCTTAAAGCTATTTTATGATAAGCATCTGAAATATTACCTCCACCACTTATGTTTACTTGTGAATTAGCAATTCTAATATTTCCCCTAATATCTATTCCATTTTGATAATAAAATGAAACTCTATTGGATATTGTTCCATCACTTAAAGAAATTGAAACTCCCTCTGAAATTGGCTTTATCTCCGCATATAAAACTCCCTCTGTTGAGTTTATTAAATCACTTGAACCAGCGTTGTTGCATACATCAGCTAAACGAGTTGCAGTTGAACCGTTAGTTGGAATGTAAGATGTTGGGTAAGATTTTTCTTCTAATTGCGCCCCCCAAACGTAAACTGAATTTCCACTTTCAGATAAATCGCTTTCATCAACTCCAATCCCAAATTGTCTTAATGAATTTGATTCTGTTAAAGACAACCTAATCCAATCGTTAGCAAAATACTCTACTTTTAAAGAATTATTATTAACTGTTTTTGTATTAAAATTATAATAAGCGTAACCACTATCACTTCCTCTAATATAAAAATTATCAGCATTTAAGTTTTTAACAAATACAGATGTAGTTCTTACCCCAAACGCAATAACACGCAACATATTATATTGTGAGTGTGTATGGGTTAATTTAGTTGCGGTTGTTAAACCGTTTGGAGAAACAGAGCTATTAGCTTGAATTGTACCAAATAAAGTCCAACTACTATCACTAAAATCCTCACTATAAGTTATCAAGTTAGTACTCTGTGGTTCTAACAATAAACTACCACAACCATCTGTATAATCTATTCTTGGTAAGTCTGTATCGTCTGTTATTTCTATAACTGATATGTTTGTTACACTTGAGTCATAAGCAACACCTCCAGTTTTTCTACTTATTATTAAGGGTTGGTTAGAAGAAGCGGTGTAATAAAAGGTGTAAGAACCAGTAGTTAGTATGCTGCCAATATTAGATGCATAAGCTACACCATATTTAACATTTAACCCACCTCCACTATTTATTATTGAATCTAAAGTTATTTTATATGTTTTACCACTTGCAAAAACATTTGATTGTTCTATTCTTCCAGCTAAACTACCATCTCCAGAAATGATTGCTTTATTATCTCCTATATTAGTACCATTTATAAAACTCCAATTCTGTCCGACCTCTTTGACTGATACGTTGTCTATTGTTAAGGTTGTTCCGTCTGCTACTCTAAACCTAATTCCCGTTCCACTTGTAGGTTTTATGTAAAATGTATTTGTTCCTAAACTTGTAGATGAGCCATTAATATAAGTATCCCCAAAGTTTGTACTAATAATTAAAAAATTATCGTTACTTTTAGATATTATGTCAAATGATAATTTATAAATTTTACTTGTTGTTGTTATTCCACTTTGTTTCAAACTATTAGTACCTACTCCATTGCAAATCGCTTGTCCATTTATAATACTCCAACCCGTACCCTTATTCCAATCACTATCTGTTGCAAAATCTCCATTAGTAACTAACTCACTACCTATTTCACTAAAGTCCCCATTCTGTACTAAATTACCACTTAATGTCTGAACATTCTCTATAAGTCCTTGTGCGTTTACTCTTGTAGCAGCAGAACCTCTTTGGAAATCGAAATCAGCGTCTATTACTTCTTTTATTGATACGTTGTCTATTGAGAACCCACCAGTGTTTGAAAAAGAACGAAACATTAAAGATGTTCCATCAGAAATAGTAGTTAATGCATAATGCTTACTTTCAAATAAAGTATAATCAGTTACATTTGTATTACCAACCCTAACAGTAACACCTCCATCAATAAGATTAATTAAATCAAATTCTAATAAGTACTTCTTACCATTTTCAATTATATTATTCTGATTAAAATTAGCATCAGTACCTCCAGAGAAATTAGCACTTCCACCACTAATACTCCAACCAGTTCCTTTACTCCAATTACTATCCGTAGCAAAATCTCCATTAATAACTTCTTCATCTCCTAAAGTCTTAACTGGCTTAACACTATGTAACTTCCCATCACTATAAGCAGTAGGAGTTGTTATTATACTTGCTTTCTCTAATAAATTGCTCATAGTTCTATTTTTTCAAAGTCAGTTAATGTTGCAGTTGTACAAGTTGCATTCTCATAATATGCTGAACGAGATTCCAAAGATTTTAATAAAGATGGTACTTCACTTGGAAAAGCTAAATTATAGTAAATGTCTCCCCATCCATCTTCTACTGGACTACCCCACCAACTAACTTCGTATATTTCGTTTGCCATTATTTTTTTTCTTTTTTAGTTAAATACTTTTTCAATTTAACAACGTTTGCTTGTTTTGGTTTGTAAGTTGCTCTCATTATAGTACCCATCCGTTAAATAAATCGTTAGTATCTGGACTTATATCCTCGTTTGTATTACTGTTGTACTCTGGGAAGCTATCTTCGTGAAAACTAATATAATCTATAAATCTTCTTGTATAGTACTCTGCAAAGTTTCTTTCTTTGTTTACCAAATAATCTACTTCCTCTTTAGAAACACTTTCTGCATTCTCTGATGTATGTTTACTGATCCCACCATTTTTTATTTGATAGGCAGTAAAAGGTAAATACTGCATCATTGCATAATGTATCAACATAGGTTGTACATAATCATTAACTAAAGATAAATAATTACCACTTAAATTATCAGCAATAATATCAGCACTAATCTTATTGTATAAATCAGTTCCTAAATAATTCTGTATATCTATCTGTTGTGCAATCTTAATGAACTGTATAAACTTGTCAGTATCTACATTCCCATCAAGAATACTATTTTTTATTAAATCTGTTCTACTTATAAATAATGCTGTTGCCATCTATCTTTTTTTTACAAATCCATTATTGGGCATATCCGTTGGTCGCATTGCTACTTTTTTATCATTAACCTCTGGTTTAAAACCTTCTTTTTTTGCCTTGTTTACGCTTACTTCTGCATTTGGATTACCTACATCTGGTTTTAGATTTTTACTCTTTGCCTTGTATGTTTTACGCATCCAAAAATGATGGCAATCTCCACCACCTTTGTAGAGCCAACGATCAAAAGTTAAAGCACCACCTTTACCCCAACCGACAGTCTTACCCTCTTTATTAGTATATCCATCTCCTAAATAGGTTTTACTCATTCTGTCAATATCTTCTTTACGATATATCTTTTTAGCTTTTACCATTTTCTTACAAAACTCTCTACTAGTTTCTTTAAAAGTTAAAGGTGCGTATTGATACCTTACTTTAAATTGTAAACCATCTTCGCTTGTTCCATCTTGACTACTTTTTGCGTTTGGTCGTGCAGTTCCAGTAGTAACAAAATTATACATTTTAGATAGTAGAGATAATTTAGGATTGTTTAACTTTCTTACTTCTTCATTTAATTCATACTCTGCATCATAATCAACTTTTCTTTCATCAATTAGTTCCCAGTTTTCTAAATCTTCTTCTTCTCCAAATTCACTAATAAAATCAATTTCTTTTGATAATTTAACACCAGTTTCTTCTTCTCTTGTTTCTCCATCTACTATATTATCTAACTCTTTAAACTCTAATGGTTGCAATGTTTTAAAATAAAGATTTAAGCTAATATCATTGTAAGCTAATATATCATCAAAGGCATTTATTAAAAGCGTCTGAAATGGTCTAATAACTGTGTTATCCATTAACAAAGAAGCAGTTTTTAATTCATCTGCATTATTACCTAAACCAGTTGAATCTTTTACACCTAATAACATAGGGGAAACTACTCGATGTGCTACCATAATCTTACGCATACTTTCATCAGAAAGGAATTGGTACTGATTATGTGCATCACTTAATTGTATTGGTTCTATACTTGCAGCGGTATTTGAATCATCGTTAAAAGATAATATAAACTTACCACTATTAGAACTACCACTAAATTTTTGATAGATTCTGTTTTCTATTAATTGACGTTGCTCGGGATCCGGTGTACCATTATTAAAATTGATTAACATACTTGGTGCTAACCCATTCATAATATTATTTAAGTGATAATTAGATATCTCTTCTTCTAACTCTGCATATTGTAAACCACCTTGATAATCTACTGGGGAATAATATTTATATCCTGCCTTATAAGGTTTTACGTAATATATCTGTATAGGATCATTACCATAACCAAACGCTTGTATTCTTTTTAAAGTATCGTTCTTTTTGTAGTTCTCCCAGTCTGGGTGCATATAGTATGCTTCTATTTCTCCTTTTTCATTACACTTCTCTGCTCGTAATGTTTGTACTGGTATATGCTCTACCCTTGCAACCGTTTTTCTGTCTTTAGAATAGATTACTTGCATTGCACATTGGCCCATAAGTTTTAGATCAGAAGATAATCTCCTTACACAGTCATCGTGAAATAAAGTAATCATTTGTGCATAAGCCTCTGGTTTCCTATTGCTATCTGTCGCATCTAAACCTCTACCGAATATCATTTCAGACATTCCGTTTATAATAGCGTTATTTGTTGCACTACCATTATACCTATCAATTAAAAACTGAAAGTAATTGTTGTCCTCTCCATAAGAAACAAAATTATCTGTCTTTGTTTCCTTTATTTTAGGACTTGTATAAGTCGATAAATTTAATACTCTTAAATCATTCATATTATAAAACTATATAATCATTATTACCATCTTTTGTTACATACTGATTTTTATTAACAGAATAGTAATCGTTGGTGTCTTGGTTAATTGTTTGGTCTGTACAAAATACTCTGTCTAAATAAATGACATCAGAACCGTTCAAAAGTGTTAAATCATAATACCTACCCTCTTTTAAGTTAAACGCATAAGACAAGGTTAAATAGTCCTTATCTGTAACAGTATTTACACTTGCAGTAGTTATCTCGTTAGTACTGTCATCTCTTAATTTTAATGTAACAGATGCAACGTAACTTCTCGGTATGACCTTTATGGTTTGTTGGTTTGTACTTGTAGTTAATACTTTCATATTAGTATATAGTAATAAATACTATTTTTTGTGTGTATTAAATAAAAAAAGGGTATCCGTTAAGATACCCCTTTAAGATAAAGTAAAATTTAATTACGGATTTGGATCAATAGGTGTAGTTGAACTCACATCTGGTGCAGTTGCAAAAAATGGAGGGGCAGTTTCTTGAGCAGAAGCCACAAGTGTAAATCCACTTAAATCTCCCATCGCTGCACCAGTTACAATAGTACCACTATTTATTTCAGCACCATTATCCTTACCAATTAAAAAATAATTTCCGTTATAATCCTCTACTACATAGTGAGCACGACCTCTATTAAGTAGTTTAATTTCTTCTTGAGTTGCTACATCAATCGTAGTTAATGTAAGATTCAAAGTAGTTTCATAAAAAGTAGTTCCGTTTTCTCTTGAAGATGTAACGGCAGTTTCTAAACTTGAATTTCCTTTTATTTCGTACTTGAAAAACTCTGCACTACCATCACTCGGTAATGTTATTGTTCCAGAAGAATCGCTTAACGCTGCAATAGCAGGAGAGTAATCTAAAATGTAAACATTTTTAAGACCACCTACTGAACTTTTGCAAGGTAAACTTCTTCCTTTTGTTACTGCACAAGCCATATATTTTTATTGTTTTAAATAAAAAAGGGTAGATGTGCATTAAGCATACCCACCCTCTTTAATGATTATTAATTGATTATTATGAATAAAGAACGATATCAGAACCGAATACGTGCTGTACTCCTGCGGTAAATCTCATTATAATTCTTACATTTTGTGATCCATCTATGTCGCTCATATCAATTACTTTAACTTCGTTTTGATCATTTAATAAACCAGTTCCGAAATATAAGTTTGATTTTTGTGCTGCAACCATAGTGTCATCTGCTAATCCTTTTGCAACAAAGATGTTGATACCATCAAAAGATAATTCTCCACCGTTGTACCATTGAGTACCTTTGTTATCAGAACCATTTGCTCCAATACCACTTGCAAATCCTCCTAATGCTCTTACGTATGCTCTTGCTACGTTTGAAGAAACATAAAGAGTTAAATCTTCTTGTCCGTAAACCGCAGTTGGGATAGCATCTACTACTTTTCCTAATTCAGCAATTACGTTTCCAGAATTTACAGTAGTTCCAGTTACATCAATTACAGTTCCATCAGCAGTTAATTTTGCAGTAAATCCGTCAAATTCTCCACTGTTTGCAGTTGCTCCACTCCAAATGTTTTTCTCTGTCTTGTCAGCTACTTTAGAAGCAACGTGAGCGATTACAAATTCAGCAAAAGATGGTGCTAAAGAATCGTGAGCAGAATAACCCATTTGTTCAGCTTCCCAAGAGTTATGTAAATCTTTCTTACATAATTGTAGGTTTACTTGAAACTCGTCTGGTTGTAAAACTGCTTCTGTTAAAGTTAAAGTTCCTTGATTAGTTACAAAGTCGCAAGAAGCATCTTTTACGATGTCATCAGTTGCACCCTTTTGGATAACAGATTTGAACTTTACGTTTGGTAGAATTGAAATAGCACCACTATCTAAAGTTGATGCAGATAATAATGCAGAAGCGATATACTTACCACTAAATTCCCCTGCATAAGTTGATGTTAAAGATACACTCATTTTTATTTAATTTATTTGTTATTAAAGTTATTCATTTTACTCATTACTCTATCTAATGTTGTCATCTTTCTTTTAGATGCAATATTAAATTTTACTTGTGTTTTAGAAACCTCTGCGTTTGTGTTAATTGGTTCAACAGCAGGTTCAGATAATTCTTGTGCAACCTCAGTTGGAATTTCATTTACTGCTTCGCTTACAACCTCTTGAGTAACTTCTGAAAGTTCTACTTCCTCTTTTACTTCTTCTTTAGGCTCTTCACTCATTTCTTCTTTAGGTTCTAACATTGCTTTGATCTCATCAATCATAGATTTAACCTCTTCAAGTTCCTCTTTAGTAGCGTAACCCATTTCTTCTTTTTCTTCTTCCTCTTCCTCTGCTTCTACTTCAACCTCTTCTTCTTTCTCCTCTTTCTCTTCAGATTTCATCTCTTTAATGATACCCTCTTCTTCGATCACTAAAGTTTGACCATCTTCTAAAAGATAATCTCCAACTGGTAAAGCAACTTTTTCATCTTCTGTTACGATAAAGACTTCATTATCACTTTCAAATTTTTCTGCTTCTAAAACAGCTCCGTTTTCTAATTTCATTTGTTCAAGTTGTACTTCTACTCCTAAGAAAGTTTTTACTTGATCTAACATTTCACTTGGTTTCATATAAATATATAGTATTAAAAAAATTAATTTGTATTTTCGTTTATACTGTCGTTGAGGTTTTACCTATTCCTTGTGCTTGTAAGCTACCATCACAACATTCTTTTGAGTATGTATTATTTTCACATAAACAACCTCTCTTACTTGCTCTTGGACTTGTACTGCTTGGAATTTTATTCTCTTTATTTCTCATTCACTATTTCTTTTTTACACAGTTAGGTACTTTTTTTCCATCTTTTATTTTATATCCTTTTTGCTCATAACCATCCCAACAAGGGCTTTTAGAGGTTTTTCCTGCCTCTACTTGTTTTATTTTAGATTCAGCCCAACTCTTTGCTGATTTACCACCCCATAATAAATATGATATTGTACCACAAGCTTTTGTATTTCCACCATCATAAAACTCTTCTGCTCTGCTTAAATAAGAGAACATACGCTTTATAGTTTGTATGCTTATTGGTTTTCTATCGGCTAATTGTTGAGCCCTTACCTTACCGACTTGTGTTGCACACTTATTGTTTACTTTCTTGTTTAGTTCAATACCTCTTTTAGCATTGTTACTTACAGACTGAGGATAGTCAGAAAAACTTTCCATCTCTGTTCTCTTACCTTTTTTAAGTCGTTTATCGCTCTTAATAATAGCTTTGATTTGAGATAACATAAACTCTGCTTCCTCTTCTTGTATTTGACTTAACTCTTGTTGTATATCTTTGATCGGTTCTTTTGGTCTTTCCATTTTATCAGCAAAGTAACCCTCGATAGAAAATCCTTTTACCTTTCCAGTTTTTACAAAGTTATTCCAAACCTCATCATTATTTACCTTTACAGAACCCATCCAAGTCCCTACTGGTACATTCATACCGAACTTTCTTGACTTATCGTGTACTTCATCCTCAACTATCCAACTCTCTACAAGTGTAAGTCCATTAATTTCGTGATCGTGTTCTAAAGTGGCTTTACTCTGATTACCATTCTGTAAATACATTTGAGATGCCTTTACAACAGTATCTTTTGAAAAGTATATATAATACTCCTCGTCTCCACTTCTTCTATATATAGGCTTGTTTGGTATTAATAAAGCACCTACAAGTAATTTCTTTTCTTTGTCTGCTTCTGCTAATTCTATAATGTTACTATTTAAGGCAATAAAATCTTCTTCAATAGCAGGATTCTCTACAACGCTAATTGCTTCGATTCCTATTTCATTATTTTCCTCATCTAATACTAACTCAATTATATTCATATTTATATATAGTTATATTTTTTTTATTTTGTATATTTTAAATAGATGCTCCGTCTATAATGTTTCTATCCATTTCTTGTGCAGTTGTAATATCGTTAGAAACTACATACGCTTGAACTGGTTTTTGTTGCTGACTACCTATTGCAGTCGCTAACTGATTAGTATCACTTGCACCTACTACGTTAAACGCAGGAGGTTGCGATGGTGCTGATGGTACACCTCCACCACTTGATGGAGTTGGTACAGTGCTTGCAGTAGTCCCTTCTGCTTTTACACTTTTTATTGCTTGTATATTTTTTAAAGCTACTGCTCCTGCCAAACCTGCTTGAACAATAGGATAACCTGGGAAAAAAGCAGTAATTGGAGATTTCTGTGCAGTAGAATAAGCGTTTTGAACACCCTCTACACCACTAATAGTAGCACTCGCTATTGCCATAGCTTTTCCTACCTTACTATCCTTACCAGCCAAATTTGCTATCTGATCAAAAGTACCTTTAGCATCTGCTAATTTTTGTTTAGTTCTTAATTCTTCTATTTTAGCTTTTTGGTTATCTCTTTCTATATTTGTTTGCCTTGACTGTTCAGTAAATTGATCTAAAGCTATTTGTGCATCTACCTTAGCTTGTGTTCCCTCATTTGTGTTATCAATAACTGCTTGTAGTCTTGCTCTCTCTTTCTCTTGTTCTATGGCATCAATCGAATCTAATTCCTCTATCTTTTTTAACTCATCCTCTATTAGTTCTGCATTAAACCTTTTTCTTTCTATTGATAATTGATTCTCGCTTTCTTTTTGTGCGTTTGTTAATTCAACGTTTTCTTTCTGTAAAGAAGCTTGATTGGTTAATTGTTCTGATTTAAACCCAGCGACTTTTGCGTCAATAGCAATCAATTCTGTATTTAAGTCAAAAAGTTCTTTTGTTAATTCATTACTTTCTCCCTCTAATTTTACTTGCTCGTTTAAAGCACTGATACGTGCGTCAATAGCTTTCTTTTCCTCACTTGCTTGTTTATTTAAAACATTAAGTAATTCGTTATTTGCTTCTATCCTTTCAGATATACTTTTCCTATCGTCATCCCTTATTTGTCTTTGTGTTTCCGCTTCGAGATCATATTGCTCAACTAACCTTTGGCTTTGAGATTCTAATAAACCATAATTCTTTTTATTTTGAACAACTCTCTTTGCTTGGCTTAAAGCAGATTTTACATCTATCTCATTAATAGCATCTGAAACACCTACTGCTACACCCTCTGCTAAAGTACCGACTTCTCCTACTGCCTCAACAAAATTATCAGCTATATCCCCACCTGCTTTTTTTATTCGATCCCCAGTTTCAAGTAACTTTCCTTGTGTTTCTGTAATAGCTAAATTTAATCTTTTTAACTCCTTAGGATCGCCATCACCTAAAAATGATTGTTCCCAAGCTAATTGTGCTTTCTGAACACCAAGCATCATTCCTTGAATAGCACCTACAACAAGATTTATAGAAATAGATAACGCACCACCTAAAACTTTTTGTAACGCATCAAAACCACCAGTAGTTTCTGAAACGCTTTTAAATACATCTATTAGTACATCACTAATTTGTTTAAAAACAATTCCTATTGCAGTAAAAACAGTTTCAACAGTATCAGCTACTTGTTGGTTTCTCATTAAAGCTTCTGAAAGCTTATCTACTACTTTTAATATAATGCCTAATCCTGCACCCTTTAAAGCAAGACCTACACCTTTAAATCCTTTAGCTAAAACCTTTGTTCCTTTAGTTAAACTCTTTAAAGATTTTTTATTTGATTCATTAGCCTCTACAAATGATTTGTTTAAATTATCTACTGAATTAACAACATCTTGTATATTAGCCTCTGCTTTACCAGTTTTAGCTTCTAATTCAATCGTTACTTTCTCTGCCATTTGATTTCTTGTTTTAGTACCTTATATCCATCCTTTAATGTAATAGGTAGTTTATTCTTTCCTTGTGCGATCCTTATATTCTCGGTTTCTCCGTTTGCGTATTTTAATAATTCTAATATATTTTCTATCATAGATCGTTCAGTAATTCTATATCAGATTTACCATTTTTTAAATTAGTTTTTATTGAGTTTATCTTGTAACTGTTTCCACCTATTACAAACCTATCTGCTAACGTATAATTAAGTAATATTCTTAAAGGTAAATAAGCACTTACTTTTGTTATTCTGTTTATAGGATTAAATACGCTTGTAATATAATTGCTATAATATGCTTGGAATAACGTATTAGTAAAACCATTATCAATAGGAACTTCTAATGCACCCCATTCGTTTGGCTCTGCATTAAAATTCATATTATAAGTACTTGTCGAAGAAGATAAAGCAACACTATTTGATGGAATGTTATAGGTTGTTGTTCCAGTTTGACTGTTCGGAGAGTTTAAAAAAGCAATATTATTTCCGTTTGTTATTCTTATTGGATAAAACAATAAAGGTTTGCCGAGATAAGATTCTTTATTATCATCAACAGACCACCCCCATTGAACAGTAGTTACACCATCTCCATTAGCAAGTTCATCAATCAACCTTTCATACTTCATTTGTGAAAAAGGTGTTTTAACATTGTAAATACTACCATCTAATTTCTCTGAACCAGTGTATTCTGATTTTCCCCAAGTTTTACCAAATTTTTGTTTATGAAATGCAGATAAAAATGTTTTAGTATCTTCGTGTTCAAAATTTATTTCTCTATATGGTAAAGCTATATTTACTTGACTTTTACTAACATCTACATATTTAGTTATGTCATAAGAAGAACCACCACTATAAAAACTATCTAATGTCTTTACAACAATTTTATTTGTAATTTGGTCAATGTATGCAGTTAAATTAAACATCTTAAATAAACCACTTAAAAAATCAATTACTTTTATATTTGGTATTTGTTGTGTAATATCAAACTTAAAAGAACTTGTATATTGATAATTAGTTATTGAATAACTTTTTGAATATATAGTTGGGGGTGCTGGGATATTAGTATTATTGTATTTATATACTTGAAAAGTAATATTAGAAAAAGTAATATCAAAATCAGATTCAATATAAGCAGTATATTCTGCATCTTGTTCTATATCAATAGAAGGAACACTTGTTATAACTTCAACACCAGATGTAATATCTCCACTATTTACAACCTCAATACCATTTTTTCTAATAGATATTCTATATGGATTTGTGTTTGATGTAGTACTTTTTAGATTTATCTGCGTATATTCTAACACCGATGTTGGGGGTGTATAGAAATATAAAGATAAAGCATTGTTTGACATTGTAGAAGCAGTAAGAATATCACTCCCATCAGTAAAATTATCTATCAAAGATTCATTTTCTCCACTTAAATTTTCAACATCTCCTTTCTTTCTATGTAACCACATAAAAAGATTATAATAAGGAACGTTATTAGTATTAAAAAAATCATTACTAAATGAAATACTTGGATATTTGGTTTCTATCGCTTGAATAATAGAATGTAATCTAATTGCGTATTTTAATTCAGAATATAAAACTCCCTTAATGTACCCACTATCATAAGCTACATTCCCAGATTCATTTGCTGAACTATGAGAATTATATGTTAGTCTTTGTGTGTGTGTAATTAATGGTACAATAATATCTTCACTTGTTGGATCATCCCTTAAAGAATTATATATACTTGTAGCATCGTATGTTTTATTTAAAGATGTTAAACTTGATAAAGCAGACAATGTATCATCTCCTAACAAGTCTTTTAATGTAACTGTACTACCAAAGAATGTAATCTTATAAGTATGTGGTTTATTATCCTTTAAATCAACACCCTCTAATTTTACTCTACCATCTGTAAAAGGTAAAGTATTTAATTCTATGTTTGCTGGTTTTCTTACCCTTGCATCAAAACCATCTTCTATATCAAAATTATAATAGTGTTTAAAGATTTTGTTATTTGTCTTACTCGCTGGTAAAGTAAACGTTCTTGTAAAGTCAGTAAATACCTTATCAATATCTTTTACGTTCTTTATTGTTTGAGTAATAACAACGCTTTCATCTTCAAACATATCAACCCTTTCTCCCTCTATGTATAATTGTATTTTCTGCATTTATCGAATGTCGTTTATTACATTAAATGAATTATCAAAGTCAAATGTGTACTCTACTAACTTATCATTTAAAGATGTCTTATATGTAATGTTAGATGTCTTAACGTTAATCGGTAATACTTGTTCTACACTATTAACTACATTGGTAACCCATACCTTTTCAGATAGCATCATCTGTTTAAACACTTCGTTGTATTCCTCACTTAAAAACCCACTACTTAATGTTATTGATTCTTTTCCTACTACATTAAAATCTCTGTAAACGTGATTACTTGAACTATAACCATTTGAACTATTTAATATATTTGACTTATAAGATTCTTTCTTTACATTCATTTTTTCTACTGACTTCTTAAAGAAATACATATCTTGTAAAGTACCAAACTTATTTACAAACGTTACCTTTTTAGGTTCGTATTTACATTCTTCTAAAATATCTGTGTTTATAGTTTCAACACCACTACTATTTGTAACAGTTATCTTGTCATTATTGAGGATAGAAATATATTCTATCTGTTCATCACTTTCGTTTGAAGATAAGTAAGTTACTGTGTTTGATAATTGACCATTTACATAATAGCGAACTGTTGGACTTGTAGCAGTATAAATAGGAATCTTTAAAGTATTATCTTTTAAAACAAATAATTTTCTATTTGTAATCATTAATGGAGATGGTGTAAAAACTTCTTCAAAATATTCATAACCAT
>Ga0228609_1000820_pt1 | contig 13716 bp, 18 predicted proteins | sample 10DmetaG_FD_190068 | JGI IMG/M metagenome (GOLD analysis project Ga0228609, IMG submission 190068) | Seawater microbial communities from Monterey Bay, California, United States - 10D | ecosystem: Environmental > Aquatic > Marine > Coastal | place: USA: California | collected 2016-11-10 | reverse complement strand
TCGAGGGGTTTTCTTCTTTAAACCAACTTCGCTATTAAGCTATACTCACAAGTAATTGATACTTAAATATACGTAATTTTACCCTGTTCTCGGCACTTTCTCGGCACTTTTTACCCATTTTACTATTACTTTTTTAACTCTGCCAAGATTGCTCGTATAGCCTAAAATATACAACGGCTTTATATGAGTGCCCTTTTCCACCTGCCATTGTAATCTCATCCACCATAAGATTATCTTTTGTAACAAAAGCTGAAACCTACAGTTAATTTATTATTTTAGATGTCTAAGTGGTTCAATATTCATTCTAATAGCTACAATTATTATTTTGCTTTACGCGCTAATTATTAAATCTAAAAAACTAAGAAACAATGAAATATTTTAAAACAACATTACTATTATTTACTATAATTACAATATTGTCTTGTTCTGAAGATGACGATAATACTGGACAACTGTTTTTAGACAAGTTAAGTGGTCAACAGTTTAAAGAACTTGGGTATGATACTTACTTATTTTTTAGTAATGGAAACGAACTTACTAAACAGATTGAAATAGCACCTGAAGAAAATTGTATTGTGGAAACCTCAACTCAAACACTTGACGGCAAAAGCATTGACAAATATTTTGGAGGAGAAGATGTGGAAGAAATTTATCTTGACATTACGTTGCACTCAGAAAATAAATTAATTATTGAAGGGTATTTATTGGCACTTCTAAATACACCACAACATATTATTATTAGAGGAGAATTTGAATACAAAAACAATAGGGTGTACGAAACATACAATTGGATTGACCCAACAACTCAAGATGTTACATATAGTTCTCAATTGGTTTACGAAAAATCGAATGACAATTTACCAACTAGTTTTTGTCAATAAATCTAAGCCTTATCATAAAATGAACTCAGCCAATATTAAACCTCTTATATTTTAAATAAGAAAATTAACCATTCTTGGTAATTTATAATTTATTATTAATATTAACACTAAATCAATACGATGAAGAAACTATTGCTATTATTATTAATTGCGCCCATCGTAGGCAAATCACAAGCTTTGGACTTACCGATTACAGGCATTTTCAAAACACAAGGATATAATCTCGGTCAAGTTACCGTTCCATACGGACAAGCTTGGCAATGGGTTGGGATGTCTACTTTCAGTAAAGAAAACGTAAATGAATATTCAGCTATTTATTGGCAGAACCATTTTGGCGGATATGTTGAGAAATACCATCTTTTTACAGGGGGGCAAAATCTTGCTGTTGATTGGGGAACTTTAAGTGACTTTAGCACAGGGGGTGATTGTCAAGATTGTTATTTTACATTTATTCAGTACGATTTAACGCCTACCGAAAACGAAAAGCTTGAAGAAACAACGTTAAGCTTAAACCTTCCCGTTTCGGAAGTTGTAAATATTGTTGGCGGAGATTTTTTCTATAATCAACAGAATGGTATTTTCGTGCCTGAGGGCAAAGTATTGCAGTTTGTTGGGGTGGTTAATTCTACAAATGAAGGGTATAGTTTTCAAGGTAATGATTGGGCAAATTTATGGATTGAAGGAGCTAACAATAATCAAGGGACTTTTAATTGTGAAGTGGGGTTTGTGTTTTCATCTGGAACTACTGTTTATTTGAGTGATGATACTTGGTATAGTTCTTTATTTTCATTTGTTATGTACGATTTAAATGCTCAAAATTTAGCATACAACTCACCCAACCAAACAACCCCCACACTCTATCCAAACCCCACATCGTCTTTATTAGCGTTAAACAGCGATAAAGAGTACGATATAGAGGTTTACGATATGGCAGGGAATAAAGTAATGGCACTTACAGGAAACAATATCAATATGGCACACTTATCTACAGCTACTTACATTGTTAAAGCGACAGACAAGTCAAACAACGAAGAACTAACCTATAAGGTTGTAAAGAATTAGAATGAGGAGATTTTCAATTTGTTTTTTACTTTTATTTTTCAGTTGCGGTGCAGGTTTAACTATTTCTTTCCCAAAAAAATTTGATTATCCAAAAAGTATAATAGACGAAATTAAGAATGCTGATTGTGATGGTTTAAAAGAACTTCAATCAGGCTTTAAAAAAAGTCGAGAAAGAATATCTTTTTTTGAAAAAAGAAAAAGGGATTCGCTAATGTATTTAAGAAGTGGAGCATATAATGCAATGATAATTAACAATTGTAAAGAAAAAGGACTTCCATTCTATTTCTAAGGTTTCTTTAATCTAATGCCAAGAACAATTAATCTTGTAATAATCTTTTATGTAGGTCAATAAACCTATTAAAATTCAGCTAAAGTCTTGTAAATAAGGTGAATGAATGTTGGTTCGTTTTTAATTAAGGTCTTTTCGCGTCTTATTCTTCTGAAATTATCTCTTGTAGCGTTTTAGAAACCTTATCAATCTTAAATACGCTATCAAGATTATCGCCTTGAGGAATTATATCACCATATAGTTCCCTCAACCTCTCTGTAAGTAGTTTTCTAACCAATAATGTGTTCTCTTCAGTAGTTAATATACAATCGTGTATTATAAGTGAAAATATGCCCTCTGGTATACGTTTATATACCTCAACAAATATTTTAGCCTCTGCGGACTGCCCAATATGACTAACGTACTTATGCCCCTTCCCCTTGTCTTTCTTAATACCAGTAACCCATTTCATAAAATTGGGGAACAGTTCTTTTAATGCTACAATGCAAGGTGCAGCACTATCTTTACCGTTTAAACTTGTTAGTATTTCTTTCTTTAATTTGGCGTATTCTTCTTTTGATTTAAAGCGCCCATAATAGCCTGAATTCTCTTTTATATAGTTGTATATGCCTCCTGTTAGAAACAACTCTCTACACAGCTTATATTCGCTTATTTCAGCATTTGAAGGGCATTCTTTTGAGTCTATGTGCCTCATCCATTCAAGGAATAGAATCGAGGGTTGTGCAGAAGCCATATCAACCTCATAAATAGCTTCTTTTTCTTTTGTTAGAAAACACTCCCTAATATATCTTGGAATAGATGCACTAACGTGATAAATCCTACCAGACTTACTCATCAAAACTTCCGTCAACTTGATGAATATTGCTTTAGGACTCCAAGCGCAAAAATTGGAGTTCTTACTAACGGAATAGTATATCAGTTCTTTACTAAAACACAAACTAATGCTCTTGAAGTGAATCCATTCTTTACCTTCAATTTGAAAGAACATTCAGGAGGTGACATAGAAATGCTAGCCCTCTTTCAAAGACAGTTGATCGACACCAAAATCATCACTGAAAGAGCAAGTGAAATTTATTTTTTTGATAGGTTTGATGATGCCCTATATGAGTCCCTAAAAATGCCTAATAATATTAAAGAACTTACACCTAGTAATAAGTCATTCTTAGAAATTATTTTCCGAAATATGGGGGGAAAGCGTTTTACGGACTCTGCCCTTGAACAAATTCATCCACTTGTAAATGCTATATCTCTAAAATCAGCTTTAGACAGAGTAATCAAAGAAGAAAATATCAATTCTAATACAGGAATTATTACCACCTCAGAGGAAATAAAGTTTTACAACATTGTAAAAACAATACTTGGTCTTAGCCCAAAAACAAAAAAACAACTTGATAGAGTTGGTTACCGAGATTTCAAAAATTTCTTTGGGATTGTCTTGGATGATAATCAGCGAAAGGGCATATGTTATCTAAGGATAGACAAAACCAAAAAAACTATTTCCTTTAGTAGCGATCCGAACTCTTATGAGATTAAAAATATTTCAGTTGAAGAAATTACCAAGTATAAATCACAAATCATACAATCTTTTTTAAAAAATCTAGATTAAACCTAAACCATAGGTATATCTTCTTGTTTTAGTTCTGCTACTTCTAACTATTCAATAGCAGCTTTTCAAGACGCTCTATTCTTGCCTCTTGCTCATTAATCTTACTATCTTGTTCTTTCATCTTACTGTCTTGCTCTTTCAAAGCATTTATAAGCACAGGAACAAGCCCTTGATAATTTACTGATTTAACACCATTACTTTCTGAAACAAGTTCAGGAAACACCTTCTCTATGTCTTGTGCAAGCACACCTATCTTTTGTTTCTTATTCTCGTCCTTTTTCATTGTGTATGTCTTACCATCTATTTGTAATAGTTTGGCAAGTGTACTACCAAGTGAGATGATATTGGCTTTTAGTCTTGCATCAGAGTTAATACTTAAATCTCCTGCTATTGTGGTTGTACCATCAAATAGTACTGTTAGTGCATCGCTTCTGTTATCTCCGTCTGTTCCATTTCCTATTACAAAAGCAGTATTATCTGGACTAAATTCTGTAGCGCTGTTAGTAATTGTTGAGCCTAAAAGATTGTATTGTCCGGTTACAAAAGAGGCATAATCACTTGCTGTTGTTTGAAAACCCATAGCTGTAGAAGAACCACCACTTGCTTCTGTTCCAGCTCCCATTGCTGTAGAATTATTTCCACTTGCTGTTGTGCTTCCACCCATAGCTGTAGAAGAACCTCCACTTGCTGTTGTTGCTACACCCATAGCAGTTGAAGTACCTCCACTTGCTGTAGCTAAATATCCCATTGCTGTTGAAATTAATCCACTAGCAGTTGTTCTATAACCCATAGATGTTGAGTAATCTCCACTTGCTGTTGTTGCTCTTCCAAAAGCCATTGACTCAAGTCCATCTGAAACTGTGTCAGCCCCCATTGCAACAGAGCCTTGTTTTGTGGCGATTGTATTTATACCCATTGCCGTAGAATAGTTGCCACTTGCAGTTGTATCTTGACCCATAGCTGTTGACCTATACCCACTTGCTGTATTTGATGGCGATTGAATACCGCTAGCTGTTGTGTCATTAAGGCTAAAAGGAGAACTTACAGAAAGATTAGTAAGCTGTGAACCGTCTCCTATAAATTCAGTTGCTGTTACAGAGCCTGCAATGGTTGTTGTACCATCAAATAAAATTTGTACTGCATTAGAACGGTTATCTGCGTCAGCTCCATTTCCAATCAAAAAGGCAGTATTGGTGTAAGAAAATAGTTCAGGACTAGGGTTGTCCAGAGCTTTGCTCCAACTTCCTATTGTGAACATTCCATAATCCTCAGCAATTGTTCCTGCTCCTATAGCAGTTGAAGCTCTTCCGCTAGCAAGATTTGCATCTCCTAATGTGGTTGATGCATATCCAATTGAATTATTAGTAGCTCCAATTGCAACAGAATACATTCCTATTGCATTAGAATTAAACCCCATAACTGTAGAATAATCTCCACTTGCTTCTGTATCTCTTCCCATTGAAGTAGAATTAAACCCACTTGCTGTTGTATTATCGCCTATAGCTGTTGAACCATAACCACTTGAAGTTGTAAAAAGACCTACAGCTGTTGAATACACTCCACTTGCGTTTACGTAAATACCCGCAGCTAATGAACCATCTCCACTAGCTAAAGCATCATATCCCATAGCAGTTGACCATTTTCCACTTGCTTCAGTTTGATAACCCATAGCTGTTGAAATATTTCCACTTGCAGTTGTACCTGAACCCATAGCTATTGAGTAATCTCCACTTGCTTCAGTTTGATAACCCATAGCTGTTGACCCAACACCTGAAGCCTCAGAGCCAGACCCCATAGCTATTGCAAAATTATTTGTTGCTTTAGTTCCTCCACCCAATGCAACTGAAGAATATCCACTTGCGACCATTTGTGCACTACCTTGGCTATCACCAGAACTACCTATAGCAGTTGCATATTGACCGCTTGCAGTTGTCTTATAACCCAACGCAGTTGCATATTGACCGCTTGCTGTTGTTCCTTCACCCATAGCTGTAGAAGAGTCACCACTTGCTGTTGAACCAACTCCTAAAGTTGTAGAATGTTCTCCACTAGCTATAGTCTGAAAGCCAAGAGCATTTGAGAAATTCCCACTTGCTGTACTTGTTGGAGATTGTATTCCATTACCACTTGTGTTATTAAGATACCAAGTAGCAGTATTAGATTGAGCAGTTAGCGTTAGTGTAATTAAAAGAGCAGATAGTGAGAGTATAGTTTTCATTGTAGAGTTTTAAGAAAACTAAATTAGTGAATTAAACCATAGGCATATCTTCTTCTTTTAATTCAGCTACTTCTAATCCTCTTAAGTTTAATTTCGGTATCTTGTTAAAATGAAAAAATTAATATTTACAGTAATAACAATATCTTTCTTTGGAACAGTTAATATAAACGCCCAGCAATTGTCTAAAAACGATGCGTTTGATGTATTATCAAAATGGGAAGGTAAATGGAAAAATAGTGTGGTTTTTGAGGAATCTATTTGGGTGTCTAAAAGTTTTGAAACTCGAGGAATTACAGATTCAAAATTAATTCTTTCCAATAATTACCTCGAAATAAAGATTAATAATGGCAACGAGACGTCCAAACATTTCATTCGTTATGACCAAAATTCTAATCAGTTCAATCGTTGGGAATTTAAAAGTGACGGTAGTAATACTTTTTGGACAGGAAAGTGGAATCAAAAAGTGAGCACTATGACTTGGAGCTATATTGATTTTTCAAGTACTGGTATCAGCGGCGAAATAATTGAAAAGTTTAAGTCAGATGAAATAATCAATGTAAAAGTTATTATGAAAGATAAAAAAGGTAATAATCTTCTTCGAATATCCTCAAAGGCAAACAAAATCTAAACCATAGGCATATCTTCTTCTTTTAATTCAGCTCTTCTAAACCTCTTAAGTAGGTTATACTTACTTTTTATAGTATTACTTTTAAATTAAGAGTTAAATTTGAGCTATGAGAGGGGTAAAATCTATTGGAATTAATTACGACAGATTATCATATGCGATTTTTTCTCCAATATTAGGGATTGGGTTAATAGCGGGAATTATAAAAAACGATTACCCATATGTTAACAATGGTCTATTCCTCACCCTTATATTTTTTCTGTCAGTTGTTCTTGCTATTTACTTTTTCTTGAAATCATTTAATGTTTTAATTATTGATTCATTTGGCATTGAACTTAAATATCTTTTGTTTCCCTCAAAAAGTATTAAAAAAAGATGGGCGGAAATAAATAATTATGCAATAGTAAGAATCAAAAGGGAGGGGAGCAGGAAACAAATAACCTATAGCCGCAGCGAACTTTGGTTTATTGATTCTAACGATATGGTGTTATTTAAAACATATAAAAAAGGAAGAACAAATTTAAATCAAGCAATAAAAACGATTGACAGATTTGCAAGTAAAGCAGTAATTGATATAGAAAAAACCGATACTTACTCCTCATCAAAAGGAAAGAGTAAAGTTATTTATAAGAAACCCGTTACTTAAACCATAGGCATATCCTCCTCTTTAAGTTCTGCTACTTCTAATCCTCTTGAGTAGATTTAACTATATTAGTACCACTAAAAACAACCAATGAAGAAACTAAAACCACTTTATTTTATTGTACTATGCATATTATTTCAAAGTTGCTCCAGCTACAAATCGGTAGAATACAATGATATTAGAAATAATGAAAAACAAAAGTTTAAGATTGTAAATAAAGACCAATTAAAAGTTAAAGGAAAATTAGTCAATAAAGATGATGAAAAAATAACTTTAGTAACGTTTGATGGAAAAACATTAACGATACCTAAAGAAGAGATTAATGAACTTAAAATTAAAAAGTTTTCAATTTTAAAAACAACAGGGTATTTGGGAATACAGGTATTAGGCGGTATAGGGATTGTTGCTGTTATAGCAGCTTTAGCGTCAACAGGATAGTTGTTAGGTTTAATTACATTAGTAACCCTATAAACATTACTTTAAAAAAGAGGAAAAATGAAAAAGTTTTTTATTAATAATGGTGGTTCGTTATCAATACTTTTAGCATTTGGCACTTTAGTTTTTGATGATTTTTTTGGAAAGTACTTACAGCCATTTGAAAACTCACTTCTTAATATAATTACATATATTATAATAGTTTTACTTCCTGTTTCATTAAGTATTTATTACAACAATAAAAAATGAGTAATGTCTTAGAAATATTATTTGCTATTGCAGCAGGAGCAGTTTTTCTGTATGCTTTATATAGATTTTTTAAATATTTTGGCATTGACATAACCGAAAATGACTGGTGATATATGGTTAATAAAACTAAACAATAGGCATACCCTCTTCTTTTAGTTCTGCTACTTCTAATCCTCTTAAATAGGTTAAACTTACATTTATTATATTTGAGTATGAAATTAGAAAAATGGAAGGCATTAATCTTTATGCAAATTACACTTGCATTAAACATTATAATTCTTGGCTATTTATTTTCTGATGAACCCGAATACAAAAACATTATTATAATATTTTGTTCAATTGGGGCATTAGCTTGTGCTTATGAAGCTTTAAGGATATACAGAAAGAATAGAAACTAAACCATAGGCATATCTTCTTCTTTTAGTTAGGCTAATTCTAAACCTTTTAAGTAGGTTGTATACATTTGTAGCTATGAAAAATTTACTTATATTATTATTTATACCTGCTGTATGTTTTACCCAAGAAAATGAGTTACCTGCACTGAGACTTAATAATAACTTTTCGAAACCTAATAGAGTTTTAAAGACAACAATTTCTGATAATTCTCTGTTTCAGCAGAATTATAATAATACTGACTTAACACTTGCTTATGTTATTAGATATCATTTTTATACATCAATTGATTTGAATGCAGATGAAAACCAATTAATAAGTATGGATGGTACAAAATTTAATCTTTCATCAAAAAATGCTGTGGATTTAACTGATGAAGTCATCTCACTTGTAGGCAGTATGTATTTTGGTAAAAAAGAACTTAATGAATTTAAAGACCAAATAAAGTTTGTGGATTAGTTCTTTACAACCTTATAGGTTAGTTCTTCGTTGTTTGACTTGTCTGTTGCTTTTACAATATAAGTAGCAGATGATAAGTGTTCCATATTTATAGAGTTGCCAGTAAGTGTCATAATCTTGTTTCCTACCATATCGTATACTTCTATTTGGTATTCTTTATTACCCTCAATGATTAGGATTGATGTGGTAGGATTTGGATAGATAGTTGTAGTGTTAGAGTAATCTATTATCGATAATGCTGTAGACGACCTTGTGTAACTAAAACTACCATTATTTTCCCAAGAGGTCATAGTAAAGTTATAATATTCATTAGTTTCTGTGAGATATAATACAAGATTTTCATTTAGCCAAATCCCATCAAGCCCATTAAATTTTTTACCCCATTGCGAAATAGTTTCAAAATTTAATGTAGAGAGGCTTTCTGTACTACCCAATGCCAGTTTGATTCCAGAAGTTGGTTGATTTTTAATACTTGTCTGGTCATAAGCATTATAAATTCCATAACGTGTGCCCCTTGTTAGCCAAACAGTTTCTGAAATTCTATCCTGATTTTCAGGAAGTGATGCATTAGTATTTGCACTTTTTGTAAATGTTATTTGCCCAAATCCGAATACAGGTGCAATTAATAATAACAGTAATAGTTTCTTCATTGTTTATTTTTAGTGATACTAATTTAAGGAATTAAACCATAGGCATATCTTCTTCTTTTAGTTCGGCTATTTCTAAACCTCTTAAGTAGGTCAGAGATACGTTTAAACTTGAATGCCCCATAGCTCTTTGTAGCTTGTGTAATGAACCTGTACGTTTAAAGATTTCTATTGCTCCAGAGTGCCTAAAAGAATAGATTGTAGTATGCTTTCCTATCTCTGGATTCTTCTTCTTAAACCTGCTCCAAAGTGTCTTAAAATAGTCCTCATTGAATTCAATAGGGGTGTTAGAGAATATGTTATCATTGGCGCTTCCTCTTACTAATTCTTTTCTGATATAATCAGGGACTGGCATTACCCTATTACGCTTTGATTTAACCCTGCTTCCATCTACACTTACATAACTTAAATCATCACCAAAGTCTTGCCACTTAAGTAGTCTAACCTCTCTGTGTGGTCTTAACAAGCACCCATAGGTAAATAAGCAACATAAATACAGGTTATAATTGTAGTCTTTCAATAGCTGTAATACTTCCGCTATATTAGGAATTGGCTTATGTAACTTCTCTGTCTGTTTTCTTGGCTTTAAGCTGCTTTTCTCAATAGGAAATCCATTTTCATACAAGTGATTCACAAGTACGTTTAAATGCCTCCTAATGGTGTTAAATGAGGTGCTATTGTTGTACTTAAGCATTATCCCATCTATGAATTCAATAGGGATGTTTCCAGAGTGTTTTAACTCCTCTCTTAACTTATGCGCCAAGTCCTCTAAAGTCTTCTTATAGGCTTTGTCTAAAGGTTCATTTAGCTTAAGTGAAATCAGTCTGTCAAACTCCTGTAGCTCTGGGCATTCTTTAGACTCCTCAAACTGGTAGTTGTTCTTAACCAAATGGTCATACACCATCTTTGCTAACTGTTCTGTTGCTTTTAGGCGCTTGTTTTCAGGATAGTTATTTGGTTTATAGTCTATGCCTATCTTCTTGGCATTAAATAGTCTGTAACGTTTCTTGTTTAGGTAAAAATCTATGTAGTACTTGCCATCATTCTTTTGGCAAACAATTGGATATGTTAAACTCATCTCGGCACTTTTTCGGCATTAATTGAAATTCTATTTTTTCAATTACCTGTAAGTGATTCAACAGCAACACATTATGTGTCATTTAGTTGGTTAGAGCGCTAGATTGTGGTTCTAGAGGTCGCCGGTTCGAGACCGGTCTTCCACCCAAGAAAAGCCCTTCGAGAAATCGAGGGGTTTTCTTCTTTAAACCAGTTATACGTTTGGTTCGGCACTTTTTTACTTTTGACGTGATTTTGAGTTCATCCCCTTTGCCATTGCTACTTCAGGAAATATCATAAATCTCTTTTTCTTATATTCGAAAAATGGAATTAATCTTGTCTAAAGAAATTTTAGTTGGCATTGCCGTTGTCTTTTATGGCTTAATTCTTTATTTAGCATTTAAACCAAAACAATGAAAAAAATAATCTTTTCACTTTCATCGATTTTCCTTGTGGCCACAATTATGTCTTGTGACTGTGCGAAGGACACTTCAGAAGCCACAAACGACATTGCCACTCATTTTGTTAATGGCGATTTAATGACAAACGTTTCCGCTGATCCCAATGGAAATGCACTGGTATATCCTAGTGGAGAAGCGTCCATAACCAGTCAAGTAAAGGTCTGGGCGCCTGATTTTAGTTCCCCATGGCATTATCACCCTTACCAATGTGTTGCCCATATTATTCAAGGTGAGCTAACGGTAAATTTTGACACAACCGTACCTACTACGGATACAAGCCCAAACAAAACCGTTAATGTCACGAAAACCTTTAAGGCTGGCGATGCTTTTATTGGTACAGCAAATACCTGGCACTATTCTCAAAACTTAGGGTCTGAGGATTTAATTTTCACCACTTCTTGGTTGGCAGAAAAAGACGCGCCAATTGTTGTGCTTGCGGATAAAGAATAGGTTATTCTTTTAAACGCAAACGCTCCTCACGGTTCACAATCTCCCAAGCGGTATGGAAGATGAGACGGGTGCGTTTTTCCAACAATTCGTATTCAATTTTTTCAACCGTGTCTGTTGGTGCATGATAATCGGCATGCGTACCGTTAAAATAGAAGATAACGGGCACATTATTTTTAGCAAAATTGTAGTGATCTGAACGATAGTAATACCTGTTTTCGATATATCGACCACGCTCAAAAACCTCTGTAGTAGGGTCGTTATAGCGGTAGTCCAAATCCAAGTTAATATAGGTGTCGTTCATGGCTGCTGACACATCGTGCAAGTCTTGTGATAAGATGTCAGAACCAATCAGATACATATAATTGCTGTTGTCTTTATGCAAATCATCAATGCGGCCAATCATATCTATATTTAAGTTGGCAACCGTGTCTTCAAGAGGATACACGGGGTTGTCAGTGTAGTATTTAGAGCCCAAGAGTCCTTTTTCTTCTGCGGTAACGTGCAAGAATAGCACAGAACGTTTGGGTCCATTACCGTCTATTACAGCCTGTTGAAAGGCTTCTGCAATTTCCAATATGGCAACAGTACCAGAACCGTCGTCGTCTGCTCCATTGTTGATTTGTCCGTCTTCTTCAACACCAATGTGATCTAGGTGGGCAGTGATAACCAATATTTCATTGGGTTTTTCGCTTCCTTCAATAAAAGCCAACACATTGCTTGCTTCTAAAGTGCGGTTTTCTCGATATGAATTTAGGGTCATAGGCATGAAGTAAGCGCCGTCGGGCATCCCTCCGTTTATCCCTAGTGATTCATATTCGCCTTTTAGATAGTTTATGGCCACTTCTTCTCCTTCAGTACCTGCTTCTCTTCCCATAAAATCGTCACCTGCGTAGGTATATAAATGCGCTTTTAGTTCTTCAGCTGTGATGCTAGCTGCATAGGTTTCTGGGTCAAAGGCAATATTTTTTTGACTAGACACACAGGCCATGCATAAAAAAGCAAATAGTATAGGTAAATGTTTCATGATTTAAAGTATTTGATATGCAATATACATTTTTATTAAATCTTACTTTCAATAAAATCCCAAAGTGATAATCGCTTTTGTAGCGCCTCTTGAGCTGCATCGTTTGCCTCTTCCCAAAGCTGGGTGTTGTTCCCACACAGCTCTTGAATCATTTGCTGTGCCATTGGACCGTGTTCTCCACTATCAACCTCGATGTGACGTTCAAAATAATAGATCAATGTGTCGCAGTTGGTGTCTTTTTCTTTGGCCATATCTTTAATGATGGCAATAAACAAATCAGGAATTAGGTCTTCCCGACCATAAGTAAACACACTTGCTACAACATGCACAGGTGCTTGTGTTGCCGTTGTGAGTGAAAAATCGAGAAAAGATTTTATTTCGTTGGGTATTGCAGCTTCATGAAGAGCTGTACGCCAAGGAGTCCCATTTTGAATTGCGGACACTAAAGCGTTGATAGGCGCGGTGTTTGCCCCTATTTCTTCCATGGCTTTTAGGTAAAGCTCAAAGTGACTGCCTGGCTGGTTGAATTGATCCACGTCGCTTTCCTCACCCCAAACAATTTCATTGATTAGTCTTCTTGTAGACGGACTCCCTACGGGCACCCAAGGTAAGTCAGTACACGTAAGTTTGCGTTGTAAGGCTTTTACCAAAGACATGAAGTCCCAAACGGCAAAAACATGATATTCCATAAAAGTCTTTATTGCCTCAGTGCTGTTTAATTTGTGGTATAGCGCATGGTGCGATAGTTTATCTTTATGAGGTGCTAGTTTGTCCTCAAAAAAGGCAGTCGTTTTCATAAGTAATTTTTCAAGTACAAATTTATATAAATGACTCATAATTAGCGTTAAAGGATTTGTTATTTTTGAAGCATGTCTCGTGTTTTTCTTACCGAATGCCCTAGAGATGCCCTGCAAGGCATTAAAACGTTTATTCCTACGGATGTAAAAGTGAAGTACTTGCAATCACTATTGCGTGTGGGCTATGATGTACTCGATTTTGGAAGCTTTGTTTCTCCTAAAGCTGTTCCGCAAATGCGTGACACCCATGAAGTTATTAGACAACTCGATTTAAGTCAAACCAATACGAAGCTGCTAGCCATAGTTGCCAACGAAAGAGGGGCCACTGAGGCTTTGTCTTATGAACAGATAAGCTACTTAGGTTACCCCTTTTCGATATCTGAAAATTTTCAAATGCGTAACACCAACACCACGATTGAAG
>Ga0228609_1000818_pt1 | contig 13736 bp, 16 predicted proteins | sample 10DmetaG_FD_190068 | JGI IMG/M metagenome (GOLD analysis project Ga0228609, IMG submission 190068) | Seawater microbial communities from Monterey Bay, California, United States - 10D | ecosystem: Environmental > Aquatic > Marine > Coastal | place: USA: California | collected 2016-11-10 | reverse complement strand
TAAGAACTATCGATCAACTAGAAAACTACTTAGATACAAGTCTCGAAGCGGATCCATTACTTATGGTTAATTTTGCGCCATCGATTTCAGATTCTGAAGTATCTAGCTGGAAAGATAAAGCAAAGGGAATTATTGAAACCAATATAAGACCAAGTGTCTTAGCTTATTTAGAACTCTTAAAAACAGAGCATCTTCCAAGAGGTAGGTCTGATGACAAGTCAGGGATTATGTGGATTGAAGGAGGAGAAGACACATATTTAAGGAGTCTAAGAAAATTTACAGGACATAAAGACATAACTGTAAAAGAAGTACATGAAGTTGGTATGTCTGAAATTGAAAGACTAAAAAAAGAGTTTTTTCAGATAGGAAAGGGTGTATTTGATGAAGTCAGTACACCAGAAGATGTCATCCATAAAATGCAAACTGACCCATCTATGAGATATGAAAGTAAAGAACAAATGCTGAAACTCGCTGTTGATACCATAGAGAGGGCCTATAAACCATTAGGAGAATGGTTTACTGTGTTTCCAAAGTCTCCCTGCAAAGTCCTTCCGGTGCCTGCAGAGGCCGAACAACATGCCCCACCTGCTTATTACTATCCACCATTACCTGATGGATCCAGAGATGGAACTTACTTTCTAAATACCTATAAAGCTGAAACTAAAAGTATTTTCGAAGCTGAATCTGTTGCTTTCCATGAAGCAATACCCGGACACCATTTGGATAGGACTATAGCTGTAGAGTTACAAGATGTTCCAAACTTTCAGAGATATGTTGCTTCAACTGCTTTTGTTGAAGGTTGGGGGTTATATTCGGAACAACTAGCTAATGAAATGGGCCTTTACTCCAATGACGTACAACAACTAGGAAGACTTGGTAATGATGCCTGGAGGGCATGTCGTTTAGTACTAGACACAGGAATGCATGGTATGGGCTGGTCTAGAGACAAGGCTGTTGAATTCTTTAGAGCAAATTCACCCATAGAGGAGCTAAATGCGAATGTTGAAACCGACAGGTATATTGCTTGGCCGGGACAAGCTTGCTCTTATAAGATGGGTCAGTTAAAAATAGAAGAACAGAGAAGAAAAGCGGAAGACGCTCTAGGTGAAAATTTTGACATTAGATATTTTCATGATGAAGTTTTATGTGACGGAGGTATAACACTTCCAATTTTAGAAAATAAAATTGACGCTTTTATCACAAAGCATAAAAGCTAAATAAAAAGATAAGTAAGTTTTCTCCAGAACCATTCAAGTGGACCATATCTCCACTTTTCTAAAATAGGTTTTGACCAGTATATTTGTAACCCCCTAATAAAGTCGAGGTTAGTAATTCTTTGAGAAGAATTCATTTATTCTTCTTCGATATAACTTTTATTAAACATCCAAAGGATTGTGTAAGCCAAAGCAAGGCCGAATACATAAAAATTAAAGTTTGGCAGTTCGTTAATTTCTAATCCAAAAATACCATCAACTATAGCAATTACAACTCTGAGAAATATTCCAGAACCAATTAACCTACCGAAGCTAAATTTTTTCAAGAGTGAGATAAAGTTACCAGTGTCCATTGAGGTTATTATATATTTTTCTTTATTGACTTGTCTGTTTTTTTAACAATTTCGTTCTTGTAGCTTTGGTGAATATCTTTTTCATTTCTTGAATATTGAATTTTTTCTTGGCTCAATTCATCCTGCAACAAAACAATAGTTTCTTGCAACTCTTCAATTTTATCTCTCATTTCATAAATTATTTTTATTCCATCCAGATTGATTCCTCTTTGAGATAAATCCTGTATCTGAATTAGTTTATCTATATCACTTTGAGAATATCTTCTAGTTCCTCCACCTGTTCTGTATGGCTTGATGAGACCTTTTTCTTCATAACTTCTTATGGTTTGTTGATGTATGCCAGAAAGTGTAGAAGCTACAGAGATAAAATAAATCGCAGTAGAACTCTCTCTATTCATATAAATAATCTCTAGGGGTATCTCCAGATTCAAACTGATCCCTGAAGCTTTCCAAATGTTTTTTTGCTGACCTAGAAAGATTCTGTGGAGGATTTAAATAAACTTTTACATACAGGTCTCCAGATCTTCTTCCCTGAGGGGTTATCCCTTCACCCTTAACTTTAAAAGTTTTACCGCTTGGTGTTCCTGAAGGAATTTTTAGTGATATTTGTTTTTCAAGTGTTGGAATTTTAATTGTTGCACCCAATGCAGCTTCTGTGAAAAGAAGAGGAACTTCCAATACTAGGTCGCTACCGCTTCTTTTAAAGTATTGATGTGGCTCAACAGCTATTTGGACAAGTAAATCTCCATCAGGTGCCCCATTGTCACCTGTACCCCCATACCCTCGGAGTCTGATAACTGTTCCATTGTCTACACCAGCAGGAATCTTTACTTTGATTGTTTCACTCTTGATTACAACTCCTTGTGCTTTACAGGTCTTACACTGCTTGTCTATAACACTTCCTTGACCTCTACATGCTTGGCATGGTTGTGCAAAAGAGAAGAAACCTTGATTTGAAGCAGTTTGACCTGAGCCTCCACAAATATTACATGTATGGTATGCATTTCCATTTTCCGAACCATTCCCTCTGCAGTCTGAACATGAAACCTCTTTCCTTAATGGAACATTTGTTTCTAAACCTGAGGCAGATTCTACAAATGAAATAGTTAAATTAGTTTGGTAGCTCTGACCCTTCCTTCTTCCAGCTCCACCAAAACCAAAAATATCTCCTAAATTACCAAATATATCTCCAAGATCTTCTGCATTAAATCCACCACCTTGACCACTAAAAGCAGATGGCCCCATGGCTCTTACTTGATCATATTCTTGTCGCTTTTTATCATCAGCAAGAACAGAACTAGCTTCGGATATATCTTTAAATCTTTTCTCAGCTTCTGGATCACCTGGATTAAGGTCCGGATGATTTTCTCTAGCAAGTTTTTTGTAGTTTTTCTTTATTTCATCTATTGATGCATTTTGAGACACACCAAGGACTTTATAAAAATCTTTTTCTAACCAGTCCCTATTCACTATGGACTTTTACCATAGCCGGTCGTAGTAATCGACCGTCTATTTCATAACCTTTTCTGAGGACTTCTCCAACCAATTCTTTATCACCCTCACCTGATTGCTCAACAGCTTCATGATAGGAAGGGTCAAAAGGTTCCCCAATGCCAGGTACTTCTTTTACATTGAATGTATCTAGAAAGACTTGAGTCATTTTATAAAGAGCTTCTATTTCCGTTGGAGTGCCATCTTGGTTCATTGCAATCTCAAAATTATCTATTAGAGGTAGCAGTGTAGAGATGATCATTGAAAGAGAAGTAACAGTACTCATACTTTTTTCTTTTTCAGCTCTTTTTTTGAAATTCTCAAAATCTGCTGCAAGTCTTAAGTAATCATCCTTAATTTTCTCATACTGCTCAAGGGGAACTGAATGAGCTTCTTCATTATCGGAAGTCTCTTCAGGAACCTCTTCAGAAGTCTCTATATCTTCAGGAACCTCTTCAGAAGTCTCTATATCTTCAGAATCAGTACTTTCATTTTTATTCATCTTCTTCCACAACTTCGCCGTCTACAACATCTTCACTTTCTGCATCATCAGAAGATGTGTTTTCTACATCTTGTTGGGCTTCAGCATATAGCTTCTCTGCGAATGATTGACTTGCTTTGGTTAGTTCCTCAATAGAATTTTTGATTTCATCGAGAGTGGCTTCATCATTCTCAAGCACCTTAGAAAGTGCATCTTTTCCATCAGTCATAGCTGCAACTTCTTCTTCAGTAGCTTTATCTTTATTTTCTTCAAGCATTTTTTCAGTAGAAGTAACCATACCTTCAGCTAAATTCCTAGTTTCGATAAGTTCTTTCTTTTGAGCATCTTCATTTGCATGAGTCTCAGCATCCTTGATCATTCTTTCTATTTCATCGTCCTCAAGGGCAGTTCCACCAGTGATAGTAATGTTCTGCTCTTTGCCGGTACCAAGGTCTTTTGCATTCACATTAACAATTCCATTTGCATCAATATCAAATGTAACTTCAATTTGAGGAGTACCCTGTTTAGCAGACGGTATCTCAGTTAATTTAAATTTACCCAATGATTTATTACCTGAAGCCATCTCCCTTTCGCCTTGAAGAACATGGATTTCAACTTCAGTTTGACCATCTTCAGCTGTAGTAAACGTTTCAGATCTCTTAGTAGGAATAGTTGTATTCCTCTCAATCATCTTTGCAACGATTCCACCTTTAGTCTCAACTCCTAGGGTCAATGGAGTAACATCAAGAAGTAACACATCTTTTACATCACCTTTTAATACTCCAGCTTGAATAGCTGCCCCAGATGCGACAACTTCATCAGGATTAACTCCTTTGTGAGGATCTTTTCCAGTCATAGTTTTAACTAGAGCTTGGATTGAAGGTATTCTTGTTGATCCACCAACTAAAATAATATGATCAATATCTGAAAACGACAGACCTGCATCATCAATAGCTTTATTTACTGGTTCTTTTGTTCTATCAACTAAATCAGAAGTAATTTTTTCAAATTCACTTCTAGATAACTTTTCTAGTAAATGCTGGGGGCCAGCATCATTTGCAGTAATGAATGGTAAATTGATTTCTGTCTCGCTAGTTGAGGAAAGTTCAATTTTTGCTTTCTCAGCACCCTCTTTTATTCTTTGCATAGCCATCTTGTCATTTGAGATATCAATACCAGTTGATGATTTAAACTTTTCAACCAACCAATCCATTACTTTCTCATCCCAATCATCCCCGCCAAGTTTAGAATCACCAGCTGTTGACTTAACTTCGAAAACACCTTCTGAAATTTCTAATACTGACACATCAAATGTTCCACCACCTAGGTCATAAACTAATATTTTCTGATCTTCGCTATTTTCTAAACCATAAGCTAAAGATGCAGCAGTAGGTTCATTGATAATTCTTAATACATTTAGGCCTGCTATTTTCCCAGCCTCTTTTGTAGCCTGACGTTCAGCATCATTAAAATATGCTGGAACAGTAATTACAGCTTCGGTTACATCTTCACCAAGATATGCTTCTGCATCTCGCTTTAGTTTCTGTAAAATTCTTGCTGATATTTCTTGGGGCGTATAATCACTACCTTCAAATTTTTGCTTCCAGGTAGTTCCTATCTCTCTTTTAATTGATCTTATAGTGTTATCAGGATTTGTTATTGCCTGCCTTTTAGCAAGTTCACCAACAAGAACTTCTTCACCTTTAAAAGCTACTATTGATGGTGTAGTTCTATTTCCTTCTGCATTTGCGACTACGGCGGGTTCTCCACCTTCTAATACTGCAACTACACTATTGGTTGTTCCTAGGTCAATTCCTACTGCTTTTCCCATTTATAATTCCTTTCTAAAAAATATGTATATTAGTTAAATGTTTGGTTCTTGATCTCTTGATAAATGTCCTCTAACCCTTGGATAGGAGACTGGTGAATGCAAGAAACAATACTTTTTCTTGTTGTAAATGCTTATTTGAGTCTCACAAGACGAAAACTCACAAACGCGACCAGATGTATATTTTTTTGATCGTCTAACTCCAGGTTTTACTGAAGAAGCTGTTAATGTACTACTCATTATTATCCTTTCTTATCTATATCTTATTATATATATAATCTAAGTATATACACTTAGATTTATATAAAATATAATATAGTTATAAAATTATGCAAACTTTTCATTAATTTTTTCTATAAATCATAGTGATATACATTTCTTCTAATAGTGATAATATTAAATAATGGTTAATTTGGATATTCATATTGTTGGTGTTGGCAACCTTGGTTCATCATTATCAAATGGTTTAAATAATCTTAAAAATGATTTAAACATATACCTTTATGATCAGAATCCGGAATCTTCCCCGTTAAAAAAATCACATATTATGAGTGAAATTAACGATATTAATGAAGGTGTTTTAGTTCTCTGTATAAAGCCTAAAGATGTGGAACAATTTGTTGCATTAAACTCCCATAAAATTTCAGAGAATGTTCTTATATGTACAGTCTTAGCAGGTGTCGAAATGGCCTACTTCCAAAGGCACTTTAACAATAAAATAATTAGGTTGATGCCAAATCTATCAATTAAGGAAAACAGTGGCTTTATTCCGTATACCAAAAATTATCAAGAAGATTATTTATCCTTTCTTGAAGTTCTGGGGGGTCTTGGGACTATTGCAGAATATGATGAAAGTCTTTTTCACATAATAACCTCAATTTTTGGAAGTGGTCCAGCTTGGTATTTGGAATTGTCATCAAAAATAGTTGAGGCAGCAGAGCTTTTAGGTTTAGAAAAATCAGAAGCAAATAAAATAATTAAAGAGTTAGTCAGATCACTCCCGTCATTTCTTTCTGATGATGAATTTAGTTCAACAGTAGATAAAATAAAGTCTCCAAATGGAACTACTGAAGCTGGCCTGAATTCGCTTGTTGAGGATTCTTTTGATAAAATTATTTACAATGCAATTGAGTCTGCCACAAATAAATCACAACAAATCTCAAAAGAAATAAATAATGATTAGTCAAAAAAAGCCAAAGCAAGTTAACGATTACGTCCTTTTATTTTCTGCTGGAAGTGCTGTTGGCACCTTATTCCTGTGGGCTGCAAGCTATCTATTCCCCGAAGGAGATATTGTTGAGGGAAGAAGAGTATTTGAGAATATTCCTAAATATTTACAATATGCTTTTTATCTATTAAGTGCATCCTCCGTATTTATTAGTGGATATCTTTTTTCACTGAGAGCAAAAAATTGGACACGTGGCACAAGTGAAAAAAGAAAAACCACTCTTGTATCCAAACTTAAAAATTTCTTTGATGGAATACTTATGCGAACTGTTCTGAGATTCCGTGCAGCAGGACTAATGCACTCAATGATCTATGTTGGCTTTTTGGGTTTATTTGCAGGAACTATCACGCTAGAGATCCATCATTTAATGCCTCCCTCTATGAAGTTTTTACAAGGCACAACTTATTTTGTATATTCTTTTTCACTAGAAATAGCGTCTCTAATATATCTAGCTGGCATTGGTTGGGCTTTATTCAGAAGAATTTTTGGAACTGAATTCAGAATTAAAACTAAAACAAAAATGGATGATTTTTTAACACTTGGTCTCCTAGGGTTTATGGGTATTTCTGGACTAACAACGGAAGCCGGGAGAATAATTGTTGAGGGTTTTCCTGAGTATGAAAAATGGAGCTTTGTTGGATACTTCATTGCTGATATTTTACCAATTGAAAATGGTGTTCTCTTTCACAGAACATCCTGGATACTTCATGTTATTTCATTCTTTGTCTTTTTAATATCCTTACCTCAATCAAAGCTCAGACATATCATTACTTCTCCTGTAAATATGTTCCTTAGTCCAAAAGATAGACCTAAAGGAGCAATGAAAGACATAGGAAATCTTCTCGAGGCTGAGGATATAGATACGGTTGGTGTAGAAGTTATTGAAAACTTCTCATGGAAGCAACTTGTTGATCTTGATGCTTGTACTGTCTGTGGAAGATGTACCTCTGTTTGTCCAGCGAACTTAACAGGGAAGCCTCTAGACCCCAGAGAAATTATTCTTAAAGTTGGACAGGTAATGTCTGAATCTGGCTCTCCAGCCGTTCCAGCAACAGTGACAACACCTATTGATTTACATGTTAAGACTTCAAATGTATTTGAAAGAATTACACCCGAAGAACTCTGGGCTTGTACGTCATGTCGAGCTTGTGACGAAGTCTGTCCTGTAAACATTGAAATCTTAGACAAAATACTTGATATGAGAAGACATCTTGCACTAATGGCTTCAGACTTTCCATCAGAACTTGGAAAGGCTTATGTAGCAATGGAAAATTCATCTAATCCTTGGGGTGCATCTCAAAACGACAGAATGAAATGGTCTGAGGGTTTAGAATTTGAAGTTCCCATGTTGGAAGAAGAGAACAAAGAAGAAGTCGAATACCTGTACTGGGTTGGTTGCGCAGGAGCATTTGATGACAGAAATGTTCCAGTCACAAAGGCAGTTGCAACCTTGTTGAAACGAGCAGGTGTTTCCTATGCAGTCTTAGGTCCAAAAGAAGTGTGTACTGGGGATTCAGCTAGAAGAACTGGAAATGAATTTGTGTTTCAGCAATTAGCTATTCAAAATATTGAGAATATGAATAATCTAAATGTTAAAAAAGTTATTACACAATGCCCACATTGTTTTAATACTATTGCTAATGAGTATCCTCAACTCGGCGGTAATTTTGAAGTTATCCATCACAGTCAATTATTAACAGAACTCGTCCAGTCAGGAAAAATTGATGTTGGTACAAGTGAAGACCCTTATGTTATTACTTATCATGACTCTTGCTATCTGGGAAGACATAATGACATATACACTGCACCTAGGGAGATTCTCGGAGCAATAGGGGGTATAGAAGTTCGTGAAATGAAACGACAGGGTACTAATAGTTTCTGTTGTGGAGCTGGTGGAGGAAGAATGTGGATGGAGGAGTCTACAGGAAAAAAAGTAAATATTGAGAGATCTGAAGAAGCCATAGAAACAGGAGCCGATGAAGTCGCCGTAGCTTGTCCATTTTGCTACATCATGATGGACGATGGAGTGAAAGAACTTGGTAGAGGCGAATCTATAAAAGTAAGAGACGTTTCCTTAATACTCTTAGATAATCTAAAAAAAGATTAAATATTATCTCCCAAAAAGAAAACTTTCATATCTCCGTTGGCTTTATTGATACTATAAATCACATAAAGAGCAGTTGTAAAATTCCCCAATACGATTAATCCAATAATCCAAAAAAATGTTTTTAACACAGTTTCTTTATAGGCAATCCATAAACCAAAAAGAGTAAATCCTGCGTAGAGATCTACCAGAGATACGACCCCCCAGGGAAGTTGAGGAATAGGGGAATCAAATAAAGATACTTGAGTTTGTGCCCAATAAATAACGATTGCCATTGCTACTGCAATACAATATGAAATTAACTTTGCTATAGTCATACACTGGATTCTAAGGTATAAATAAATAAAATGAGAAACAATACAATTTTTTATAGAGTGTTAAAACTTGATAAGTATATTTATGGTGAGCTTGTCACAGAAAAATCATCACTTCAAAAAGGGATAGCTATTTGGCTCTCAGGCTCAATAATCAGTACTTTAGCGGTAACAACCTTTCTTAAGAATCTTGTAATTTATGTGAAGGAGATTATTTCTGTATCTGGTGCTGAGCTTCCGCAAGAAGCTGTTTTAGAATTCCAGACACTAATAATTGAAATTGAAGAAAGTTTTGAGTCAATAAATAATGTAAGTACATTAATTTCAAGTCAACTCTTTGGTTTTATTAATGTATTTATTTCAGTAGCGATAATTTATGCAGCATTGAAGTACTTCTTCAAGAAAGAACCCAATCTAATTTTTATAGGGATTATTTATGGGTTCTCATCTGTTCCAATATTATTGAACATACCAATTCTGTTTTTTAATTCAATTGCGCTTCAGGGAATAGTTTTACTTGTAACAAGTATATTTTCATTAGTATGCTTGGGTTCAGGTTTAAAACAGGTTTATATGTTAAGAAATATAGAAGCGATTTTATTAATTCTTTTTTCAGGATTTTCTAGTCTGGTTGTTTTATGAATGCTGCAATAATATTGGCTGCTGGTGAATCATTAAGAATGGGGTTTCCCAAACAACTTGCTGAGTACAAGGGAAGTACAATTCTTGAAACAACAATCAAAACAGTTTCGACTTACTTTGAAGATGCTGTTGTAGTTCTGGGTTACGACAGTGAGACAATAATTGAAAAGGTTGATTTCAAATCATCAGCGATACTAATAAATGAAAACTGGAACGAGGGAATAATTTCTTCGATCAGAACTGGTTTACACCACTTGAATCAAAATAAAAATTTTGAGAATGTTTTTATCTTTCTCGGAGATCAACCATCTGTGGATGGTAAGGTAATTCAAAGACTTCTAAATACAAAGCATGATTTTGACGAGGTAATGATTCCAAAGTATAGGTACAAGTATGGCTATCCAGTAGTTGTACCAAAATATTTTTGGAATAAACTTGAATTGATCACCCAAGATAATTCCTCTGATGAGATTGATTCTGTCTTTGGAGAGTTTGATCTAATTAATTTTTTTGAATCCTCAGAATTCAAAACTAAAAGTATAAACTTCAATTTTTTAAGACCTACAGATTTCGACGAACAGAAAGATTTTTAGAGTGGGAAAAACTCTTCAAATTTTTACTTAATTTATATTAATTTTTTTGTAAAATCTAATAATGACTTCAATAGATTCTATAAATGGGATGACACACATCGAGGCTACCAAGCTAAGAAGAGCCAGGGTTCGAACAACAGTAACTTTTTTACAAATCGCATCAACCAGGTCAGGAAGAGCCCTACTTACTAAGGAGACAGGTATAACATCTCCTAAACTTTTACACTGGGCTAAGAGAGCTGAGCTAATGAAAATAAATAATCTTGGACGAGACTATGCTGACCTCTTAGAAGCAGCCGGTGTTGAAAGTATTGCTGAACTGAAAAGAAGAAATCCAGAATCTCTCCATGAAACAATGGATCTAATCAATAAAAAGAAAAAAATAGTTGATCGAATGCCATCCATTAAACGAGTTTCAAAGTGGATTGAAGAGTCGAAAGATATAAAAATTACAGTATCTTCTTAGTTAATCAACAATCTATCATTGTATTGTGAATACAAAAACCATAAGATTAACCGGTGCCCAACTTTCTTTCTCTGTGGGAGCTATTCAGGAAAACAAAGCCAAAATTCTAAATACTCTAGAGGAATCTGAAAAAATACAATCTGACATTGTTATTTTTCCCGAACTTTCAATAACTGGATATCCGCCTGAAGATTTACTTCTAAGAGAAAGTTTTGTGGGTAAAAACTTTGCAGTATTAGAAGAAATAGCAGAATTCTCAGGTGCTACCAGTGCAATAATAGGTTTTGTTGATAGAAGTTTAGATGAAAATTCTACGGACAATTTTAAAAGAAAAATCTCAAATGCTGCGGCTATTGTTCAAAATGGAGATGTGAAAGGTATCTACCATAAGTGCTTTCTTCCAAATTACTCAGTTTTTGATGAAGCAAGATATTTCTCAAAAGGAAGTAAACCAGCAGATTTATTTTGGTATGACGATGTAGCTATTGGAATTAATATTTGTGAAGATATTTGGATTGATAATGGCCCAGCAGATCTTCAAGTGAATGCTGGTGCATCAATAATTGTCAATATTAATGCTTCACCATTCGATATTAATAAATCTAATTCACGAAGAAAACAAGTAGCAGAAAAGGCCAAGAAGTTAAACGTTCCAATAATATACCTAAATATGGTTGGAGGACAAGATGAACTTGTTTTTGATGGTGGTTCTTTTGTTGTAAATGCATCAGGTGAAATCATTTATCAAGCGAGTCAATTTCAGGAAGAAGTGTTTTCATTCGATCTAGAAGTACAGGTTAAAGATATCATTTCTGATTCAAAACTTACTTTGAACATAAAAAAAGACGCTATTCCAGAATTACAGTCTCATGAAACTTTTAATGAACTTGAGTCAATGTATGAGGCTCTTAAATTAGGTGTAGCTGATTATGTACAAAAAAATAACTTTCAAAAAGTTCTAGTTGGGCTTTCAGGAGGAATAGACTCGGCCCTTACAGCTACAATTGCGGTTGACGCACTGAGCTCAGAAAATGTTATAGGAATAGCAATGCCTTCAAAATATAATCCAGACAGCTCACTTGAGGATGCAAAAAATCTGGCTACAAACTTGGGTATAGAATTTAAAATTATTGAAATTGAGGATACTGTAGAAACACTAAGGACTCTTTTAAAAACTACACTTGAGGAACCACTCGCTGGTGTTACCGATGAAAACATTCAATCAAGGATAAGAGGAAATATAATTATGGGTCTCTCAAATCAATTAGGGGCAATGGTATTATCAACTGGTAATAAATCTGAGATGGCTGTTGGGTATTCCACATTGTATGGTGACCTAGCAGGAGGATTTGCACTACTTAAAGATGTATATAAAACTGAAGTATATAAACTTTCTGAATTTCGAAATAAAGAATCAATCGTAATTCCAGTAAATTCTATTAGTAAAGAACCAAGCGCAGAACTAAGCGACAATCAATTTGATTCCGACTCCCTTCCTGACTATGAATTACTGGACAAAATATTAAAAATGTATATTGAATCTGACTTTTCTTCTGAAAAAATAATCGCTTCAGGAATTGAAAGCAACATTGTATATGACGTGTTAGAAAAAGTTGACAAAAATGAATATAAAAGGAAACAAGTTGCACCTGGAGTAAAATTAACAGAAAGAGCTTTTGGCAAAGATAGAAGAATGCCAATTACTAATACGTATATAAGAGAAAGATATTTATAAAAAGTGTATCTAATTAATGGTATAGAAGTTAGTAAGGATAACTTTAATACGCCAATAGAAAGCCTCTCTTTTTGGAGAGGAGATGGTATTTTTGAAGCTATCCGTATTCATAATGGTTTTCTTTTTGCAGTAGACAGACACCTTAAACGTTTTGAAAGGTCCGCTAATAAGATGTTATTTAAGAATATTGATTTTAACTCTATAAAGAAAGATCTTATAAAATTAGCTTCAAACTTTACTGAGGGTTACGTAAGGGTAATAATAAGCCGATCTGAGACTGTTGAAAGTTATGATGTCTATATGTTCCATCAAAAACCAGTAGACATTCCAGAAAACTATTCTCTACAGACACAATTAAGCCCATGGCATCCTGGTGGTGATTTTCTACTAGAGGAAAATCAGATTATTGGCACAAAGTCAACTTCCTATGCTTTGAATGTTACTCAGACACGCTTAGCTGAACAAAATGGCTTTACAGATGCCTTACTCTTAAATCGAAACAATATAATCCTTGAAGGCCCTACATTTTCTCTTGGGTGGATAAAGGATGATACAGTTTATATTCCTGATTTAGACTTAGGAATACTTGATTCGATAACAAGACAATACATCAATCTTTTTGGAGCTAAAGGACAGTTAAACGTTATAGAAAGTCGGATAACTGCTGATGAGATTTATGAAATGGATACAGTTTTTGTGTTGTCCACGGCTAAACATGGAAAATTTGTCAATAAAATCGATGAAAAAGTGTATGAACAAAGCCCGGTATTAAAACTAATACAAGAATGTTTCATAGAAGAAATAGAAGCTGAAAAGCAAATTAATAATTAGGTGGGAGGTGTGATGAGACTGACTGAGTATTCTCGTGGATCTGGTTGAGCTTGTAAACTATCACCTAGTGAGCTTGCACAAGTTTTGTCGCAATTTAAAAATCATAAAGCCTTATCTGCCAGTAATGTATCTGTAGGTTTAAACAACCCCGATGATGCTGGAGTCGTAAGAGCTAGTGGTGAAAATCTTATCCAATCTATAGATTTCTTTACTCCAATTTTAGATAATCCTTATGACTGGGGCAGAGTAGCAGCCGCAAATGCATTATCTGACATCTATGCCATGGGTGGAGAGCCTCTGTCGGCTTTACAGTTAGTTTGTTGGCCTAGAGACCATATTAGTTTTGATATTTTAGGAGAGGTTATTTGAGGTGGATTAGATGTCATGGAGCAAGCTAAATGCTCGGTGATAGGAGGACACAGCATTGATGATAATGAACCTAAGTATGGCTTTTCT
>Ga0228609_1000796_pt1 | contig 13932 bp, 11 predicted proteins | sample 10DmetaG_FD_190068 | JGI IMG/M metagenome (GOLD analysis project Ga0228609, IMG submission 190068) | Seawater microbial communities from Monterey Bay, California, United States - 10D | ecosystem: Environmental > Aquatic > Marine > Coastal | place: USA: California | collected 2016-11-10 | reverse complement strand
TACATTAAAGCCCTAAAAAGCAATAAAGTGGATGGTTCTGCTAAACCAGAAATTGAAGAGGTAACGCCCACAATTTTCAGGTGCGATGCTCAAAACGGATTCGCTCCTCTTGCTCATAAGTATGGAATTAAAAAGCTAATTGATGCTGCAAATACCTTTGGTATTGCAGGCCTTTCTATTCAGCGCTGTCATCACTTTGCAGCACTCTGGCCAGAGGTTGAAGCCATTAGCGACCAGGGACTAGTTGGCTTAACATCTGTTTCTTATACTCCAGCGGTAGCACCTTCGGGAGGAACGACCGCCTTGTATGGAACAAATCCAATCGCATTTTCGTGGCCACGACCTGGCAAAAACCCAATTGTTTTTGATATGGCAACAGCTTCAATGGCAAAAGGTGAAATACAAATTGCAGCGCGCGATGGGCACTCTGTTCCGCTTGGGACAGGTCTTTCAGCTTCTGGCGAGATGACTACTGATGCGGCAGAAATAGATAAAGGTGTTTTATTGCCATTTGGTGGCCACAAAGGATCAGTCATTGCTCTTATGATTGAGCTTTTATCAGGACCGCTAGTGGGTGAGACTTTTTCCTATGAATCAAAGGAGCGCGACAACGGAGACGGGGGGCCAGTTCAAGGTGGTCAGTTCATATTGGCTATGTCGCCTAAAATATTATCTGGAAAAGACACATCTGAACAAACTGAAGACTTTCTTAAAAAATATAAATCCATCGACGGTGTTCGCATTCCAGGCGAAAGAAGGCACAACAATAGACAAGATACCGGCCCTAGGGATGTAAACTCTGCACTGATTGAAACGATTAAAGGTCTTTGTACTTAGAGAAGACTGGAATACAGATAATCTGCTAAATCAACTGTATCACTCTCTGGATTTTTACTGCAATAATTCACTGTAGCAATATAGATAAGTTCTGGATCTGGCTTAAGGGGATAGCTAGAGGTTTCATAATTTCTTCCAGTGTAATAGCCGCTAAACCAAAACATAATCATTGTCTTAACATCTGAATTATTCTCACTCACTAGCTGATTCACTTTTTCACATTTCATATAACCTACCGCAAGGTAGGCGTGCGCATTGGAGAGGGCAAAAAAATTACAAACGACAATACTCAGAATAAAGAAATATTTTTTCATAACTTTCTTTAGAATATCTAAAGTCTTTCAACTGCCATGGCAACTCCCATCCCGCCACCAATACAGAGAGTTGCGAGACCTTTGTCAGCTTTATCACGCTCCATACCATGAAGAAGCGTGACTAATATTCTTGCTCCTGAAGCGCCTATCGGATGACCAAGTGCAATCGCACCTCCTGTGACATTGACTTTAGAAACATCCAAGCCAAGAGAGTCATTGACAGACATCGCCTGAGCAGCAAAAGCCTCATTAGCCTCAATGCGATCTAAATCAGAGGCCTTCCATCCTGCTTTTTCTAGACATTTAGTACTTGCTGGAATTGGGCCAGTTCCCATAATTGTTGGATCGACTCCTGCACTTGCATAGGAGACAATTCTTGCCATAGGTTTAAGTCCAAGCTCTTGTGCTTTTGAAAGAGTCATAACCATAACAGCAGCTGCTCCATCATTAATACCTGAAGCATTTCCAGCGGTAACAGAGCCATCTTTTTTAAATGCAGGTCTGAGCTTTGAAAGAGACTCTTCGTTTGTTCCATGCCTGGGATATTCGTCCGCATCAAAAATAACATCATCGCCTCTTCTCTGTGGAATATTGATTGGTATTATTTCTTCACGAAAAAGATCAGAAATTTGAGCAGATTCAGCCTTTTGTTGAGACGATGCTGCAAATTGATCTTGATCTTCTCTAGTATAGTCAAACTTAGAAGCAATGTTTTCAGCTGTTACTCCCATATGGTAGTCATTAAAAGCGCACCACAAACCATCGACAACCATAGTATCAACCATCTCCCAGGGGCCCATTTTTTTACCCTCTCTTGAGCGTGGTAAAACATGCCCTGAAAGGCTCATATTTTCTTGTCCACCCGCAATGACTATTTCGGCATCTCCACATGCAACAGCCTGAAATGCTAACTGAACTGCCTTGAGCCCACTGCCACAAACCTTATTAATTGTCATTGCAGGTGTTACATCAGGTAGACCAGCATCTATTGAAGCCTGACGAGCAGGATTCTGCCCACTTCCAGCAGTCAAAACCTGTCCTAAAATAACCTCATCAACATGAATAGCGTCTAGTCCAGTTTTTTGAAGTAACGATGTAATTACTGCAGACCCAAGTTTGTGGGCGGGTATTGTTGAAAGAGTTCCTCCAAATGATCCAAGCGCGGTTCTTGTGGCAGCAACAATGACTATTTCATGATTCATAATTTACATTGATTATTTAAATGCAATTATTATAGAGCCTAGAAAGATCTTAACTCTTGGTAATTATTTCAAGACTAGTTTGAAATAGCACCTCTTAATTTTCAACTGGGGCTTCAATTCTTCCATTTTTTGCATCATAAACATTCAAAGAATCAACTGTGTAATTAACATAAACAGATTCTCCTACAGTATATATAGAGTCATGGGCAACTCTGGCAATGACAGGAGTTTTGCCACGCGTTAACTGAATAATTGTTTCAGGGCCATTTGGCAGAACTGCTGTTACAGAATATTTTTCACTAGATGATATTTTTTTCTTTGAAACAACCAGATCCTCTGGATGCGCACCTAATACAATTTCATTTGAAATTGGAACCCATCCAACATCTATCTTTACATCACTGTTGACAAAGAAAGAGCTATCTTGTTGCTCTTTTCTGAGATTAATAAGATTAATTCTCGGCATACCGATGAAATCTGCAACAAATGTATTGCTTGGTTGACGGTAAAGATTTCCAGGGGATGCTACTTGTTGTATTTCACCACTTTTCATAACAACAACTCTAGTTGACATCGTCATAGCCTCAGTTTGATCATGTGTCACATAAACGGTAGTAGCTTCTGACTCTGATTGAAATTTTTTTAACTCAACTCTCATATCCATTCTCAATCTTGCATCAAGATTGGATAGTGGCTCATCCATTAAGAAAACTGGTGGCTTAGTTGCTAAAAGTCTGGCCAGTGCAACTCGCTGCTGCTGTCCACCTGATAATTCAGATGGGTACCTATCTTCAAACTCTTTCATTCCAAGACTTTTAAGAACGCTATCAAGAGTTTCATTTGAAATATTTTTTGGAGTCTTTAATACATCCAAACCAAATTTAATATTATCACGAACTGTCATATGCGGCCAAAGCGCATAACTTTGAAAAACCATACCTAATTTACGCTCACCTGGTGAATTCATAATCTTTTCTTCGGAGGAGAATACTACTTTATCCCCAATAATTATTTCGCCTTGATCAGGCGTTTCAAGACCAGCAAGGCATCTCAGCAAAGTTGTTTTTCCACAACCTGACGGACCAAGTAATACCATAAACTCGCCAGATTCTATCTCCAGCGAGACGTTTTTAAGTGCTGTTTCAGAGCCATACTTCTTAGTTAAATTTCGAATTATTATGTCTGCCATTTTTCAATCCTAATTAAAGTTTTTCTCGCAACCTTGTCATCCTACCCTTGCCAATCCACCAAAGAATTAGTTCTCCTAAAATAGTTAGAACTGCAACAATCAGTACTAATGCATTTGAAAGTTGGGTTAGTCCCTCTTCCGCATAACCAAAACCAGCTGTCATGAGAACTCGTGTTGATGGGGTAATTAACAAAATGATTAATGATAACTCTCTCATAACGCCTACAAAACTAACCATCATTCCTGAGGTAAGGCCCGAACTTGCTAGCGGCATAACAATTCGCCTAAAACGCATACTCCAACTTGCGCCAGCTACCTCTGCTGCCTCCTCAAGCTCCTTGCCAATTTGCGTTACCGCAGTAACACCTGTTTTTACTGAATAAGGAAGTCTACTGACTACTGAAATCAAAACCAAGAGGGTAAAAGTTCCATATAGAGCTGGAATTGGACCTACTGGCTCTGCAAACAAAGTTAAATACATTGCCCCAAAGGCAATAGTTGGAAACAAGAATGGAATGAAAGCAATCTGATCTAGCGCATTGGCTAAAGGATTATCAGCTCTTCTTACAACTATGTATGCAATGATGAGGCCAATAATCGACGCAATTACTGCTGATAGTGATGCCAGTTTCAAAGTATTCCAGGTGGCTCCAATAATATTGTTATTATGAAAAACTCCAGGCTCTCCAAAAGCTATATCAGGGTTAGATTTTCCAGTCCAAAAATGCCATGTTAAATTTTCTAGTCCATAAAACCCATCAATCAACATAATAGACTGGATAGCTAAAAGAATTAAAGGCAATATTCCAACTACAAAAGCAAACAAAGCAACAACGGTAAATACTGGCCATCGCCACTGACCAAGGTTAACTTCTCTGCTTCTAAAGCCTTTACCACCAATAGTTTCAAATCTGCTGGATTTCTTTTTGATAAATCGATTAGAAAGCCAAATAGAAATTAAAGATATGACAATTAAAATAACAGCTAAAACAAAGGCTAAAGAATCTAACCCAAGAGCTAGATTGGCATAGACCATTGTGGCGACTGTATGAAACTGAACTGGGGCGCCCAATAAAAAAGGTAATGCAAACTGCCCGATAGTTTTTCCAAAAGTCAAAATAAATGCTGCTACAAAGGCAGGTGCAACAACTGGAAAGGTAATTTTTCGTAAGATCGTCAGCTTTCCAGCCCCCGAAATGAGTGCACTTTCCTCCATCTGAGAATCAATTGTAGCTAGAGCGCCAGCAACTAAAAGATAGGCAAAAGGGAAATAATGTATGGCGAGTGTAATTGAAATTGGAACTGTTCCATATGAGAGCCACTCGGGCGGTGCAACTCCTAATATAGATTCATAAAGTCCAGGCTGCCCCCCTACTTTTGGACTTCGAAATACTGTCTCCCAAGCTAATGCAATTGCAAAAGATGGAATAATATATGGTAGAGTAAGTACAGGTTGAAGCCAAGCCTTTCCTGGCATATTTGATCTCACGACGCACCACGCCAAAACTCCACCTGCTGAGAGAGCTAGAACAGTTGAAATAACTCCTGTAATGAGCGTATTTAGTAGGGGGCTATAAAGCATTTTTTCTGAAATAGGACTAGCCGTTGCCTGAAGCCAATGGAACCATGTGAATTCACCAGGAACTGCGTCTCTTGACAAACGCCTGTCCCCTTCACCCCAAGTAAGTGTCTCAATGACCAACTGGAAAAACGGCCACAAAACTAAATAGGCTAGAACCATTAACAGTATAGCAAGCGCTATATTTACTGGATTCAGCAGGAGCCTTCGAATAGCTGAGTCAAACCATTTTTTTTGTGATGTTAAATTACTCATCTATTTTTATCATTTTCTAGAAAGTTAGCTCGCAGATGCTGCAATGACTCTACTCCTTGAACAGCTTTTTTAGATTTTTTGTGTAAAAGAGTCATAGCTAAAGCTTCACAAATAAGCATTGGGCCAGATCGAAGCTGCATCACTCCTTCTTTAGGTCGACTTACACTCAAAACCATGTCCGGCTTTGGTCTTGCAGTTAAGATGGTTGAATCTCCAATAGCAATTGAATGAGCTCCAATACTTTTTGCGCTTTTTATTAGGGCAGAGTAACCCGATGGGAGAGAGTTAATTGACTGAAATCCAAAAACGACTATTGCGTCCCCTTCTTGAATTCCAATGAGTTGTTCTGCAAGGTCTCTCCTCTGTAAATTTAAAGCGACTCGACACTGAATGCCTGATCTTCTCAATCTGCGTTCAAAGTGAGTTATTAAAGGAGCTGCACTTCCTCTTCCAACTAAAAAAATACTCCTAGCTTTATAGATTTTATTCACCACATCGTCAATCTGACTCTGCGAGACTGTATTTGAGATAGCAGCAATTGCAGCGATTTCACTCTCTATAAGATCAGCAAGGTTTGAGCCCTTTTCAATGAGATCGATGCGCTGTTTAATCTTATCTGAGGCTGTTTTTTTATACTCAAAATCTTGCCTTAACTTTTGACGCATATCTGGAAAACCATCAAACCCGAGCTTTCTAGCAAGTCGAACGACAGTTGAGGCATGAACTTCTGCTTTGGATGCAAGTTCTGCTGAAGATAGATATACTGCCTCTGACGGCTCACCAAGAACAATACTTATTAATTCCTTATCTGAGTCAGATAGCTTTCCTTCATAAGACTCAATTAGTGATTCAAAACTTTGTTGATTTTCAAAAGACATTATATTAATCCATTTTTGCAATAATTATAGCATGATTTATTTTTTTGCAATAATTATTGCATAAATTCTAACTCTATGGTATAAGAAATCTGTAAGTGATTAAAAATAATAAATTTAGTAAAAAAATTAATTATAAGACGTACTTAAAAAGGAGAACAAATAATGAAAAAAATGGCAACACTTAGTGTATTTGCTTTAACTATAGGTTTAGCATTTACCTCTATTGGAACAGTTCATGCTGATACGGCATGGCAAAAAAAAGCAGGTGTTGGAAAATATGCACCAGACCAACAAAATTGGGATGCAATTGAAGCAGCTGCTCGCGAAGAAGGAGAAGTAGTAATTTACTCTGTATCTTCACGTATCGCTAAATTAGTGGATGGATTTAAAGAGCGCTATGGCATTGATATTATTGGATATGATATAGCCTCCGATCTTCAGCTTGAAAAACTGTCACGCGAACATCGAGCAGGTGTTCACTCAGTAGATGTATTGTTTAATTCAGAATCATCAATTCTACTTAATGAAGCTTTACCTAAAGAGCTGGTTTGGAACTTTATTCCAGATAGTGTAGCTGGTGATTTAGATGCTGGCGAAATGAACCCTTTACTTATCCAGCGTCATTCAAGTCGAATTGTATATTACAACACGGCTGTCCATCCAGATGGTGCACCAATTGACTCACTATGGGATATGACCCGTGATGAATGGAAGGGTCGTGTTCTATTACCAAGTCCACTTGAAGATAGCTTGTCTGCCAACTTTATTCAAACAGTCTTAAATAACTCTGACGAAATGGCAGCTGCATATAAAAGAGAGTTTGGAGAAGAGATAACCTTTTCTGAAGATGTAATTGAAGCAGTTGAAGAAAATGCCACTATAGATAGCCCAAATGCATCGATGGAATGGCTCTATAGATTTTTAAATAATGAGCCAGTATTTCAAGGTTCAACGACAAAAATCTTTAAAAACGTTGGTGATGTTACGCAAGAGAAACCGCCAATTGGAATTACTACCTTCTCAAAACTTCGTAAAAACAAAGAAGGAGTGTATTCTTCAGGACCAGCATATGACCTTGATCCAGCATTTGGTGTAACGTATCCAACGGCATTAATGATAGCTGATATGGCGCCACACCCAAATGCAGCAAAACTTTTAATCCGCTACATGATGGAGGAAGATGGCTTTAAACCATGGAATGAACCAGGAGACTATGCTGCACGCTCAAACCTTGAGGCTAAGCAATTAGAAAAATTTGACCTGCCTGCCTTCGGAGATCTTGGTCTATGGCCAGTTGATCCGGAAGAAATATATTATTCTAAGTTTGGCTTCCTAGCAATGTACCTTGCCTTGATGCCGTAAAATACCGCAATATTCGCCCTGATTAGAGATGAATCAGGGCGATTAATACTCATTAAATATTAGATTTTATCCTCAATGAATAAGGAATTATTGTGCCACTAAAAACCATACTTTTTGATGCAGGTGATATTCTCTACAACAAACCTAACCGCAAATCGTCTGTAATTAAATTTCTTACTGAGCGTGGATATTCAGCCCCACTTGAAAATGATCCAGTAGAGAAAGCAAAACGAAAGGATGCACACGCAGGACGGATAGAAACTGATTCATTTTTTGAATGGTTAATGAAACATTATGGCGTAACAAATTCATCAGACTTCGCCGATGGGATTGAATTGTTAAAAAAACAACAAAGTGATGTGCATTTTTTTGAAGGGGTTCCTGAAACGCTTCATGAATTAAAAAGAAAAGGCTTTAAGCTTGGAATTGTTACAAATACATTTAACTCAAGACAAGAAAAAAATTCATGGTTTAAAACTGTTGGCATTGATAATATTTGGGATTCATATGCAGACTCATTCGAACTTCAAGTTACTAAACCTGACCCTAAAATTTATTTAGCTGCGTTAGAGCCAATTAACGAAAGTCCAGAGAATGCAGCATTTGTTGGGCATGCTAAAATTGAGATTGATGGTGCCAAAGCCATTGGACTCACTACTGTTATTTTTAATCCTGATCCTGATTGCAAAGAAGCTGATTTTAAAATTGAGAAATTCAATGATTTATTAAAAATTCCACCAGTTATAAATTCAATCTAATCCGAAAAAAATTTAAATCTAACTCTCCTATTCAAGTGTTTTGCTTCAATCTTGTTTCGAGCATTTCACCTGATGCAAATAAAATTGGATAAGCTATTGATGATAATAAGCTATTAACTCTTTTGTAGTCTCGAACAACATCAATATGCATTGAGCTAGTTTCCAAACTATCAGCTATCCCCTTGCCAAGTCGCTGCAGATGTTTTGAGACAGAACGTTTTTCAAGTTTATGCAGCTCCTGCTTCTTTTCATACAAAACTCTAGCTAGTTCACAATCATTTGAGACGAATGTATTGATTGCTAAATCATAGTTAGCACAGACTTCCTCATGAATCGATAGGATTTCACTAAAACCTTCTTTAGAAAAATGAATGTGTTTAGAAATTTTTCTTCCAGATATCTCCATTAAACTATTATTTACAATATCTCCAATGTGCTCCATATTAGTTGTAAAGTTAAGAATGTTCAGAGCTTGCTGGCTCTCTGCAGGCGAAAGCTCTTCTTGTAAGATTCTTGCAATATAAAGCTTAATTGAGTCATAAAATTCATCAACGGTGTCCTCATTTTTTATAATTTCATGGCGCAACATCTCATTATCGTCTTTCATTACTGCAAGTGAGGATACAACCATGTTCTGAGAAACTTCTGCCATTCTTAGGGCCTCTCTTTTTGCATTGGCAAGAGATACAGCTGGCATAGAGAAATCATCTGATTCAAGAATATTGTGTTTATTTAATTGATCCTCAATTTTGTTTTCAGAAAATAAACCCAAAGACAGAGCAAGGAACTGTTTTGAAAAGATAATCCCAATAACCGCTACAAATAGATTTAGTGTTAGGTGATAAATAGCTGGAACTAATTCAGCAGATAAATAAGCAATTGAGAAATTCGAGAATACGGAAACAAATGGATAAAAAAGAATAATGCACAGCGATCTGACTAACAAGTTTGCTATTATTGGATTTTTCTCTAATTCAGAGGAGTTCCAACTTGAAATAAGAGGCAACATGCCACTTCCAAGGTTAGCGCCCAATACAAGATACAAACCTTCATTCAGCCCTATTACTCCGGTAGCTAAAAAACTAACCGATAGTAAAACTATAGCCAAGCTTGAATAAGACAAATAGGTCAATACTAGGGCCAATAATAGGAAGAATACGGGCTGGTTATTAAATATCTCAAGGAGAGATTTAAACTCTCTCAATTCAGCTAAACCTCCAGCTGTTGATGAAATTAAAATTAGCGCAAATAAAATCAAGCCGATGCCACTGACTGCTCGAAAAACATTTTGACGCTTGTTTTCCTTAGAGGCAATAAAGCCAAAAATACCAACTGCAAGTAAAAAAGGCGCTAGAGTTGTGAATTTCTGTGATGCAATAAGAACCGCAACAGAGGTTCCAATATCAGCGCCCAGCATCGTAATAAATGCAGTTCCAACACCTATCAGGCTTTGGCCTGCAAAAGAGGCAGAAATTAATACAGCTGCTGTACTGCTTTGCAATAGCGCAGCTACAATTAGTCCAGATAAAAATGCGGGGATTATCTTACCCTCAGAGCGACGAGCAAATCTTTTGATATTTGTTCCGTATGAGCGCATAACGCCAGTTCGAACCATTCTAAGGCCCCACAAAAGAAGAGCTATCGATCCTAAGAGTTCTATAAGCAGCGTCATACTGTTTCAACCATTTTGCTTTTTAGTTCATCATTTTTTGTATGACTATTGGCTTTAAAAAAATCATCTAGATATTGATCTAGATTTTTTATTTCATCCCTGGAAAAAGAGAGTCCAAGTTTAGATCTTCTGAATAATATATCATCTGATGTTCGGGCCCACTCTTCTTGAATTAAATAAGTAACCTCTCTTTCATAAAGGCCTGAGCCGAAATGCTTTCCAAGCGAATCTATATGTTCTGCATCACCAAAAATATTAAAAGAAATAGTGCCATAAGAACGAACCAATCGCTTAAGAGTCTCTTGAGTCAAAAATGGATACTTCTTTTTAAGTTTATTTTGCAAATCCAACTGACCATCAACACCTATATCTCCTCCGGGAAGAGTAGAATCACTCGTCCAAGAGCTTTCTTTAGCCCCAAGGAAGGCCTCTATATGCTTGAGAATAGCCTCAGAAAGACGACGATAGGTTGTAATCTTTCCACCAAAAATATTGACTATAAGAGATGATTCGCTCTTTTCAGCCTTAATTACGTAGTCGCGTGTAGCCTCTTGAGCTGCGCTTGCACCATCATCATAAAGAGGCCTTACTCCAGAGTAACTCCAAACTATATCTTCAAGGCCAATTTCTGTATTTAAATACTCATTAGCTGATTCACAGATATAAAGCTTCTCTTCTTTACTGATCTCAACATTTTCAGCTGATTGCCCATGGTCAATATCTGTAGTTCCAATCAGAGTATATTTATCTTCATAAGGAATCATAAAAAATATTCGATTATCATTGTTTTGGCATATATATGACCTGTCATGGTCAAAAAGCTTATTGACGACGATATGACTTCCTCTTACGAGTCGAACATTTTTTGAGTTATTGCTTTTAAGTGAGCTATTTAATAAATCATCAACCCAAGGTCCAGAAGCATTAATAAAACACTTTGCTTTAAATATAGTCTGCTTCCCATCAAATGAATCAGTAGTAGTTATTGACCAAAATCCGTCTGACTTTTCAACTTTTGTAACTTTACAATAATTTTGTATTTTTGCACCTTTCAAAGATGCATCAACAGCATTTAATACCACTAGTCTTGAATCATCCACCCAACAATCAGAATACTCATAGCCAAACTTAAAATTACTCTTCAGAGGATCGCCAAATTCACTCTCATTAAGTTTTACATGGCTAGTTCCTGGCAATATTTTTCTAAAACCTAAATGATCATAAAGAAACAAGCCTAACCTTAAAAGCCAAGCAGGTCTCATACCTTTTGAGTGAGGCAAAATAAATCTCATCGGCCAAATGATATGAGGTGCCATTTTAAGAAGCACTTCACGCTCTTTCAAAGACTCTTGAACCAAGCGGAATTTATAGTGCTCTAGATATCTTAAACCGCCATGAATTAATTTTGTTGAATTAGATGACGTACCAGATGCAAAGTCATTCATTTCACATAGGCAAACAGAGTAACCTCTTCCAGCGGCATCTCGAGCTACACCAATGCCGTTGATTCCCCCACCAGCAACAAAAACATCATAAATTTTCTCTGAATTTTGTGACATCTAACCTTTATTGATTATTAAATCTGCAAGCTCCACAAACCCACTTCCTGAATAATTTTTAGTAATATATTTTGGTGGATGCTCGATACTGCTTATTTGCTCAACAACATTAGCAACACCAACTGAATTTTTAAAAAAACCAAACATCGATGAATCATTTGGGGAGTCGCCAATAAAGATAGCAGTATTCTGAATTTCAGAATCATTTAAACCAAAATTTTCTCTTAGAATTTTTAAACTTGTAGAAAGCTTATTATGACTTCCAATCCAACAATTAACGTGTATTGAGCTTATCTTAGCTACTGCCCCGTTTTGTTCTGCAATTTGAACAATTTCGTCAATCTTGTTTTGCGGTAGTTTAGGAACATCTTCGGCAAAATCAATTGCTAAGTCAGTGATACGGTAATCTTGATCAGAGGCCTGTGCTGTTCCTGAAACAGATTCAAGAATTGTATTTTTAATTTGATTAAGAACTGTAAAGTTTTCTTTTCTTTCGTCCTCAGTTTGACTATATGAATTGTTCATTTTTTTATTGACGTGATCATAGCTAAAAAAGAAAGCTCCATTTTCTCCAACAACGCCATCAACTGGCCACATCCTAGCAATGTGATCACACCAACCTGCACATCGACCAGTCACAGGAATTACACTATATCCATTATCTGATAATCTTTCCATAGCCTCATAGGCATCACTCTTTAATCTTCCATCCGAGGTTAAAGTGTCATCAATATCTGTAAGTATGAACTTGATATCTTGCAGCTGAGACAAAGACATTGTTGACAAATTTTTCATTAAAACTCCTAGGAATTGATAATTAAATAATTTGGCTCTGAAAAATCACCAAAGCGAACATAATTATTTTCATATGAACATATAGATGTTTATTTTAGCATAATTCTCTCTAATAATAGGCTCAAAAATAGAAATATATTCAAATGATTAAAATTTATTGTTCATTTTCTTAATTTTATGTTAGACTTGTAGTTCAAATGAACAATTTGGAGTTATAAATGGATTTAACTGCTAGACAAGCAGAGATTTCTGACCTATTACGTCAAGAAGAATTTATTACTGTCGAAAGCCTTGCGGATAAGTTTAATGTAACTACTCAAACTGTAAGAAGAGACATTAACGCTCTTTGTGATTACGGCCAAGCAAGAAGAAGGCATGGCGGAGTAGAACCATTGTCTACCGATGGTAATCTTGCCTATGGAACTAGACAAGTACTTAATCGAGTTGCCAAGAGATCAATCGCAAAAGAGGTTGCCAATCAAATTCCTAACGGAAGCTCTATATCACTAGGTATCGGCACTACTCCAGAAATGGTAGTTAGATCATTATTAAAACACAAAAATTTAAAAATTTATACCAATAACTTAATCATTGCTCAAACTGCAAGCACGAACCCAAGTTTTGAAGTTTACTGTTCGGGTGGAAGAATAAGAAGTGGTGACTTTGATATGGTAGGTAGTCCAGTAGAAAACTTCTTTAATTCTTACAAGACAGACTTTGGAATATTTGGTGTTGCTGGCGTTGATATGGATGGAGCACTGCTTGATTTCTCTGATGAAGAAGTGCAAATCAGAAGAGTCATTCTAGATAATTGTCGTGAAAGCCTTCTGGTTCTAGATCATGAAAAATTTGGCCGTGTGGCACATGTACGCGGTGGTCAAATTCAAGAAGTGGTCAAAGTTTTTTGTGATCAAGCCCCTCCTTCTGAAATCTCTCAAATTATTATTGATTCAGAGGCGGAATTTGTAGTTTGTGACAAGGAGTTGATGTGAGTGCAATTGAAGTAAAAAATCTCTCTAGAAGTTATGGCGATATTGATGCTGTCAAAGATGTATCGTTCACTGTCCCTGAAAAATCCTTCACCGTACTTCTTGGACCTTCAGGATGCGGTAAATCAACCATTCTTAAGATGTTGTCGGGACTTGAACAGGTGAGCCAGGGTACTATCAATATTGGAGGATCAGATGTAACTGAAATTGAAGCCTCAAAAAGAGGCGTATCTATGGTGTTTCAGTCTTACGCCTTGTTTCCTCACTTAAACGTCAAAGAAAATATTCAGTTTGGTCTCAAAGTTCGCAAAGTCCCTGTTGAAGAAAGGGAAAAAAAGGTGGCAGAAGCAGCCAAGGTTGTTGGTCTGACAGAGTTACTTGATCGAAAGCCTGCAAACCTTTCAGGTGGTCAGCGACAAAGGGTTGCATTAGCGCGCTCTATTGTATCTGATCAGTCTGTATGCCTAATGGATGAGCCATTATCCAACCTAGATTCTAAGCTACGTGCAGAAATGCGAGATGAAATTAGAGATTTACAAAAAA
>Ga0228609_1000794_pt1 | contig 13969 bp, 15 predicted proteins | sample 10DmetaG_FD_190068 | JGI IMG/M metagenome (GOLD analysis project Ga0228609, IMG submission 190068) | Seawater microbial communities from Monterey Bay, California, United States - 10D | ecosystem: Environmental > Aquatic > Marine > Coastal | place: USA: California | collected 2016-11-10 | reverse complement strand
TGGGCTGATGGCTTTGTCGAATTGGCAGAGGATGCGCAGACAATCAACAAGGGCGACCTTGTGCGGTACGTTCCCTTTGGGAGCTTTGGCCTGTAATATAGGTCGCTTTTAAAGCGTCAGGGGGTTGTTTGCAGTTTTGCTTCTGTACTATCAGGCAAAATTGATGGTTTCTTGGTCGATCCCCTATTTTTATGAATGACAACAGAAAATTCATTTAAGTACTTCAAGACTTCGCCTAAAATAATCTGCTTAGAAGTTATGTATTACGTTCGTTATCCGCCGAGTTTCCGCCAAAGTTGAAGATATGTTGCATGAGCGCGGCGTCGAGATCAGGCATGAAACTTTCTAGTTGTCGTCCCAAATGCTATGAGCATCTGAGCAAGATTTTCGATAGGCAGGGGGATGGTTTGTGGCGGTGAGGGCGGTAGATTGTTTGGACCTGACTATGCACGGAAAGAAAGCGTTGCGCTTAGCAGGGTGATTTGAACCTCCCCACGATCTTCTCCCGCCGTCGTGTGGGCCGATGCGAAATTTCCGCTCGGTTATTTAATCCCTTGTGGGCACAATGGTCGATACCATGTGGAAGTCGCCTGAGCTTGGCTCTATAGGTTCCCAGTTCGTTGGTAGTAAGGACGCGAGGTTGGCCGTATCGCTTAGAACAATTTGCGAAAGAAACAGTCTGCCGCCTTTGTATTACGGCGTGACTGTACAAGAATATCCAGAACGTTAACGTTGCTCTCAATGGGGCGCTAAAAAAGCCAATACTTCTTGCTACGGATTAAGATAGCCCCTTAATCGAGGTGCTACTTATCTGATTGAGCAGGCCGGTCGCGGCGGATGACTTTGGCATATAGGTGGCCAAACCTCCTTACCCATGATCTTAAGGTTTCATAACTTACGATTACACCGCGCTTGTACAAAAGGTCCCCGACATCACAAAAGCTCATTTGGAAGCGTAAGTATGCCCATACAGCGTAGGAAACAACTTCAGACAGGAAACGATGGCCCTTAATGCCCCCAGATTTCTTGGCTTTGATCATGCCGTTTCGTACGAACAAGACAACCGCTCGTCAACTTGACGATACCGGCTAGAGATGATCGTTCTGATACCGGTGACTGATTTTGTTAGATGTTCAACTTTACAGCCTAGAGCACCTTCTAGGGCAATAGATTGCCGCGATTGTTTTCGACTTTTTTGATAAAGCATCTTTCTAATTTGCATCATCTAAAATAGCAGTTGATTTATGGCACTGCAACTGCTCGACTGCCCTTTAATTCAGGAGATGCAATGGTCGACCTTACTAAAAACAAAATTCGCCCGTTCTTTCATATCAAGAACTTCAAAGACGGTATAGCTGATGCTGTATTAGGTCGACCCATGAATCAGGCAGGACGGTCCTCAGAATACGTGGAAGGCTATGAATTTGGGCTGACATTGTTTGTATGAACACATTTTAAGGTATTGTCAGATAAAATTGACGCTGCGGCATGCACCAGCTTTTGCTCTTTAAGTCCTGCTACGAGCTTGTCACGTCGCGCTATAATTGGATCGCGCTTCATACTGCGATCAACTGTTTTAAATGTAAGTTTTGCCAAATGTGTCATAAGCGCTCCTTGCTGCTTGGTTACAGTTAAAGCGTATGTTCACTTTGATGCTTGGACTACCGGAAAGACAGTCAAGCCACTGATTTAATGTAATAATAAGTTATTATAGGTGATTGCGTATATAAGCGAAGCATTGGTCACATGTAATCGCGCTTGATGATTGTGGCATAGAAAGCAGCGCATACGCACCGAAGCTACGCCCATAAAAAAAGCGTCTCACGGTTTGCTCCGCTGACGCTGTGTTTGTTTGTTATCTCTCTTCGTTTGATCAAGTTCGTTTGAGTGTTTGTTGATGTTCTGTATTTGAACATCTTTGTTTTGTGATCTTTGTCTTCTCATCTTTGCTTTATGAGCTTTGTTTGAACAGCTGCTCGTGAACAAGGATGTGCCAAGACCTGCGCCTTTGGCATCTGTGCTGTTCAAACTGCTCAGGTATTTGCTGCGCGAAGGGGCTTAGCCACGCTCCACCATCTGCAAATTACCGCTTGCCTCATATCGTGCCTTTTGATCGTTTAATGCCTGTTTTGAGTGCCTAAGCCAGAGTGGGCTGGCTGCCCTTTGAATGCGATGTGCTTGTTGCTGGCAGTAGTTGTCGTTGGGTGCATAGTTTGACTGCTCAGCATCCCAACAAAGATTGTCCAAAATCGTGTCACTGCCCATGCGCCAATACTCGTGGGTGACGTAACTGGCCACAGCTGCACGGTCTTGCACTGGCATGATCCAGTTCTTAGCCAATGGCGCTGTTTGAGTGTGATGCTGCGCCCACACTGCATTGAGCAAACAGCACATCTGCTCTGTATCCAGCAGCGGGCTCGGCATCACGAAGTGAACATGAAAGTTCTCACTGTCAGCGCCTTCGTGGGCGAAGCACCATCTTGGCACCCGCATATCCTGACGCTCAGCCGCTTTGTCAAACATTACGCGGTCAATCTTGTTCCAATAGCTACGCAATAGTTTGTTGGCAGTCTCACGGCCAATGGTCCTGCCATTCACAAACTTGAGCGTGCCGAACACATCCCAGTCTTGTGCCAGAAGATGCTGCACCAATGCCTGTCGTTCTTGTTTGCGCTGTTCAAATATCATTGCGGTTCTCCGCATGTATTTATCAACGAATACAAATAATGGGGCAGAAACAGGCAATACTGTGTTGCAACAGCTATGGGGGAACCACTGTGTTGTAGGTTTGTGGTTGCAACATAGTGGTTGTCCCACAGCCCCTAAGAAATTTCCACAACACAGTCTTGCACCAAAGTGTCACAAGAAGTTTCCGCAACACAGCTTTTGGCTTGTGTGTTGAGCAACAATATCTGTCCCCGTGTTTGCTCCAACACCTCTGTGTCTTGATAAATACTTGCGAGACCAAAACATTGGGAGAATTGGATGAGCATAAGACTATTAGAACACATGCGCGATGAGTTGATCGCCACGGGCATCGTGCAGAATACACCAGAGTTTTGCCGCAGCTGGCTAGGGCGCAGTGAGGGCTATATCCGTGTGCTACGTTATCACAACACAGAACCAAGTGTGGAAACGCTGAGCATTTGTGCAAGCAAGCTTGGGTACTATGGCGCTCGACTGGCTGGTAGTGAGCAACATGAGCATCAGATCTGGGCCAGACGCTTATCCGACCTGAAGACTCTGTGTGACGGTGCTGTAGCTAAGCAGGCAGAGGCAGTGTGGCGTGCGCCTGAACGGATGGCGGTATGAACAAGCATCCGAAATGGGTTCTACAGACCCAAAAATCTGCGCTGCGGTTTTTTATAGGTCAGTACTTATCATTCCGAGGTGGTCTTTTCCGCACCCCACTCCCCCAGCAAGGAGCAGCACATGACTGACCGTGACGAACTCCGCCGATTGATAGATGTGATTGAGAAGGCATCCAGCAGCGTTCAGTTGGATCAAGCCATTGAAGACATTAAAACTTTTTCAAATACTACCAGCTTTTTGGCCAATAAGTTAGAGACGAGGCTCAAGGGTGGTGACGTAAAGGCGAAGAGCAAGCCAAAGTCACGCATGGGTAAATCCATCGCGTCAGTGCCCAAGCCCAACGCGCCACCAACACCAAGTTCGCCGAGTGCGCCGTCGTCTACAAATACATCCGGTATGCCAACGGCGACGAGTACATCAACGTCACAGGCTGACTTTGAGCGGCTTAAATCTCAGGGGTCGCAACCACCCGTTGGGGTAAGTTGATCGCAGTGGTGTCTGTTGCCGTCTGTGCTGCGGCTTATGGGGGCGACCTATCATGTTCCGCTATGTGTGGCTGCTAACTCGAGTTGGTGGATTACACAGGATTTTAGCGCACAACTGCACGGTTTTTGGTAAAAGAAGTGTGTTTGATTTGTCGTTGAACTGTATGTCGACAGGCATAGTTTAAATGATAAGCAGTCTTGATTGTCTAATTTGAAAGTTAATTAACTCAGCTAGGCACCTGCGTTGGTGTTTTAAAGATGACCCAGACCTTGCAGAAATTCGTTTCAATCAAGGCTTCAATCCAGAACCATTTTGATCATAAGAGATATTTAGAAAGCAGACAGACGTATAAGCAAAAACGCAGTGCCATTCTCATTGAGTGGTTACAAATCTGCGGTTCATAGGTTTGTGTGACCGTAGTGCTTTGAGACCTGTTGGAATTTGTCTGACAACCCCGCCTTGACGACGGATGCTGTTAGATTTTGTCTGACACACCAACTAAATGGCTTTGGTATGCTTATATATGGTGTTCCTCGATACTCCTAGGCGACGGGATACTAGGCTTACGTTTCTCCCAGAATCTAAAAAAGTCTTCTTGATAAGTATGCAGTTTTCTTTTTTTATTGGTGACTTGGCGCAGGAAACGCATGGGACAACTTGGTCTAAGTTAAAATTTTGATCACCTTCAATAAGCTCAGCGTGCAAAGTTAAACTATCTGATTTAGCTACCATTAGTTTTATTGTATTTTTCAATTGCTTGATTTGACCCGGCCAATCCATTCCTTTTAAGACGTTTAGCGTCAGCTGGGAAAATTTGTGTTCACTTGAGATTTGCCTGAGGATTTCTGTTGCTATTTTTTTGAATTCTATTCTTTGATTTATGCTGGGCACTATAACGCTAGCCCCACATATATTTTCTAAAAAAATGGGATCCATGTCTTGTGATGCATGCAGGTCTGCAATGGATATTCGACTGGAAACGAAGATAGCTCTAACCTTATTTGTATTTTCTTCTGTTTTAAATTCTTGGTTTGCTTCAAGAACTTGAGCTAATACTCTCTGAATTTTTAGAGGAGTGTGCTCTACATTCTTCAGAAATAAACTTCCACCTATGGCTTTATATAACTTGCCTTTTGGCATGGCTGGTTGATTTTGGCGAAAGAAGGCTAGCTTGCCTTCGTCACCAAACAGCTCGTTTTCGAAGTTGTCTTCGGACAATAAATCACACTTTATTTCTATAATTTTTTTTGAGTTAAGAAATCTTCTATGTAATTCGATAGCGGTTGTTTTTTTCCCAGATCCTCTTGGACCCTCTATGAATATACACAGATTTTGTTTGAGAGCTTTACCCGCAACATCTAGGTGCTTTTTTAGGCCGCTATCCTCAATAATATAATTGAAATTGCATTCGCTTTTTTGCTTCTTACTAACATTTTTTTGTTCTGGATGGCTTTGGAATTTAGGCATCAAACTGTTTGTCTTTTTAATCGAATTCAATTCCACTATTCGTTTATTTGTGGACTCACTTAACTCCATAAATACCGCAGACCCCATAACGTCGTGTATTCTGATTATCTCGTTGGAGCCAAGTCGAGTAATTGCGTTTGAAAAGGGTATTTCAAAAACGTCTCCAAAGTGACGTTTTTGTGAAATATTGAGACCGTTCAACATTATCTGTGCATTTGTATTTGCGCCTTCAATAAAGCCAAGTTCGTCAACTGCTAAAAGTGCTACGCTGGTGGTCGAAAGGTATTCGTGCCGAGCGTGGAAACTAATCACTGAAAAACCCTGAAATTCATCGATGAATAAGCGATTTTCAACATTCATGCAGGCCAGTTTTACCAATGCTAAGGTATGATGCTGCCTAGAGGATGCATCTGATGTTGCATCAATCATTCCTACAATTTCGTTTCTTGGATTGTAAATCGGTGCAGCGAAGCAAGACAATCCCCCAAGCTTTCGAAAGAAATGGTCCCTGCCTGCTACTATTTGCGATGAACCAGTATGCAAGCAGAGGCCTAAAGCGTTGGTTCCGCGACATTGCTCTGTCCATATTGATCCAGGAACTACTGCGCGACCAGCGTCGCTATTTTTAAATTCTTCATCTCGTAGTGCGTCAATCACGATGCCTGAGTTGTCTGCGTAGGCAACCATGAAGTTAGTACCCGCGATTTGGTTGTAGAGTAGTTCTAATTCAGGCATTACAAATTGTTTAATGTACTCGTTTTTTTGATTGACCTGGTAAAAGTCTACTTCTGATATCACTGCATCGACAGGCTTCCCATTGGGGTCTAGACCAAACGATGAGCTGCGCCGCCAACTGTCATCAAGTGACGCTTTAGATGTTTTTATCTCGGTTCCTAAAGCGGTCTGTGCTTCAAATTCAACGATATTTATAATGGAATTTTCATTCATATTTAGCTCCAATAGCAACTGTTATATACTACTTTATTCAAGCGGTAAATTTTGCTTCTGTTCATTAATTGAACAATTATTGGGCGCTCATGATCAGAAGTGAGCATTAATGAGCGTTGTTTGAATTATAAATGCGTCCCTATAAATATTCAACTCGTACCGAAAGGCTGAATATGAAAGCGCAAGTTTTAAAATATTATGATGACCATTTGATGGCACCATCGTGGGTGGATCTAGAAAATGTCGCCGATCCCAAAATAGAAAAAGCCAGTGATGTGATCGTTAGAATTGGTGGTGCTGGGGTTTGTCGTACAGACCTTCACATAATCGAGGGCGTTTGGCGTGAAGCAACAGACCCTGACCGCAAATTGTTGCCACTAATAATGGGGCATGAAAATGCTGGCTGGATTGAAGATGTAGGCAGTGAAGTTGAAGGCCTCAAAAAAGGTGACCCAGTTATTGTTCATCCAAAAATTACAGGTGGTACATGTTTGGCGTGTCGCCGCGGACATGACATGCATGGAGAAAATGGATCTTTCCCAGGCGTTGATTGCGATGGTGGTTATGCAGAAGCACTCAAAACCTCTGTTCGAAATATTGTGAAATTGCCTAAGACGCTAATCCCGAAAGAGGTGGCGGCCTATTCAGATGCCGGGCTAACTGCATACCGTGCCGCTAAAAAAGCATCTCGCCATTTATTGCCAGGTCAAACATGTGTTGTGATCGGCTCCGGCGGCCTTGGCCATATTGGCGTACAAGTTCTCAGGGCAATGTGCGCAGCTGAAATCATTGTTGTAGACCCATCGGAGATGGCTCTGAAGCTTGCAGAAAGCTGTGGAGCTGATCAACTTGTCAAAGCTGATGGAAATGAGGTCCAGCGAGTTCTTGAGCTGACCAAAGGCAAAGGAGCTGAAGCTGTTTTGGATTTTGTAGCTGAGAGGGGGACAACTTCGAAGGGTCTCGCAATGACTCGTGAGATGGGGAGTTATTACGTTGTCGGATATGGTGAAGATATCAATGTAAGCGCCTTCGAAATGGTCACAACAGAAAAAAATATTATTGGAAATCTTGTTGGAACGTGGGCGGAACTGACTGAATTAATGTCTTTGGCCGATAAAGGTAAAGTTAATCTAGCGACGCAAGAATATAGCCTGGCAAATGCGAATTTGGCTTTGCAGGACTTAAACAACGGAAAAGTAAAAGGCCGTGCCGTACTAGTGCCTTAAAAAAAATTTAACCGGGAGGAACTACAATGAAAATAACATCAAGTGTAAGTTTGTTAGCTATTGGTGCTGTGCTACTAGCAGGCACTGCTCAGGCTGATAAGTGGAGTGATCAGTTTCCGCATATTAAAAATTCAGGAGACATTCCAGGTCAGTGCTCTTACGAGTCGATGTCCAAGAAAGATTATTCGGGTCAAAAGTTGACTATTAACACTCACGCAGTGCCCGTCATCGGGGAACCCACTGCACTCCACGCGGAGCAATTTAGTGCTCTCACAGGAGCAGAAGTAAATGTGATTCATACACCAGCCGGTGACCTGTATTCCAAAGCGATGATACCATTTCAATCGGGTCAAGCCCCGTATGATATCGTATTCGGTTTTTCAAACTTTCTCCGAGACTGGAAGCAATATCTTCAGCCTATCCCTGCCAAGTATGTGAATATGAAGCAGATGCAAGACGTTACTCAGGGTCACATTGATGTGAACTCGTGGGGTGGCGAGATGATACAGTTTCCAATCGATGGAGATCGTCATTATCTGAAATATCGTAAAGATGTGATTGATAATCCTGAGTATCAAGCCAAGTATAAGGCCGAGACTGGTAATGAGCTGCGCATCCCACAAACGTGGAAAGAATATGCTGAAATGGCAGAGTTCTTTAACGGATGGGATTGGGATAATGATGGTGAGCTAGAATATGGCTCTGCTGAGGTCATGAAAAAAGATGATTTGATGTATGCTGCATTTTTCAGTCGATCAGTAGCTTACTCAAAAAACCCACGCGTGAAGGGTGGTTTCTTCTTCGATCTGGAAACTATGGAGCCGTTGATTAACGGACCGGGTTTTGTTGCGGCACTCACAGACTGGGTTGAGGCAACAAAGTATGTACCACCAGGTGGCATGAACTTTGGATTAGGCGACGAAATCAACTCCTTTGGTGGAGGTCAAACTTTATTTAGTTACTCGTGGGATGATGCTTTTGTAGCTGCAATGCAAGATGATAGCCCAATCAAGAATAAAGTGGGTGCGGCACCCTTACCTGGCTCGGACAGAGTCTGGAACAGATTGAGTGGAGCCTGGGAAGATACATACAACCAAGCACCATACATAGTTTGGGGTTGGACTGCCGCGGTTGCCAAGGAAAGCAAAAACCACGACATGGCTTTTGACTATCTTTGTTTCTTTGCAAATGATGCTAACCACCAAGCAGATATTGCGATTGGTCGTTTTGGTGTAAATCCATTTAGGAAATCAGATTTTCTTCCTGAGATTTACGTCAAAAATCAAGGTTGGGACCCAGAAATTGCGCAGCAGTATTCTGAGACTCTACTTGAAATGGAAGAAGGAAGCACAAATCTCGTATTCCCTTTACGTGTGCCAGGTGTGTTCCAGTTTAATAGTGCGGTTGCAACAGGAACAGCCAAGGCCTTAGCAGGTCAGCTTTCACCACAGGAAGCATTGGACGAAGTCGCTGTTGAGTGGAAAAAAATCGTGAAGCGTATTGGAGCTGATACAGTTCGTGAAGCATATGCTATCGGTGTTGCTCTGGAAGATTCAGAGTAAAGTTACTCAAAAAGTGAAAAAATTAGAGCGTCCCGTTTGGGGCGCTCCATAAACAAAGGAAAACGATCAATGAATTTTAAACATAAATATATGTTTTTACTTCCCGGGCTTCTCGTTCTGCTAGCAATTTTGGTTTTTCCGATTGGCTTTACAGTTCGGTTAAGTCTCTCAAGCTGGGACAGCTTCTACCCGAGCCTAGATTTTATTGGTTTTGAAAATTACATCAGACTTTTTACTGACGATTCACGTTTTTGGGAGGCTTTTGGTCGCCTGAGCCTTCTTTCTCTAACTACGGTATTTCTCCAATATATTATAGGGTTCTCTTTAGCTCTCTTAGTATGGAAAGAGATCAGGTTTCAGAGATTATTTAGAGTTTTGTTCTTGATACCAATGATGACCACACCGGTCATAATGACCGTTGTTTGGCTAACCGTTTTCCATGAATCATTGGGTCCGGTGAACGATTTTTTTAGTCTTTTTGGAATGCAACCACTTTGGCTTAGCAGTGAGATTTTATCCAAATTCACAGTGATATTAGTAGAAGTTTGGCAGTGGACGCCATTTATGTTCTTGCTATTGCTTGCCGGTCTCTTATCGCTGCCAAAAGAGCCATATTTAGCAGCTTCTATTGATGGAGCAGGTCCCGTCCGAACTTTTATTTATGTAACATTTCCGTTGATGGCGCCGATTTCAATTGGTGCAATCATTATTCGCTTAATCGAAGCATCAAAAATTATGGACACAGTATATGTTTTGACCTCTGGCGGCCCCGGCACTTCTACGGAAACATCAAGTTTTTATATATTTATAAAGGGTTTGCGTGAATTCCAGTTTGGGTATTCAGCGGCTCTCTCCATTACGTATCTGATTATAATGATTATCAGCTTCACTGTAATTGCAAAAATTCTAGTTAAATTGATGGTACGAGGTGAATGATATGAGCTTGTTCTATTCCACGCTAAAATATCTTGTGGTCACGCTTTGGAGTATGTTTGTGATTGCTCCGTTTCTCTGGGCACTTACAACATCGTTCAAAGACTTTCAGTCAGTGACGAGTGGCGCGACGTATATTCCTTGGGTTGATTTCGAACCAACGCTTGACGGTTGGCGGTCACTTTTCAAATCGCCGGCACAAGGTGGCATCGCCATAGTCGAGCCGTTTTTTAATAGTGTCATGGTGACAGCTGCGGGTAGTGGCATAAGTATTATTCTTGGAACTTTAGCGGCCTATTCTTTATCAAGGTTTACTTTTCGGGTAGGTCCCATCCGCAACGGTGACATTACCTTCTTCTTTATTTCTCAGCGGATCATGCCACCGGTTGTTTTGTCTATACCGTTTTTCATTATGCTAGGAAAACTAGGTTTGCTCGACACGTTGTTTGGATTGATTTTAGTTTACGTAGTATTGTTAATGCCAATTGCCGTTTGGATCATGGTGGATTTTTTCAATAAAGTACCGGTCGAAATCGATGAAACTGCTCTGATTGATGGGTGCAATCCCTATCAGGCCTTTTTCAAGGTGGTTTTGCCGAATTCAGTACCAGGTATTATTGTGGCCGGAATGTTTTGTATGATTTTTGGTTGGACTGACTTTTTCTTCGCATTTATTTTAACGTTTACTGAAGTACAACTTCTGCCCGTAGCTATTGTTGCTTTGAACTCCTCCATCACACCATGGTGGAGCCTGTCTGCCGCAGCCTTGGTCAGTGTTGCACCATTAGTTGTAGTTGCGTTTATTGTGGAACGTCACTTGTCAAAAGGTAATCTGTCAGGAGCACTTAAATAAATGTCACTAATAGCTTCAAATTTAAGTATTAAACATGAGAAAAGTTTCCATCTTAATGACGTCAGTTTTTCAATGTCAAAAGGTGAAATTTATACAATTATTGGCCGTACACTGGCGGGTAAAACCACACTATTGAAAACTATAGCTGGTCTTATTTCTCCAGATAGTGGGGGATTAACTTTTGATGGTCACGATTTTGGGGGTATCCCTGTTTGGAAGCGTGAAATTGCGATGGTTTATCAACAATTTATTAACTATCCGCACCTGACGGTTTATCAAAATGTTGCTTTTCCTTTGAAGCAGCGTGGTACCCAAAAAACAGAAATTCATCGGCGTGTAATAGCTGCGTTGTCCCAGGTGGGACTTGAAGGTTTTGGAGATCGAAAAATTCAGGCCCTGTCTGGTGGGCAGCAACAAAGAGTCGCTTTAGCGCGATCACTTGTCAAAGAAGCAAAGATTGTTTTGTTAGATGAGCCTCTCGTTAATCTTGATTATAAATTGCGCGAACAATTGCGCGAAGAGTTTCGAGGAATTTTTGATACTAAGGCTTCGGAGGATTCAATATTAATTTATTCTTCGACTGATCCTGTGGAAGCTATGCAGTTAGGTGGCCAAATTTTGGTAATGGATGAGGGGCGTGTTATTCAACAGGCCAGTGCTAAAGAAATCTACGAAAATCCAATTTCTACCAAAGTTTCTCAAATTACAAACGATCCTGCGATGAATTTGTTTAATGGAAGGATTGAGGATGGTTGTATTGTTTTGAGCCCAGAAATTAAGTTTGATTTACCATCACATTTTAATGGATTGCCGCAAGGTGACTTTACTTTTGGCTTAAGGGCCGCAGCCATTAGCTTAGATGATAATGGTTTTCCGTTTTCAGTTGAGTTGTCTGAGATTAGTGGTTCGGAAACCTTTCTCCATGTGAGGCACGAAGGCTTGAAAATTGTTGGTTTATTGAATTTGGTTCAGAATTTTTCAGTTGGGGCAAAAGTGTCAATCAGGTTCGATACAAAACATTTGTACGCGTTTGCGCCAGATGGACATTTAAAGTCTTCTCCATACGGTGGGTTAAAATAATGGCTAAAATCACACTTCAAAATATAGCTCATTCGTACAATCCGGGAGCAACAGAAAAGATATATGCTTTAAATCCTTTCGACATGACCTGGGTTGATGGTGGACGTTATGCAATCCTTGGTCCGTCTGGGTGTGGCAAAAGTACGATGTTGAACATTATGTCAGGTATTGTGACGCCGTCTGAAGGCAAGCTATTGTTTGATGACGTAGACGTCACAAACGTATCAACCTCGGAGCGTAATATCGCCCAGGTTTTCCAGTTCCCAGTAATTTATGGGACTATGACGGTTGAACAGAATTTGGCATTCCCATTGGTGTGTCGAAATTATGATAAGCGTGTGATTGCTGCTAAAGTTCAGGAGGTGGCAGAAGCATTGAGTTTGCAAGAGTTGTTGAAGAAATCTGCAAGTAAACTAACTGTAGATCAAAAACAGCTAATTTCACTGGGTCGTGGATTAGTCCGTGACGATGTTTCTGCAGTCTTGATGGATGAACCTCTGACGGTTATTGATCCTGATCTGAAATTTCGATTACGTAGGCAACTCAAAGAAATTAACCATAAATATAGTTCAACTCTGATTTACGTTACTCACGATCAGAATGAGGCGATGACTTTTGCTGAAAATATTATTGTTATGGATGAGGGTAATATTGTTCAAGTTGGTACGCCAGCTGAGCTATTTGAGAGGCCCAAAACGTCTTTCGTTGGGTATTTCATAGGTGCACCAGCAATGAATTTCATTGATTGTGAAGCTTATGAAAATAAAACTGTTCGCCTGGGAGATGTCCCAATCAGCACAGACACAGATATATCTAGTGTGAAGTCTAAGAAGTTGAAGTTGGGTATTCGTGCTGAGTACATTAAAATTGCTGATAAGATGGGTAACAATAGAATACCAGTAAGTATTCAGCGTGTTGAAGATTTGGGTAGTCACAAGTTGGTGACAGCAGTATTTAATGGAATTAACTTTAAAGTTAAGGCGGAGCGAGATAAATTGATCTTGAGTGATGATGTATACCTTGAACTGCCTCCACAGAATTGCTGCCTGTATGCGGATGATACCCTTATCTAGTTACCCTAAAAACAACATTTTATAATGTTGATAAAAGTTCATGAAATAAAGCTTAGTTGTCGAATTTAATTTAACAATATAGTGAACTTGACATAAATGTATTAAGGGGGGTGAGGAATTCTTCGCAATTTGGCCAGTTGACCAAACACCCCCATTTTTGTTGTGTAATATGCGGAAATCAATTGGCCAATAGCAATAATATGCTCGAGCGTGGTTACCTAATACCATGTTTAAAACAGCTATTTTGCTCTACCTCCAAATGTCAGTAAAAACACACTACTGCGCACACCTCAAATATTGCCTCGTAAGCTACTGGTATCGAATAGTTAAATTACACCACCTGTATTGAAAATCCTCGTGTCGGTGGTTCGATTCCGCCCTCGGGCACCATTTAAGTCAGCAATAACAATGACTTAACATAGTGTTAAATTCCAAAAAATCGCTAAAATCAAAAACACACCTTAAACACACTTTTTTGTCGTGTTGCTGACTATTTTCAGGGCTGAATCGCTGTGTTGAACACTGTGTTGGCTGATGCTGTGTTAGCGACAGTAATTGTGCTGATGCCTCGTGAGCATGCTTTTGCTTGATCGCTTGGCGCTGGCTATAGTTAGAAGCCAAGATCTTTTATTTAGTTTTTTGACGCATAACGCCGAGGGGCTTAACATTTGAGAGTACTGGGTTTTTACCTTCATAGACCCGCATAACTCGGTCTATTGCTTCGGCTTGTGTCTGGGCTGAGCTGATGTGAGTGACGCTACCCTTGTCGGTATCGATCCTTATTTCAAATCGAGGGTAGCGCAGCGTTGTTGGCATGAGACGTTCCTGTGGTGGAGTTAATAATAAAGATACTTTTTAAGTTGGGTTGATAGCACAATACAATCTCAAAGTTTCAGATTGGCACTTATTGGACTACCCTCTTAAACACACTTTGGTAGACTTGTTGGTGTGTTGAGCCATACTATTGCTGCAAGGAGCAGGACATGCGGCAGCTGCGCGATGACACACATCTGATACTGGACGGCGAGG
>Ga0228609_1000790_pt1 | contig 14020 bp, 8 predicted proteins | sample 10DmetaG_FD_190068 | JGI IMG/M metagenome (GOLD analysis project Ga0228609, IMG submission 190068) | Seawater microbial communities from Monterey Bay, California, United States - 10D | ecosystem: Environmental > Aquatic > Marine > Coastal | place: USA: California | collected 2016-11-10 | reverse complement strand
TTTATTTGTCATTTTCAGATATTGCCAAAGAAAGGAATATAAATTGCATTTTTAATACAGTTGAGTCTAAAATAGATTTATGGTATGACAAGAATCAATTAGAAAAAGTTATTTTTAACTTACTTTCCAACGCTTTTAAGTTTACAAATGATAATGGCACTATAGAAGTCAAAATAGAAACTACTGAAAAGGAGGTAGTGTTATGTGTAAATGATACAGGAATTGGTTTGTCTTCGGTAGATAAAGAAAAAATATTTAAAAGATTTTACCAAGTAAAATATACACATACTGAAAATAATAAAGGTTTCGGCTTAGGTCTATCCATTGTAAAAGATATTATAAAATTACATAAAGGAGAGATAAATGTTTCAAGCGAGTTAAAAAAAGGAAGTTCTTTTGAAGTAAAATTATTAAGAGGGAACAAACATTTTAATACTATTTTAGAGGGAGATTCAGAATTTTTTGAAGAGGAAAAAGCGATAGATATATTTCAAAAGAAGATTTTAGAGAAAAAACAACAGCAAGAAATTATTTTAATAATTGAAGACAATGTTGAAATTCAAGAATCTTTAAAAGAACTTTTAGAAGAAGAAAATTATGCCATAATTCAAGCTTTTAATGGCCTTGAAGGATTGAGATTGGCGTCTACCTCTTTGCCAAACCTTATTGTAAGTGATGTAATGATGCCAAAAATGGATGGCATTGAACTATCTAAAAAGATAAAATTGAATGCAGCTACAAGTCATATCCCTATTATCATATTAACAGCAAAAACAGCAACCAAAGACAAAATGGAAGGTTTTGAAACTGGTGCAGATGAATATATTATTAAACCTTATGATGAAGATTTCTTAAAAAATAGAATTAAAAACCTTTTAAAAGGAAGAAAGTTATTAAAACAAAAATTTGTGAATAATAGTTTACTCAATCCAAAAGAGTTGACAGTAAATTCAAAAGATCAAATTTTTTTAGAAAACTTATATAAATTGTTGGAAGAAAATTTACAATCTAATAACTTAAAAGCAGATTTAATTTCAAAGAATTTAAACATGAGTCATTCTTCAATGTATAAAAAAATAAAGTCTTTAACTGGTCTAACATATGTGGAGTTTATTCGAGATTATCGATTATCAATAGCAAAGCAATTAATTAATGAAATGGGTTATTCTGTTTCAGACGCATGTTACAAAGTTGGGTATTCAGATAGAAAATACTTCAGCAAACTATTTAAAAACAAGTTCAAACAAAATCCTTCTTATTATTTAAAGTCTTAACAGAAAAATTAAGTACTAATTATATTATTAACCCTATTTGGTCCTAATTCATCAGTTTTTATGAGTCTCTAATACTCATTGAATGAATTTGACCCCTTTCAGTTTTTATTATTTCATTTTAATTGCACTTGCAAATAAAAACTACTGAAAAGTATAATCTCAGTAAAAACAACTAATATAAAATAATATCCAATTATGATGATTTTCTTAAAAAAAGAAAGAGAATTAAAAAGCAAAAAAAAATGCAAGATTTTACTTCTATTTTGTTGCTTCCCTTTAATGTTATTTTCACAACAAATAAAAGTTAGTGGAACAGTCAAAGACAATAAAACAAATGAGACTTTACCGGGTGTAAGCATTATAATAAAAGGCACTACTTCAGGAACCTCAACTGAAATTAATGGAACTTATACTATTGAGTCGGAAGTAAACGATATATTAATTTTTTCTTATTTAGGATATCAAATAAAAGAAGTAAAAGTCAGCTCAAGTACTTTAAATATAAGTTTAGCAGAATCCGCAGAAAGTTTAGATGAAATTGTACTTATTGGTTATGGTTCTTCAAAGAAAAAAGATTTAACAGGTGCTGTGACTAGAGTTACAGAAAAAGATTTTCAACAAGGTTTTGTAACCAATGCAGAACAGTTAATTGCCAACAAGATACCTGGTGTACAAATCACACCTATAAGTGGGCAACCAGGAGCAGGAAGCTCTTTTTTAATAAGAGGTGGTGCTTCTTTGAGCGCATCCAACAATCCTTTGTTTGTTATTGATGGCAATCCTATTGGTTTGGCAGATGGCCCAGGAATATTAAGTGCTTTAAATCCAGAAGATATTGCTTCTTTTAGTGTTTTAAAAGATGCTGCTGCAGCTGCAATTTATGGTTCTAGAGGGTCTAATGGTGTTATTTTAATTACCACAAAAAAAGGAAAAGGTGATGAATTAAAATTCTCAATATCCTCAAAAACTGCTGTTTCTCAAAACTTTTTAACGCAATCAGTGTTAACTGGAGATCAATTTAGAGAAGTTGCACAAAGAGCAGAAATGGTTTCAGGAACATCTATTTTGAATAATTTAGGAACTGCAAACACCAATTGGCAAGACGAAATTTATCAGAATGCTTTAACTACAGAAACTTCTATGAGTGTTTCAGGCGGAATTAAAGATTTACCATACAGATTGTCTTTAGGCTATTTAGATCAAGATGGAACGTTAAGAACTGGTAATTTTAAGAGAACTACTGCAACTCTGAATGTAAATCCTGTTTTGTTTGATGGTCATTTAAAAATTAATTTAAATCTAAAAGGAATTTTACAAGATCAAAGAGTTGCAGATGAAGGCGCAATTTTCACAGCGACAACTTTTGACCCTACACAACCTGTTTTAGATGAAAATTCTGCTTTTGGTGGGTATTGGCAATACACAGATTTCGCTTCTAATCCCGCTGTTTTAAGACACTATAATCCTGTTTCTATGCTAGAACAGGTAGAAAGTAAAAATAAAAACTTAAGAAGTATTGGAAATATTCAGTTGGATTATAAACTGCATTTTTTCCCTGACCTAAGAGTAAATTTAAACACAGGTTATGATATCGCCGAGAGCAGTTGGAGTTATTATACACCCGCAGATTATTTTCCTGCAAATATTTCTAATGGAAATAATTCTTCTGGAGATTCTGGTTCAAAAACTGAAAACATATTTTTAGAAGCTACTCTAAATTACACCAAAGAAATTAAAAGTATAAAAAGTAAAGTTGATGTATTAGCAGGTTATTCTTACAATGATTTTAAAACCACAAATTATTTTTATCCAAGCTTTGATGTTGACGGGAACTTACAACCAGGATCTGAACCTAATTTCGATTTTGATATTCCTCAAAATACACTTATCTCTTACTTTGGAAGATTAATATACACTTTTAATGAAAAGTACATTGTTACAGGAACAATAAGAACAGATGGTTCCTCCCGTTTTTCAAAAAATAATAGATGGGGAGTTTTTCCATCGGTTTCTGGGGCTTGGAAAATTTCTGATGAGAAATTTCTAGAAAATTCAAAAACTATATCTAACTTAAAATTAAGATTGGGTTATGGAGTTACAGGACAACAAGAAGGTATTGGAAACTATGGCTACATCCCAATTTATAATTTAGGCGAAGCTTTTATTCAATATCCAATTGGGAATGGTTTTGTACAAGGCGTAAACCCAACAGCAACTGATAGAAACAGAAAATGGGAACAATCTACAACTTATAATATTGGTTTAGATTGGGGACTTTTTAATAATAGAATTTCAGGTAGTTTTGAAGTTTATTTAAGAGAAACCGATGATTTATTAAATAACGTTTCTATTCCTTCAGGAACAGATTTTGCGAATAACATTACTAAAAATATTGGAAGTTTAGAAAATAGAGGTTTCGAAATTAAAATAGATGCAACTCCAATTCAATCTAAAGATTTCAATTGGTCATTAGGTATTAATTATGGTTATAATGAAAATAAAATCACAAGTTTATCCGAAGATAATGATAGTTCTGTAGGTCTTTTTAACGGAAGTATTTTAGTAAATACAGTTGGTTTTCAAAGAAATACATTTTACTTATACAGACAAGTATATGATACAAATGGAAACCCAATAGAAGATCAAATGGTTGACCTTAATCAAGATGGAACTATAAATGAAGAGGATAGATACAGAAGCGAAAGTTCTGTACCAAAACATAATTTAGGATTTAATACTTCAATAAATTATAAACAATTCACTTTAAATATGGCTTTTCATTCTAATTTAGGGCATTATATTTTCTTTAAACCCAATGATAATTTAGCCTCAATTTACGATGGGATTTTTAGAGGAAACGTACATACAGATTATTTTGAAACTCAATTTACTCAAAGTGGAAACGCAAATCAAGGGTTTAGTGATCATTATTTACAAAATGCATCATTCCTAAAGATGGATAATGTTAGCCTAAATTACAATTTAGGCAATATTATAAATTCAAAAAACAACTCAAATTTAAATTTATCAGCATCAGTGCAAAACGTTTTTATTTTAACTGATTTTGATGGTGGTGATCCAGAATCCCCATTCAATTTTGGGTCTAATTTTGGTGGTAATTATACAGCTCCAAGAACCTTTTCTGTTGGAGTTAATTTTAATTTTTAATCCGTAAAAAATGAAAACAATACAGTATTTAAAAAAAAGTTTGATGTCATTAATTATTTTGTTTGGCTTCATTTCTTGTGAAGATGATTTAGATCGTTTTCCAACAAACGCGTTAACAAATGAAAAACAATTCAGCACAGTTGATGGTTACAAACAAGCAATGGTTTCTGCATATATTCAGTTTGCAGGTGCTAATAACTTTTTCTATCGTGATTTTTTCGAACTTCAAGAGGTTACTACTGATGAGATTGTAAATACTTGGGGAGATCATCAAGAAACAACTTTAAGCTGGTCCTCAGAACACGATCAATCTACAGGTGTATATCAAAGTGGCTTATATTTAATTACGCTGTGTAATAATTTTATTATTGAATCTGAATCTTCTTTGGTAACTAGTAGGGGTTTATCTGAAGCTGATAAAAAAGAAGTTGAAACCTTTAAAAGTGAAGTTCGTTTTATAAGAGCTTATGCGTATTGGATGATGATGGACTTGTTTGGAAATCCAACTTTTGCAACGGAAGAAACTTTGAAAAATAATGAAATTCCTGATCAAATTTTAAGACCAGATTTATTTAACTATATCGAATCAGAATTAAAGGAAATAGAACCTTTAATGGTTGATGTTAGAGCTAATGAATATGGAAGAGCAGATAAAGCTGCAGTTTGGTCTTTATTGGCAAGATTGTATTTGAATGCAGAAACCTATTCAGTTACTCAAAAATATTCTGAAGCAATTACATACAGTAAAAAAGTGATAGATGCTGGGTATTCTTTAGAACAAAATCATCAATGGTTGATGTTAGGTGATAATTATCAAAATACAAACGAATTTATTTATACGTTTAATTATGACAATGAAAAAGTTAGAACTTGGGGTGGTACCAATACCTACGCTTTAGGTGCTGCAGGAGTTACAGCCTCTGTAAATGGAATGAGCTCTAGCTGGAATTTATATAGAGTTACGCAATCTATACCTGCTTTATTTCCTTCTAATAATCCAAGTATTGATAAAAGAGGAGTTTTCTGGACAGAAAACAACGAATCCAGTAGGACTTTAGAAGTAGAAGCTTTACCTAATTCTTTAAATGGATATTCTATTACCAAATACAGAAATGTGAATAGAGACGGTTCTAGTATCAATCAAGAAAATACATTTAATAATTTAAGTGATATTGATTTTCCTGTTTTCAGATTAGCAGAAATGTATTTGATTTATGCAGAAGCTGTTATGAGAGGTGGTTCAGGTGGAGATATGAATACAGCTTTAAATCATATCAATAAAATTAGAGGAAGAGCTTATGACAACAACCCTAATAGTACAGCTGGTAATATTACTGCATCAGAACTAGATCTAGATTTTATTTTAGACGAAAGAGCTAGAGAATTAATGTGGGAAGGCTTTAGAAGAACAGACTTAATTCGTTATAACAGATTTACAACTTCAGACTATTTGTGGGCTTGGAAAGGTGGTGTGAAAAATGGTGCTGCTGTTGATGCAAAATTCAAATTATTTCCAATTCCAATCACAGATTTGTTAGCAAACCCTAATCTAAAACAAAATGAAGGCTATTAATTCTTAAAATAATAAAATAATAAAACAATGAAACAGTTAAAATTAATCATTATTTGTTTGATAAGCATTCTAATCTTTAATGCTTGTAATGAAGAAGAAACCGAAATTTTTATTGCAGATTTAAGCTCAAGTGAAATTATTTTTCAAAACACATTTGCTGCTGAATACCTATTATCAGAAGAAACAAAAGAGAATATTGCAGATCGTTTTATTTGGAACAAACCCACTCCAATAACTACGAATACTTATGAACTGGAAGCTTCTGCTTTTTCAGACTTCTTAACAATTACTTCGATTGGCAATACATCTAATACAAATCATATTGTTACAGTTGGTCAACTAATGGATTTAGCAGGAGAATTAAATTTAGATGATGACCCAACAACTACAGATGCTAACGGGGATGTAAACAATACAGGAATTATATATTTTAGAATAAAAGCAACTATCGGGAATGGTGGTGCAGGAACAGAAGAAATTCTCTCTGAAACAGCTACTATGAATATCAAAATAATAGAAAACATTGTTGATATTGGACAATGTGAATCTTTATATGTTTTAGGAGAAGGAATTACAGATATTGGATGGAATTTTCCAGGTTTAGAACTCCTTTGCGAGACAAATGTTTTACAAGTAAAAGCAAGATTAGGAAATGCACATTTTAGATTTTTTACTACTGTTGGAGATTGGAATTCAGGACAAGATTATTCTTTCTATGAAAATGATGGTTATACCATAGATGCCAGATTAGAAAACGTACCTGCAGGTGATAACTTTAATTTTACTGGAACTCCAGGTATTTATACAATAACCATAGATAAAAATACAAAAACGATAGAGTTAGATGAATCTGGTTCACTTTGGGCTGTTGGGGGGGCAGTCCCAGGAGGTTGGGGATTTAACGGAGATACGATAGAGTTCGTAGAAAATACCCCAGACATCTGGTCTTCTTCAATTACGTTGTCTAATGATTTTTTTAGATTCTTTCAAACGTTTGGAACTTGGGATACAAACAACAACTATACCTTTTACGCTGACGAGGGTTTTATGATAGATTCTAACTTTTCGGAACAAGATCATGACGATAGAAACTTTGAGTTTATTGGTTCTCCAGGAACTTATATGATGACTATAAACGCCGTAGAGAAAACAATAACTTTAAATTAATTATTATTAAGAAAAGAACAATTAAAACGTTAACATTAAAACTTAAAATTATGAAAACAAAATTACTTTTTATCGCTTTATTTACCTCAAGTTTTTTGAGTGCACAAACTATTGAATTTACTTCAGCAGAATTAACAACAGTAGAAATAGGTTCAACTATAACAGTCGACTATAAATATACAATAGCTGCAGATGGTTATATCTATTGTGCAATAGAACTTTTAGATGATTGGGCTTGGAGTGCAAATGTAGCAAGTGCGGAATTAACAACAGCAGTAGCAGGTACTGATGTTACAGGGTCCTTCGATCTTACAATACCCGAAGGTACAACAGCAACTGCTGATTTAACAGGTAATTTAAATTACAAACTAAAAATCGAATTAAAACAAAACCCTAGTGATTGGTTAGCAGGTGCATACCCGGCAACTCAAATTAACATAACTGCCTCTACTGCAAGTGTAAATGGTGTTGATAGTTTTTTGAGTGATATAAAAATATATCCAAATCCAGTAAAAAATAATATTTATGTAAAAAGTTCAAATTACTTGAATATTTCTAATGTAAAAATTACAAATTTATTAGGGAAAGAAGTCTATTCTTCAACATTTTTAAAAAACAGAGTAGATGTTTCTAATCTTAATACTGGTATTTTTATTTTAACAATTCAATCAGAAAATAAATCAAAAAACATAAAATTTATAAAATTATAATATCATGAACAAAAAAACAATTTTACTTATTTTACTTGTTAGTTTTATAACAAAAGGAAGTGCTCAATCTATTACTTTTGAATCTCCAACATTGACAAATGGACTAATAGGAAACACAATCACAGTAGATTATAAATACACAATTGCTGCAGATGGTTACATCTACTGTGCAATAGAACTTTTAGATGGTTGGTCTTGGAGTGCAAATGTAGCAAATGCGGAATTAACAACAGCAGTAGCAGGAACAGATGTTACTGGCTCTTTTGAACTTCTAATTCCAGATAATATTACACCTACTGCAGATTTAACAGGTAATTTAAATTACAAAATTAAAATTGAGTTAAAACAGAATCCAACCGACTGGTTGGCTGGCGCATACCCAGGTGACTGGATTAATTTAACAAGAACTACATACTTTACAGGAAATACAGACACAGATTGGTCAAAAAAAGATAATTGGGATATAGATGTTCCAAATAGTACTTCTACAGCTATTATTCCTGCATCTAAAACAGCAGAAATTTATGGTTCTACAGGGGCAAGTGTAAATACTTTGGCTATAGATGCTACAAGTTCACTTACAATTTTCGGTGGAGGTTCTTTATTACCATCAGGTACTGTTACAGGAGACATTACTTATAAAGTATACGTTGATGATACAAAATGGCATTTGGTATCTAGTCCAATTGTTGGCGAACAATATGATGATACTTGGATAACAAATAATGATATTGCGTCTGGTTCTGATTTTGTAACCAATAGAGGAATATCTTGGTATGACAATTCGAGTCTAACCTCCCCAAACATTGCTGGTGAAGGTCGTCATTGGAGGTATTTTCAGGGAGGAACTACTGCACAAAATTTTGGAACTGGAGATGGTTATGCATTGATAAAAGATGCGAATCCTGGTATTAGTTCTGGTAATTTTAGTTTTACTGGTACTATGCCTACTTCTGTTAGTCCTGCAATAGATCAAGGTGTAAATAACTGGAATTTAATTGGGAACTCTTATCCTTCGTATTTGGACGTTACTGCTTTTATTACAGCAAATGGGATAAGTGGTTCTGATGTTTTATCAGATGCGTTTCAAGCAATCTATGTGTATAATGGGACTGCTTATGTAGAAACTACAGCTGGTTACGTTCAACCAGGACAAGCTTTTTTCGTAAACTCGAAAGTAAACCCTGGAAACGCATCAATCACTTCAGCAATGCAAAGTCATCAAACAGGAGTTGCCTTTTTAAAATCTACTCATCCATCAATAGAATTATCTATTTCTAATGGTGAAACTTCTAAAAAAACAACTCTAAATTATTTAGAAGGAAAAACAAAAGGACTAGATCCTGGATTTGATATTGGTTTGTTTGATGGTGTTCAATCTGATATTAGAATTTATTCAAAATTAATAGAAAAGAACCAAGGTATTTCTCTTGTAAGACAAGCATTGCCAGATAGTAATTATGAAAATCTGATTATCCCTATTGGAGTTAAAGCCAATAAAGAAATCGTTTTTACTGCTGAAGTATTAAATTTACCCTCAGGAATTAAATTATTTTTAGAAGATAAATTCACAAATACATATGCACGTTTAGACGAAGTCAATAGCGAATATAAAGCTACTATATCAACGTCAGAAAATGGCGTAGGTCGTTTTTACTTACATACAAAACAAAGTGCTTTAAATATTGATAGTAAAATTTTAAGTTCAGTAAATATTTACAAAATCAATGCTTCAACAATTAGAATAACTGGTTTATCTCAAGAAAAAACCACTTTTTCTTTAATTAATATTCTTGGAAAACAAGTAATGAATACTTCTTTTAAATCTAATAGCATAAAAGATATTTTTATACCAAAATTAGCAGCAGGAATTTATTTTGCAAATGTACAAACTCAAAAGGGTAAATTAAGCAAGAAAATTATTTTAGAATAAGTTTAAGAACTTTAAAACGAAACAGAATGAAAACATCAATTAAAAAGACCGAAAATAAAAATCAAGAAATTACTCGTAAAGATGCTATAAAAAAGATAGGGTCTTACGGTAAATATGCAGTGTTAACTGCACTTGGAACCTATATGATTTTAAATCCAAAGAAAGCACAAGCACAAAGCCCATCGGATCCTGGGTTTGGATTTTAATCATAAATAAATGAGAATTATAAAATATTTACTTTTTTTAGTAATTTTTGTAAGTATACATGGATGTTCAAAAGATGAAATTCTTCAATCAACTAAGGTTAAATTTAATTCAGATTGGTACTTTACAAAAGCAGAAAATGAAACGATTTCTGATGATACATATCTTGTAAATAATGATTTTAAATCTTGGCAAAAAGTCAGTTTACCGCATACAGCGAATTTAGAACCTAAAATTGTTAATAATCAATGGCAAGGGGTTTCTTGGTATGCTAAAAACTTTACACTTTCTGATGAAATGTATGGTAAAAAGTTATTTTTCAAGTTTGAAGGAGCTATGAACACCGCAGAAGTTTGGGTGAATAATAAAAAACTCATCAAACATCAGGGAGGTTATTTACCGTTTGTAATTGATTTTACAGAAATTGCTCTTTTTGATAAAGAAAACATAATTCACATAAAACTAAATAATAAAGACAATCCTACTACAGGGCCAAAACCATTAAAAAATTTAGATTTTAATACCTATGGTGGAATTTATCGTAATGTATGGTTAATTGCTAAAAATTCATTACATATTACAGATCCAATTTTTACAAATAAAGTGGCAAGTGGAGGTGTTTTTGTTAGCTATCCAAAAGTTTCTAAAGAGGAAGCAACTATCAATATAAAAACACATGTCAAAAATGAAAATAATGTTAAACAATCTTTTTTGATAAAAAACACACTCTTAAAAAATGATGCAGAAATTATTTTTTCCGAAAGTGAAATTTATCAATTAAAGAAAAATGAAGACGAACAATTTTCCACAAATTTGGTTTTAGAGACTCCAGAGTTATGGTCGCCAAGTTCGCCTAATTTATATCATTTAAAAACAGAAGTTTTACAAAATGGAGAAGTGGTAGATTCAGAAATAACTAGAATTGGAATTAAAACCATAAAATTTATTAATCAAGATTTTTATTTAAATGGAACAAAAACATTTTTACGTGGTGTAAATCGCCATCAAGAATATCCTTATGTTGGTTATGCTTTATCTGACAATGCGAATTACAGAGATGCCAAAAAAATAAAAGAAGCTGGTTTTGATTATGTACGTTTATCTCATTATCCTCAAAGCCCTGCATTTATGAAAGCTTGTGATGAAATTGGCTTAATTACCATTGATGCCATTTTGGGTTGGCAGTATTTTAGTGAAGATGAAGCATTCCAAAAACACATTTATCAAACTGCAAAGGATTTGATTCGAAGAGACAGAAATTATGCCTCTGTGATTGCTTGGGAGGTTTCTTTAAATGAATCTTGGATGCCAGAATTTTTTATAGATTCATTAACCAATATTGCAAAAAAAGAATACCCAACAGATCAAGCCTATACAGCTGGTTGGCAACCTTATGGATATGATATTTATTTACAAGCCAGACAACATAGATTGCAACATTATAATTTAAAAATTAAAAAACCTTATAATGTTTCTGAATATGGAGATTGGGAATATTATGCAATGAATGCAGGATTAAATCAAGATTCTTGGAGTAATTTATTACAAGCTGAACGATCTAGTAGACAATTGAGAAGTGCTGGTGAAAAAGCCTTATTGCAACAAGCAACAAACTTACAAGAAGCGCATAATGATAATTTGAATACACCTGCTTTTGCAGATGGTTATTGGGTAATGTTCGATTACAATCGTGGTTATGCAGATGATTTAGAATCGTCTGGAATTATGGATGTTTTTAGAATCCCTAAACCATCTTTTTACTTTTATAAAAGTCAAAGAGATTGTGACCACCCTTTTGGAAAACCAATGGTGCATATTGCAAATAAATGGAAAAAAGATAGCCCTTTAGATGTAACCGTTTTTAGTAATTGTGATGAAGTTGAATTATTTTTAAACGGTAAAAGTATTGGTCGTAAAAAACCTGACACTAATAGAATTTCTGATAATTTAAAACATCCACCATTTACTTTTAATCTCAAATCATTTAAGAAAGGAAAACTTGTTGCAAAAGCATTTATTAAAAATAAAATAGTTGTTACAGATATAGTTATATCACCAGAAAAACCATCAAAAATTAAAGTAGTAATAGATGAGAATTATAAAGATTTAAAAAATGAAGACAATGATGTGTTTTTTGTAAATGCAAATGTTGTAGATGAAAATAATACTGTAATTTCCGATTTCAAAGGAAATATTCAATTTAATATTGAAGGAAAAGGTATTCTTATAGGAGAAAACCCTGTTAAACTTGAAGCTGGAGTTGCATCAATATTATTAAAAACAAATACTAAGAACCTAAAGGATATAAAAGTAACTGCAATTTCTAATGAATTGACTTTGATGATTTCAAATAAGTAAATATATGAATCGTTTTAATCAAAATATCTTCGCCTTTATTATTTTATCTAGCTCAATTTTCGCTAATGCTCAACAGTATATGATTGGAGCAGATTTATCATTTGCAAAAGAAGCTGAGGATGAAAAGTTTGTTTTTAAAGAACAGAATAAACCCAAGAAAGTATTGCAAATTTTTAAAGATCATGGGTATAATTGGGTAAGATTTCGATTGTTTCACAACCCTGATATAGGGGAGTATTTATTACCAAATGATTTAGATTATACAATTCAAATAGCAAAAGAAGCCAAAAAGAAAGGGTTTAAACTTTTGTTAGATTATCATTATTCAGATACTTGGGCAGATCCAGCAAAACAATATGCCCCTAAAGTATGGCAAGATAAAACTCAAAAAGAAGTAGAGCAATTGGTCTTTGAGTACACTAAAGAATCTATGATTGTTTTTCGAGAAGCAAATGTATATCCAGACATGGTTCAGATTGGAAATGAAATTAGCAACGGTATGATATGGCCTTATGGGAAATTACCAGAAAATTGGGATAATTTTGCTGCACTAATTAAAGCAGGTATAAATGGAGTTTACGCAAGTATTGGTAAAAGTATTTTACCAAAAATTATGATTCATATAGACAAAGGAGGTGATAAAGAATTCACTAAATACTTTTTTGATAAATTACATACTTATAATATTAAATATGATGTAATTGGTCAATCATATTATCCTTGGTGGCACGGTAGTTTATTAAATTTAAGGGAATGTTTAAATTTTACTGCTTTAGAATATAAAAAGGATATTGTTTTAGTAGAAACGGCATACAATTATAGTCCCGCTGAATATATCGATAAACCTGCGCCCTTTCCTGAATCTCCCGAAGGGCAAAAAGAATTTTTAGAAGTGGTTCATAACATTATCTTAAATATTCCAAACAATAAAGGAAAAGGAATCTTTTGGTGGGAACCAGCTGCACCAAACAAAGGTTTTTCTCATAGAACATTTTTTAATGAAGACGGGAATGTTTTTCCAGTTATAAATGTGTTTGATAAATATATTAGGCATTAATAATTTAAAATAAAATAAAATAAAAATGAATATAAATAAAGTTTTCTACTTCATATTATTAATGTCTTTTCTTTTTATGAATGCGTTAATTTCTCAATCCATAGAAATCGTCTCATATGGCGAAAACCCATTAGTAGTAAACCCCTTGATAGGAAGTGATTTAACTGTAAATTTCATGTACTCAAGCGAAGATGGTTCTTCAGGAAATCATATTTTTATTGGTTTAGAAGTATTAGATGCCAATAACAACTATGTTTCTTATATCAATGGTGCTACTTTAGAAAATCAAACTGCTGGCACAGACAAAACAGGTAGTATTTCTTTTTTTGTGGGCAGTAGCAATCCAATATCAGCAGATTTACCAACGGGTTATTATTATCAAGTAAAAGCTGTTTTATTTGCAAGTGGTGGCTGGTCCGAAAATGCTTGGGCAGGTCATTGGAACTCATCAGCACTGACATTAGAAATAGACAATAACCAGCAATTTAGCACAAATGCAATAGCTAAGGGTGCAGATATCAGTTGGATGACAGAAATGAAAGATCAAGGTTACACATGGAAAGATAATGATGGAAA
>Ga0228609_1000780_pt1 | contig 14161 bp, 14 predicted proteins | sample 10DmetaG_FD_190068 | JGI IMG/M metagenome (GOLD analysis project Ga0228609, IMG submission 190068) | Seawater microbial communities from Monterey Bay, California, United States - 10D | ecosystem: Environmental > Aquatic > Marine > Coastal | place: USA: California | collected 2016-11-10 | reverse complement strand
AAAAGGATAGATTGGGTCCAAATTTATTAATATCCATACCTCTAGACAGGTAATATTCTACATAGGTAAACCCGTTAGAAAGGGTGAGTGCCAACTGTGTTATTGGATTGGCACCCGCTTCAGCAATGTGGTATCCAGAAATTGAAACCGAATAGAAATTTCTTATTTGTTGTTTTATAAAGTATTCTTGAACATCACCCATCAATCGCAATGCGAATTCTGTTGAAAAAATACAGGTGTTTTGCGCTTGATCTTCTTTTAAAATATCTGCTTGTACAGTCCCGCGAACTTGTTTTAAAGTATCAATTTTAATTTTGGCATAGACATCATTTGGCAAAACTAAATCACCTGTTAGTCCAAGTAATAATAAGCCTAATCCATTATTTCCTTCTGGTAATTTTCCTTGATAAAGAGGTCTTTTTAACCCTTTATCATCATATGTTTTTTTAAATGCTGCTTCCACTGTTTTTTCTAACTTGTGCTCTTTGATGTATTTCTCACAATTTTGATCTATGGCAGCATTCATAAAGAAGCCGAGTAGCATGGGAGCAGGACCATTAATTGTCATAGAAACTGAGGTCATATGATGACTTAAATCAAACCCAGAATATAACTTTTTAGCATCATCTAAACAACAAATAGAAACACCAGCATTCCCAATTTTACCGTAAATATCTGGTCGGACTCCTGGGTCGTTTCCGTATAAAGTAACAGCATCAAAAGCAGTAGACAACCGTTTGGCCTTCAACCCAAAACTTACATAATGAAAACGTCTGTTGGTACGCTCTGGTCCGCCTTCACCTGCAAACATTCTGGTTGGGTCTTCGCCAGTTCTTTTAAAAGGATACAAGCCTGCAGTGAAAGGAAATTCTCCGGGCACATTTTCTTGTAAATTCCATTGTAATATATCGCCCCAAGCTTCATACTTGGGTAAGGAAATTTTAGGGATTTTAGAATGCGATAAAGACTCACTATGTGTTTCTAAATTAATTTCTTTATTTCTTACTTTATATGTGTAAATAGGGTCTTTATAGCGTTGAATTTTTTCTTGCCAATTGAGAATAATTTCCCAGTTGTGAGAGTCAAAATCCATTTTTATTTTGTCAAACTGAGAGCATAATAATTTTATAAAAGGTACTTCGTCTTTTGAAGTATATTGTAATATTTTTTCTTGATCTAAACCTGCTTTAGTCAATATATCTAAAGTTTTGATTGAAGTTGAGTCAATACTTATAATAGAGTCTATTGTTTTGTAGATTCCAAATAATTTTTGAGCAACTGCTACTTGATCGGTTGCTTTTTTATTATACCCTCTGTTACTTTCAGCAATTTCAGACAAATAGCGAACTCTTGCAGGAGGAATTACAAAAATTTTCTCGGTCATTCCTTCATTAATTTTCATATTGGATTTTAAATCAACACCTGTTTTTTCTACCAATTTATCCATTACTGCTTTGTACAGCGAATTCATTCCTGGATCATTAAATTGTGATGCAATTGTTCCAAAAACAGGCAGATCATCTGTATGTAAATACCATAAATTATTGTTACGCACATACTGTTTTTTTACATCACGAATAGCATCTACAGCACCACGTTTGTCAAATTTATTAATGGCAACTAGGTCTGCAAAATCTAACATATCTATTTTCTCTAACTGAGTTGCCGCTCCAAATTCAGGAGTCATCACATACAACGAAGTATCAGAGTGTTCAATGATTTCGGTGTCTGATTGCCCAATACCAGAGGTTTCTAGAATGATCAAATCAAATTCTGCAGCTTTTAAAACCTCAATGGCTTCATTTACATGTTTAGACAATGCTAAATTAGATTGGCGAGTTGCCAAAGAACGCATATAAACACGATTGTTATTGATAGCATTCATTCTAATGCGGTCTCCTAATAAGGCACCTCCGGTTTTACGTTTAGAAGGATCTACAGAAATAAGTCCAATTGTTTTCTTTGGAAAGTCAATCAAGAATCTACGAACCAATTCATCAACCAAACTAGATTTTCCAGAACCACCAGTTCCTGTAATTCCTATAACAGGGGTGGTAGCTGATTTGTTTTTCTTATGTATTTTAGCTAAAGATTCTTTAGCAATTTCAGGAAAATTTTCAGCAGAGGAGATAATTCTAGCAATACTGGCATTTTCCCTTTTTTTTAGCCCTCTTACTTCATCATTTAAGACATCACCAATGGCAAAATCTGCCCTTTTTACCAAGTCATTTATCATTCCTTGCAAGCCTAATTTACGCCCATCATCTGGAGAATATATGCGTGTAATTCCGTACTCCATTAATTCTTTGATCTCTTCTGGTAAAATAACACCACCTCCACCACCAAAAATTTTGATATGACCAGCGTTCTTCTCCTTTAATAAGTCGTACATGTATTTAAAATACTCGTTATGACCTCCTTGGTAAGAGGTTATTGCAATAGCATTAACATCTTCTTGAATGGCACAATTTACAACATCTTCAACACTTCTGTCATGCCCTAAATGAATAACTTCAACACCGGTAGCTTGAATAATTCTACGCATAATATTAATGGCAGCATCATGTCCATCAAATAAAGATGCAGCAGTTACGATTCTTACTTTATAGTTAGGTTTATAAGGTTTAATTTGTTTCATTCGTAAATTTTATATTAAAATAGGATTTCAATTTACGAAATTCTTAAAATAATATCAATTTTTTTGAATAGTTAATTACAGTAGGAAAAAAATAAATACATTTGTTTTAGACATTAATATGAATTTTTTATGACATTTAAAGCTCAAATTCAGCAAGGAATTCCAGAGGTTTTGCCAACTAAAAAAGCCTATGAATTAGAAGTAAATCATGCTCCAAAGCGCAAAGAAATTTTATCTATTGCTGAAAAAAAATTAGCACTCAGAAATGCGTTGCGATATTTTGATGTCAAACATCATGCAGAATTGTTGCCAGAGTTTGCAGAAGAACTGCAAACATATGGTCGTATTTATATGCATCGTTTTCGTCCGGAGTACAAAATGTATGCAAGACCAATTTCTGAGTACCCCGGTAGATGTGAACAAACCAAGGCTATTATGTTAATGATTCAGAACAATTTAGATCCTGCAGTGGCACAACATCCGCATGAATTAATCACCTATGGAGGAAATGGGGCTGTTTTTCAGAATTGGGCACAGTATTTACTTACTATGAAGTACCTCTCTGAAATGACAGAGAAACAAACTTTGACAATGTACTCAGGGCATCCAATGGGGTTGTTTCCATCTAGCAAAAATGCACCAAGAGTTGTGGTTACCAACGGAATGACGATTCCGAATTACTCACATCCAGAAGATTTAGAAAAAATGAATGCTCTGGGGGTTTCTCAATATGGACAAATGACAGCAGGAAGTTATATGTATATTGGTCCACAGGGAATTGTACATGGCACAACAATTACCATTTTAAACGGATTTAGAAAAATAAAAAAAGACCCAAAAGGAAGTTTGTTTGTTACTTCAGGTTTGGGTGGGATGTCTGGAGCCCAACCAAAGGCTGGAAATATTGCCGGTTGTATTACTGTTTGCGCAGAGGTAAACCCTAAGATTACACAAGTGCGTTTAGATCAGGGTTGGATTGATGAAAAGTTGACAGATATAAATGCATTGGTGGTTAGAGTAAAATTAGCAAAAGAAAACAAAGAAACAATATCTTTTGCTTATTTAGGGAATATTGTAGATGTCTGGGAGAAGTTTGATGTTGAAAATATTCCTATTGATTTAGGATCAGATCAAACCTCCTTACACAATCCTTGGGCTGGAGGTTATTATCCAATAGGTATTTCTTTTGAAGAGGCAAATACCATGATGGCTGAAAACCCGCTATTGTTTAAAGAAAAAGTACAAGAAACCCTCCGAAGACACGTGAGAGCCATAAACAATCATACTGCAAAAGGCACCTATTTCTTTGATTATGGGAATGCCTTTTTATTAGAATCAAGTAGAGCAGGTGCGGAAATCATGGGAGAAAACGGAATCGATTTCAGATATCAAAGTTATGTACAAGATAGTATGGGTCCTATGTGTTTTGATTATGGATTTGGACCTTTTAGATGGGTTTGTGCCTCTGGAAACTCGGAAGATTTAAAAAAGACAGACATCATAGCTTGTGATGTTTTAGAAGAAATAAAAAAACATTCTCCACCAGAGATTCAGCAGCAAATGGCAGATAATATTCAATGGATAAAAGGAGCGAAAGAAAATAAATTAGTTGTTGGGTCTCAGGCAAGAATTTTATATGCAGATGCAGAAGGAAGAATTAAAATAGCAAAAGCATTCAACAAGGCCATAAAAAAAGGAAAAATAGGACCTGTTATTTTAGGAAGAGATCATCATGATGTTTCAGGAACAGATTCTCCTTACAGAGAAACATCAAATATTTACGACGGATCAAGATTTACCGCAGATATGGCAATACAAAATGTTATTGGAGATAGTTTTAGAGGAGCAACATGGGTTTCTATTCACAATGGAGGTGGCGTAGGCTGGGGAGAAGTCATAAACGGTGGTTTTGGCATGCTTCTTGATGGATCTAAGTCAGCATCAAAGCGTTTGGAATCCATGCTTTTTTGGGATGTAAATAATGGAATCGCAAGGAGAAATTGGGCTCGAAATAACGAAGCTACTTTTGCCATTAAAAGAGCCATGAAGGTTGATAAAAACTTACAGGTTACAATTCCTAGTATAGTTGATGACGCTCTTATAGATGCCATAACCTAAAACTAATTATGATGAAAAAAAGTATTTTTTTACTACTAAGTGTCTTTATATTGTCATCTTGTAATACAATAAGAGTTGTTACAGATTACGATTCAAAAGTAGACTTTAAGGCCTATAAGACTTTCGCTTTTTATAAACCAGAAATTGACAAAGCCAAAATTTCAGATTTAGATAAAAAAAGAATTTTAAGAGCCATTGAAGCAGCCTTACTTGTGAAAGGATTTACGAAATCTGACTCGCCAGATATGTTGGTGGGTATTTTTGCAAAATCAAGAGAAAAGGTAAATGTAAGTCAGAATAATGTAGGTTTTGGTTGGGGGTGGAACCCGTGGATGATGAATAATATGAATGCGAATGTAAATGTTTCTCAATATTCAGAAGGAACTTTATTCATCGATTTTATAGACAAAGCAAAAAAAGAATTAATTTGGCAAGGAATAGGTACTGGGGCTTTGCGGATCCAAAATCGAGAAAAGAAAGAGAAGAGAATTAAAGAATTTGTGAATGAAATTATCGCTAAATTCCCTCCTGAGGTAAATAATCAATAATAGAAAACGTTGTTTATTGAGTGTTTTTTCATAGATGAATTTTTAGTTAATAAAATGTACAACAAAAGAATACCTCTAGAAGAAGGGGATTACTATACAAATGAGCAAGGCTATAAAGTCTTTACAGAGCAGTATCATTTAAAAAGAGGGCATTGTTGTAAAAGTGGTTGCAAGCACTGCCCATATAACTACGATAAAAATACAGATAGTTCGTTGTATAATTTCTAAGAAAGAGGGTAATAGCAAGCAATTTCGTTGATGTATAGTAGATGTATTGGTTCTTTTTTTTTGTAGTTGTAAATTAGGTGGTTTATTTGATCAAAAATAAAATCAATACAACTAAAATGAAATATTATTTATTTTCCTTGACCTTATTATATTCTTTATTTTCTTCTGCTCAAGTAGATATTCAAGACGATTTTGAAGGAAACGGGACAATAAATTCATGGTTTGGAGATGATTGTGCCCTAGACTCAGCTTTTTCTAATCCTTATATTGAGGGGATAAATACTTCTGATACGGTTTTAAAATATGTTGATACTGGTGGAAGTTATGCAAATGTTAGATTTGAATCTACAGAAAGTATAGACATCTCTGTTAAAAATACCTTCTCTTTTAAAATATATGTTCCTTCAAGTGGTATAACAGGAAATCAAACAAACCGTGTGTCTTTAAAATTACAAGACGGTACACTTGGTTCTCCATGGGTTACACAGAGTGAAATAATCAAACCAATTGTTTTAAATCAATGGCAAGAAGTTTCTTTTAATTTTGAAACAGACAACTTCATCAATTTAGATCCAAGCTCACCAGACCCTATAACAAGGTCAGACTTCAATAGAGTTGTAATTCAGGTAAACGGAGAAGGGAATACAGATCATGTAATTGCTTATATTGATGAAGTCTTGCATGAAGAAACAGACAGCAACTCCGGAGATGGAGGCAATTCTTCAAACCCAATATTTAATCATTTAGTTTGGTCTGATGAGTTTAATGGGGCTGGAGCTATAGATAATAACAAGTGGTTTCATCAAACAAAACTTCCTTCCGGAGGGAGTTGGTACAACGGAGAAATACAGCATTACACCAACAGAGAAATAAATTCTTTTGAACGTGATGGTGCATTGAATTTAGTAGCTAAAAAGGAGTCTTTTACAGATCAAGGTCATACAAAACAATATACCTCTGCAAGATTGAATTCTAAATTTGCATTTATGTATGGAAGAGTAGAGGTAAGGGCAAAGTTACCTCAAGGAATTGGAACATGGCCTGCAATTTGGATGTTAGGAAAGAATATTATAGAGCCTGGTGGATATTGGACAAATTCTCATGGAACTTTACCGTGGCCTGCTTGTGGTGAGATAGACATTATGGAACATTGGGGTACGAATCAAAATTATGTTCAAAGTGCTATGCACACCCCTTCTAGCTATGGTGGTACAGTGAATCATGGAGGTAGATCGATTTCAAACGTGTCTTCTGCATTTCATACATACGCACTAGAATGGTCTTCAGAAAAAATGGTTTTTAGTGTAGACGGAGTAGTTCATTACACATACAATCCTCCCGTAAAAAATACTGATACTTGGCCTTTTGATGCCGATCAGTATCTACTTTTAAATATTGCCATAGAACCAGGGGTGTCAAATACGTTTTCTCAAAGTACCATGGAAATTGATTATGTACGTGTGTATCAGGAATCTACGGCATCTTCTTTACGTTCACATGCAAACGAAATAAAAATCTATCCGAATCCTATAAATGATAAATTTACAATAAAAACACCAAGTACATTTATTGGAGCAAAAGGAACAATGTATTCAATTAATGGTAGTAAAGTGAAAACTTTTTTTATGAATGAATTAAAGCAAGATTTAGATTGCAAAAATTTAACAAAGGGTATTTACTTTTTGAAGTTAGAAACTGATGCTAAAGTTGGAAACTTTAAGCTGGTTAAAAACTAAAATCAATCACTCTTTAAATTTTAGCTAAAATCGCTTCCATTTCTAGTTGTAATTCTTTCGCTTTTATTGCTGCTTTTTTTGCAAAGTCTTCATTCTTTGAAGCGTAAATAATACCTCTAGAAGAGTTAATTAACAAGCCAATATTTTCTGACAAACCATATTTACAGACATCTTGTAAATTTCCGCCTTGAGCACCAACACCTGGAACCAGTAAAAAAGAGGTGGGAACAATTTTTCTAATCTCTTTAAAATACGCTGCTTTTGTAGCGCCAACAACGTACATTAAATTCTCTGAATTTTTCCAGGATTTTGAGGTTTCTAAAACGTGTTTGTATACTTCTTTATCGGCTATTTTTTTGGTTTGAAAATCGAAAGCACCTTCATTAGAGGTGAGCGCTAGTAGAATTGTGTGTTTGTTTTTAAATGCTAAAAAGGGTTCTACAGAATCTTTTCCCATATAAGGAGCAACAGTGATAGAATCAAAAGCTAAATCCTCAAAAAAAGCTTTGGCATACATTGTAGAGGTGTTTCCAATATCTCCACGTTTGGCATCTGCAATTGTGAATATTTCGGGAAACGTATCATTGATATAACGAATCGTTTTTTCTAAAGATGTCCACCCTTTTATACCATATGCTTCGTAAAAAGCAGTATTTGGTTTGTAGGCAACACATAGTTGGTGAGTGGCATCAATAATTGCTTTGTTGAATTCAAAAATAGGGTCTTCTTCTTGTAGCAGATGCGATGGAATTTTATCTACATCTACATCCAATCCAATACATAAAAATGATTTTTTCTTTTGAATTTGGCGAATAAGTTCTTGTGTTCTCATTTTTTATCTAAATGTTGAGCAAAAGTACTTATTTTTGTTTTTTAAATAAAGCTTCAAGTTGAAAGTCTTTTTTTTATCTTGACAATTTAAAAATAAAAAATAACAGATGTTAAAAAAAATATCAATAGTATTTGTCTTAATTTTTATGAGTTGTAATTTTGAAGCTCCTGTAGAGTTTTCTGAAAAGGCACTCCATGAAAACCTCGAGAGTATAGAGGGTGTATCTTCTTCTTTTGAAGAAATAATTAATACGTACAAAGGGAAAAAAATTTTAGTTGATGTCTGGGCTTCTTGGTGTAGAGATTGTATAGAGGGAATTCCTAAAGTAAAAAAAATTCAAAAAGAGTTTCCTGAAGTCGTATTTTTATTTTTGTCTGTTGATGAAAAAGTAGACTCTTGGAAAAGAGCAGTAAAACGCTATGCCATATCAGGAGAACATTACAATATGTCTAAAGGAATGAAAAATGGTGATTTGGTAGAGTTTTTAGATTTGAGTTGGATTCCGAGGTATTTAGTCCTTGATGAAAAAGGAAAAATCTCACTTTTTAATGCGATAGATGCATCAGATCAAAAAATTAAAGAGGCATTCAATATCTAAATATAAATCGTTATCGTAACTATTTGTTTTTCTCGATGGATTTGTCAATCCATTTCTTAAATTTACACCAAAATTAATTACAAACAAACACCCGTATTTTTAGGTAATAAAATTAGAATTATGAGAGCAAAAATAGTCGCAGGAAACTGGAAAATGAATAATGATAAGAAGGAAAGCAAGCAACTTATCAAAGATTTAAAAAAGGCAATCAAAAAAGACAACTTAGAAAATACCCGTGTACTAGTTGCTCCTACTTTTGTAAACTTGTCTTCTTCAATAAAAGCAGCAAAAGACTCTAAGGTTGAGGTAATTGCCCAAAATATGCACCAAGCAAAAAATGGGGCTTATACAGGAGAGATTTCTGCTCATATGCTGAAAGCTATCGGAATTAAAACGGTTATTTTAGGACACTCTGAAAGAAGAACTTATTTTAATGAAACAGATGCATCTTTAGCGGCAAAAGTAGATGCAACTTTAGAAAATAATTTAGAAACTATTTTTTGTTTTGGAGAATTATTAGAAGACAGAAAATCTGAGAATCATTTTAGCGTAGTAGAAAGTCAATTAAAAAACGCATTATTTCATTTAGAAGCAGCTGCTTGGAAAAGTATTATTTTGGCGTATGAACCAGTTTGGGCGATTGGTACTGGTGAAACAGCAAGTGCAGAACAAGCTCAAGAAATGCATGCTTTTATAAGAAGTATCATAGAAAAAAAATACAACAAAGAAGTTGCAGATGCAGTTTCTATTTTATACGGAGGGAGTGTAAAGCCTGCAAATGCCAAAGAAATTTTTTCTAAACCCGATGTTGATGGTGGTTTAATTGGAGGAGCAGCTTTAAATGTAGCTGATTTTACAGGAATTATTAACGCTATTTAAGCATCGTATTTAAAGATATTTACAATAAATTTGCATCAAGGTTTTTAACTTTGATGCATTTTTTTTAGAATAAATTTATGGATAATATATATATAGAATATAACTTTACAGTTAATCCAAAAGAGCCAGCAATTGAAATTTTAATAGCAGAATTGGGAAGTGTTGGATTTGAGAGTTTCGTTGAAAATGAAAATGGAGTAACAGGTTATATTCAAAAAAAAGATTGGAATACTGCTATTCTTGAAGAGGTCTTTATTTTAAAGTCTGATGAATTTTCAATAGCATACAAACAGAATGAAGTGGCACAAACAAATTGGAATGCAGAATGGGAAAAAAATTTTCAGCCGATACAGGTTGATGATATTGTTAGTATTCGCGCACCATTTCACGAAAATCCAAATTTAAAATATGACATTGTAATAGAACCAAAAATGAGTTTTGGTACCGGACATCATGAAACTACGCACATGATGGTACAGCATTTATTACAATTAGATTTAGAACATAAGAAAGTTTTAGATATGGGATGTGGAACCGGAATTTTAGCAATTTTTGCAGAAATGAAAGGAGCACAACCCATAGATGCAATAGACATAGATACTTGGTGTTATGAAAATTCTATAGAAAATGTAGCACGTAATAATTGCGAACATATTTCAGTGTTTAAGGGAAATTCAGCTCTTTTAACAAATAAAAAGTATGAGGTAATCATAGCCAATATCAATAGAAATATATTGCTATCGGATATGGAAGTATATGCAAATTGTATTCAAGAAAAAGGCGTTTTATTATTAAGCGGTTTTTATCAAGAAGACATTTCCATTATAGACGCTGAAGTTTCTAAATACAACTTAAAATTAGAGACTTTTATTGAGAGAAATAATTGGGTTGCATTGAAATACAATAAGTTGTAATTTTGCGATGATGAGTGGAAAAGAAAAAATTAAAGAAGAAGTTGATGTCTTGGAACAAAAAGCACATCAACATGAAATTGTATTGCACAACGATGAAGTAAACACGTTTGACTTTGTAATTGAGTCATTGATTCGTGTTTGTGAACACACCTTTGAACAAGCTGAGCAATGCACTATATTGGTTCACTACAAAGGAAAATGCACTGTTAAATCTGGAGAATACAAAGATTTAGAACCAAGGTGTTCTAAGTTGTTACAACTAGGTTTGTCGGCTGAATTGATCTAACTATGGAAACTATTTTTAAGTATTACGAATTCTCAGCTTTTTTTAAAGATCTATCAGATGCTTTTTCTGGAAACGAAATAAGTTATACCGAATTGAATGATACACATTTTCTGATTTTTGAAAAAAACAATACCTCTTACAACTTATATGTTTCTAAATATCTTCAAAAAAAGGATATTGGTGTTAAAAAACCAGAAATTTTAGAGAGTTTGGTGCAAAATTACGATAAAAGTATACCAGAACACCGCATTGCGATTAAGCAATACTTGGATTGAGGTTTTCATTCCGCTATTCTTTTTTTTAAGTCCATTAGTTCTTGCAAAACCCTTGTTATTTCCAAATAATTTTTACTCAAATTTCTGCAGAATATTATATGTTGACCTGATTTCATTCCTAAAAGTTGTACTGATATTTCTACTAAAATAATTTAAAAACTGTTGAGAAGTATCTTGTTCGCTATTGGCAAAAGCTTCTTTCTTCTTTAATACAAACTTCAAAGGAGCCCCTGATTCGTCCCATGCATTGATGTAGTTTTTAATATTTCCAGTTAAAAAAGTAATTCCATGAATCTTTTTGATCGATACCTGTGTTGATAAAAACTGATGGTCTAAATCCTTAGCAATATGCACGCTAATTTCATTAATCCTTGTTTTGTGATTAATGCTGTTTTTAGCCATTTTGCACCCAAAAAAACAAGAAATAGCTTCGAAACAGTATATTAAAACTTAATATATTGTATTTAACGTAGTTAAAAACCTACTTTAACATAATAAGATTTAGGACAAAAATGTTGTTTAAACTACTTTCACTATTTATGGTGATGCATAATTTCATTATAAATGGGTATTGACACTTATTGATTTATTACATATTTTCATAACTTATATTTAACCCTAAAAATTATTAATTATGAAAAATTTATTAAAAACAGTATTTGTCCTTATAATCAGTTTAAGTTTATTTAACTGCAATGATAATAAAGAAATTGTTGTAGCTCCAGCAGTATCAGAAACTTCTGCAAATTTATTTGCACTGAAAACTTTTGAAATATTAGAATCATTAATTACTACAAATAAAATCCCCTCAGAAGATATAACTGCAACTATTAGTATAGATGAAAACGGGTATTTTAATTCTAAATTCTCTTTAAAGGGGAAAACACTTGAACAAGTTGAATTAGGTAATTTTGTAGCTAAATCTTTAATGAAGGATGTTGAATGTAGTAGTAAATGGACTTGCGGTAAAGCTATATATGCTTGTTTAGAAAATGGTGATGACGCCTTAATATCTGAAGGTGCTTGTGGTTCAAGTAGAACTTATTGTGTAACCTGTGTTTAAAATTAATAGAGAGCATTTAAAAAGCATTTTAAAATAGATATAAACACTTACTTCGGTAGGTGTTTTTTGTGTTTTACATGAATAGCTACTAAAGAATATGATCGTGATAATTAAATATATTTTTTTCATAATTTCTAAAATTTAAGTTTAGTTATAAGGGTTTGTTATTTTTCTTGTATTTGGATCTATGGTGGTTGCTAAATAATCTAAAGGATCTGCTTTTATTCCATTAACACTCGTTTTAATACGAACATGAGAAGTTGTGGAATTTTGTTCAATGGCATTCCCAAGATTTCCCGAAAGACCCTGGTATCCAATAATATCACCTGCTTTAATAATGCCCGAAGTCCTTCTGTTTTCTTGTAAGTGAAAATAAACCAACCGTATCGTTTTTCCATTCACTCTTGAGATGACACCCACATAGTACCCAGCTCCATCTAATTTCCCGTCTTTTGTTTGAATACCTTCTTTTGCGATCCCATCATAAGATGCGAATACTGGAGCGCCGTAAGGGTTTTTTAAATCTACACCATTATGTGTTTTTCTACTGGGATCTTATGGACTTTTACAAACAGAATATAAAGACAAACAAAACTCACGCCTTTTAGAAGTCCATGAAAAAATGATTGAAACATTTCAGATCCAAACAAAAGACATGTTTACTAGAAGCGTAGTTGATGCCAAAAAAACAGACTGGAAAAAATAAACCACGTTATCTAACATAGAAATGTTTTGGTTTGCCTATTTTGGTTTAATAGCTTCCGATTCTAATACGTTTTATTTTTTTTGTTTCATTTTCATAATAAAAACCTACATACATGTCGTATTTTTCAATATGTATTGACAGATGAGTTTCACTTTTTTTGCTATAACTCAAAGGGAAAATATTTTTTAGTTTTTCTATACTATCTCCTATTTTTATATCATGTTTTGTTAAACGATATTTATTTTTTGTTATTTCAAAATCATCTATCAAATTTTTTATAACATAAAAAACAGCTCCATCGTATTTATAGATGTACATATCCACCTCATCCATTTCGTTATATCCTTTTTCAATTTCAAGGGGAGTTCCAAAATTAGAGATTAATATAGATTTGTTTTCTCCAATAATAACAAGACCATTAATTGTTATTTCATCTCGGTTAATTGTGTTTTGTGCCTTACAACTTAAAGAAGCAATAGTTAGAGTGATTAATAAAATTATATTTTTCATGATATTTTGTTTTTTAATTACAGTCAATATGGTTTTTTGTTTTATTAAATAATTGTTTTCTGTGTGGTAATCCTTTTTCCCCACCATTAATTTTCATAGTAACTTTCTCGACTGTAGTTGTAGAAGTTATAGAATTTGAATTTACTTTATTCTCATAATACCACAAAGCACTAATTACAGCAATTTCTGTATCAGTAGCAAGTTACAACCTCAACCCAAAGAAAATCGGACTTCTTTTTGACTCAAGAAGCCCGATTTAAAAAGAAATGTTTTTGGTTTGTTTATTGTGTTAATGTTCTAAAAAGAAATATATTTAATTTCTGAAACTTTATCGTCCTTATCAATTTTGAATGACAAGCTAATACTTCCTGTGTCTTTATCTGTGAAATTAAAACTATTGTCTTCTTTATACGTGTTAAAAATAAAGTCCCTAAATTTACTTTTATGATCACCGATTTTTACAGATAACCCTTTTACATTCACAATTACCGATGAGTTTTTTACTCTTATGTATGTTAAATCGTAATTATTACCAGTATCAGTTTCATCTTCAAAGCCAAAAGAAATATCATTATTTATTATAAATTTAGCTAAAAAGGGAGCAGTATTGTTAGGTATTTCCTGAGTATCACTTCCAAAAAAAGCTTTCATTTTGGTTAAATCGCCTGATGCAATCATAATATCTCCTAAAGAAACATTATTAAATTTTATTCCATCAAACACTTCAGTACTATTTAGATAATTAAATTGAGCTTCACAGGAAATTCCCGCAAATAAAATGACTATTGTTAAAATTATATTTTTCATGATATTTTGTTTTTTAATTACAG
>Ga0228609_1000779_pt1 | contig 14172 bp, 9 predicted proteins | sample 10DmetaG_FD_190068 | JGI IMG/M metagenome (GOLD analysis project Ga0228609, IMG submission 190068) | Seawater microbial communities from Monterey Bay, California, United States - 10D | ecosystem: Environmental > Aquatic > Marine > Coastal | place: USA: California | collected 2016-11-10 | reverse complement strand
TTATGCACCAAATAAATCAAGGATGTCTTTTTTTTTAAGCTATTCGTTGGTAGAATTCTTCAACTTGATTGCCATAGAGCCATCTAACTACGTTATTTTCCCATATTTCTTGATGTTGTTGTTTAGAAATAAGGTCTTGCTTTATAGCTAGGTCAAGTAATTTCCCAGGATAGCTACTCTGAGCCTCACTTTCCATCTCTCCTAATGGATAAGGGTCATCTAATCCAAGAATAATCTGATTCGTTGTTTTGAGGCGTTTAATCATCACTTCAAATGACATCGTATCATGCACCAAGGTGTCAAAATAAATGTTTGGGTGACCAATAGCTTTACTTGGGCGATTCTTTCCTTCGAATAAATCGGGTCTCCCATCAAAACCCTGTGTTCTTCTCCCAAGATTGATGTGATTGAGTTGACCACCATGAGCAAAACATGTTCGTATGTTTGGATATTTATCGTAATATCCGTTGAGGGTATAAAAATGGTATGAATCTGCACATTGAGCAAGCATCCATACCAAATGAAAACGCCAAGAGATGTTTTCTAATTGTATAAATTTTTCACCATCATAAGGGTGAACCTCAATCGCTAATTTATATTTATTTGCTAGTTCTAGTATGGGTTCGGTTTCGGGATTGAAAATTCCTTTCCAATTTCCTGCAGTATCCAAATAATGGGTAGGAAGGCATAAAACCTTAAGTCCTAGTTTTTCAACGCAGCGTTCAATCTCCCATAATGCCCCGTCTACAAACCCAGCGTGAATTACAAATCCAGATGTAAATTTTTTAGGATGGTTTGCCTGTATTTCTGCATTAAAATCATTTTGGAAACGAAGAGCTTGTTTCATATCACTTTGAGTGAGCCCATTGCCGTATAGTTGAGATAAGTTTAAAATAACTGCATGGTCGATCTTATTTGTGTCCATCCATGCTAGTTTTTCATTCAAAAAAAAAACTTTCTGATGTGATGGGGCGTTGCCAGTTTTTTTGTCTCATGAACGATCGGTCATCATCTATCCAAAAGATTTCTTTATCTTTCATAAAGGCAGGAATCTGCTTGGGGTATGGAAGTAGATGCGAGTGACCGTTAATCTTCATATGTGTTTTTTGATGTTGTGTGACAAAAGTATCAAAAATTAGATAGTTGATTCAAAGCCTCTAAAAACATTAATTTTTGACCCAAAAAAAACAATATTCATGGCCTAGTCATTTTAATTAGTAATACATTTGCAATCCATTGAATAGAATAGCTTCTATATTCTTTATCTTAATCCTAGCATTTGCAGGAGTTATGGGTGTTGTTCATGATCACGATCATGAAGAGGAAGTTTGTCATGAAACTTCAACCCATTTTTGCGTAGATTCTGCTCATTTGGATTGTTCACTTTGTGATGTAGTTATTCACCCCAATGATTTTTCTCATTTTTCTGAGATTTATGTGTCAATTTTTGGACAAGATACTTATAAATCGAAGTTCATTGGTCAGCTTTATTCGATTCAGATTAAAGCAAGTTCGGACAGAGCTCCCCCAAAAAAGGTATGATTGAAAACTCCTAATTAAATCAACCTTTATTTAAACCTTTAAAAAATAAATACACTATTATTGCAACGCAGTTGCAATAATGTAAATGAATAGAATTCATTATTGAGTTATGGTTAAGACTATACTGCTTACTTTAGTTATGAATTTACTGTACTGTTATTCTTTTGGACAAGCTAATTCCCAGTTTGGAGGAAGCGTTGTGGATAATAAAAACAAGCCTGTGATTGGTGCTAAAGTCTTAATAGTAACTCTTAACAAAGCTGACATAACCAACACTCAGGGTAATTTTATAATTGATGATTTAACTCAAAATACATTTGAGGTAGAAATATCATGCATTGGTTATGAAACGCTAACTCAGCAAATTGAATTGACTGAAAACAATAAAATTGTATTTCAATTAGAAACAGCTCTTGTTAAGTTGGATGGGGTTGTAGTTGAGGGAAATTATGTGGATCTGAAAAAAGAGAACACATCGCTTAATATTGAGATAGTAAATGACGATTATTTGAGGCAAAACCTGGGTGGTAGTCTAATGAAATCACTTGAAAGATTACCTGGTCTATCTACCATTGATATTGGATCAGGACAATCAAAACCGGTCATTCGAGGTCTAGGTTTTAACCGCGTAGTGGTGGTAGAGAATAGTATCAAACATGAGGCACAACAATGGGGTGCAGATCATGGACTTGAAATTGATCAGTATGCCATTGATAGAATAGAAATAGTCAAAGGGCCTGCGTCATTAATGTATGGTTCTGATGCAATTGGTGGTATCATAGATTTAAAAAACAAAGCGGTTCCTGAAGAAAATACCTTCGGAGGATCTGTTGACTTGTCGGGTAAGACCAATAATGATTTTATTGGAAGTTCTGTTTCATTCTTTACTCGAAAAAAGGATTTTTTTGCTACGGCTAGAGCAACCATTCTTGATTATGGTGATTATAAGGTGCCAACGGATCGTGTTGCAATTTATTCATACTATGTTCCGCTTTACAATAATCAATTAAGAAATACTGCGGGCAACGAACAAAATTTACATACCTCATTCGGGGTAATAAAAGACCGATTTAAGAGTACATTTTATGTAAGTAATGTGCATACGAAGTATGGTTTTTTTGCAAATGCTCATGGTTTAGAACCGCATAATGTGAATGAAACTATTCATGATCAATCCAATAGAGATATCCTATATCCTTATCAAGAGGTAAATCATTTCAAGGTGATTAACAAGAGTGTGTACAATTCAAAAAATTGGAGACTTGAATCAGATCTTGGTTATCAACGAAATTATAGAGAAGAATGGAGTCAATATGCACAGCATGGGTATATGCCAGCTGTTTTTCCAAAGTCATTAGACTTTAACTCAGAGCTTGAACGTCAATTTGAAAAAGACATTTATTCTGCGAATGCAAAATTATTTTACAATGCCTCCGATAAAACTCAAGTTAATACTGGGGTTAATGTAGAATACAAGGAAAATAATATTGGTGGTCGTGGTTTTATTATTCCTGCATATCAACATTTGAATCTTGGAGGATTTGCAGTTGCGAAATATAACTATTCGAAGAAAAGCTTATTTCAAGCAGGTATTCGATATGATCAGGGGAACGTTAATGTAAGCAGTCATAATGATTGGTTTGTTTCACCGAATTATGAAAATGGCGACACAACGCAGGTATATTTGGAAAGGGCAGAAGACATAAAACGAAACTTTTCTAACGTTACTTGGTCGATAGGGTATAATTACAACCCAAACAACTGGACTTATAAATTTAATTTAGGCAAAAGCTTTAGAATACCTATTGCTAAAGAACTAGCTGCGAGTGGTGTCAACTACCATCGTTTTAGCTATGAAGTTGGTAATGCAGATTTATCTCCTGAGGTTTCTTATCAACTGGATGCAGGGGTTGAGTATCATTCCAAGAAGTTCGCGATAGGAGCATCTCCTTTTGTTAATTATTTTTCTAATTACATATACCTGAATCCTACGTCAAGATATGATAGATTATATGGATTTGGAAATCAAGTTTTTGAATACACTGAAAGTGAAATTCTAAGATATGGGGGTGAATTGCATGCTCATTACGAGGCTTCAAAACAGCTTCGATTTGGCTTTATTGGAGAATACGTCTATGCGGAGCAATTGTCAGGTCCCAAAAAAGGATACACCCTTCCATTTACTCCACCTGCTTCAGCCATCTTCAATGTAAAATATCAAAAACCATATTTCCAGTTTCTAAAAAATGCATATCTATCATTGGATTACAAGCTCACAGCTGCTCAAAATAACATTGTTCCTCCTGAAGTTGCCACTGATGGATATCAAGTAATTAACTTCAGTTTAGGAGGTGATCTGCTAATACAAAACCAAAAAATTGGTATTGCAATGCAGGTACAAAACCTATTAAACACCAAATATTTTAATCATACTAGCTATTACAGGTTAATTAACGTACCAGAGGCAGGTAGGAACTTTATCATTAATATATCAATACCCTTTATGGGAAACTTAAAACACAACTAATTTTTTTAACTTAAATACATAAACAACATGAATTACAAATTCAAAACAACCTTATTTTTTTTAGCTATTGGATCAATAGCATTATTGTCATCGTGTAAAGACGATGAAGAAACAGCTGTTACACCAGAAACTGCAGCCCCAACAATTTCCGAAGTTGAGATAGGAGAGGGTAACTCCATGGAGTGCGAACCAGGTGGAGATCTACACATGGATGCAGAAATCGTTGCGGAAGGAAAGATTGATAAAATCACCGTAGATTTACATCCAGAAAGTGGTGATGGAGATGATATTGAGGCTGAGTACACTGAATATTCAGGTTTACTTAATGCTGATTTTCATCAAGATTTAGAGATTCCTTCAACTACTGAGCATGGCGATTACCATTTTCACATGACCGTAACTGATCAAGCAGGTAAGTCAACCAGCATAGAGGCAGACGTTCACATTCATTAATTAGTCTAACTTAAAATCACTAATTAGTTGAAATTTTAAATAACAAGTTCACTGTAGCTATTGTTGCAGTGAGCTTATTATTTTATTAAGAAAAACATGAACATATTAAAAATACTAATTCTATTGACCGCTTTTTCATTTTTTTTGAATGGTTGTCAAGATGAAGAAAAACCTACGATTGATACTGAAAAACCCTCTATTGATTTGACTATTGTAGATGCTTTTCCTACAAGTTGTGATACCCTATACTTTGATGAACCCTTTACAGTTAAGGCATTATTGACCGATAATGTTGAGTTAGGAGCGTTCAATATCGATATCCATAATAATTTTGATCATCATACACATTCTACAGAGATTAGACAATGCACTTTAGATGCAGTCAAAACTGCTGTAAACCCATATGTATTTATTCAAGACTACACTATACCAAATGCTTCTTCTAATTATGTGACCGATGTGTCTATGACTATTCCTTCTAGTGACGGAACAGATCTATATGATGAAGGAGACTATCACTTTCAAATAAGACTAACAGATAAAGAAGGTTGGTCAACTTTAAAAGGTATAAACGTTAAATTTTTACGTCGGTAAAAATGATTAAGTCAGGAATGATATCCGTTCCTTAGTCGTTCCGTTTTGAAACAGCAAAGCTCAAATCAGGCACTGATTTGTGGCTTTCTTTTTTTATCTTCTCGATTAAATTAATTCAACTCCAATAAAACAAGAAAGCCCGACACAAGAAGTGTCGAGCTTTACTATTTTGTGACCTCGTCAGGATTCAAACCTGAGACCTCTTGAGCCGTAATCAAGTGCTCTATTCAGCTGAGCTACGAGGCCAAATAAATTGGTTTGCAAATATAATTAGCTGAATCATTTACCAACCATAATTTTTAAGTTCATGAAATAGGTTGTTAAACTATTATTCTTCCAGAATTTCTGGCGTATTCTCTTCAGATTCCAAATTCTCTAGATTTTCGATGGTAGCTATCTTAGACTTACAGATATCAAGTAATCCATCTTCTTCGTTAAAGTAGTTGTCTATTATACTTTGAAGTGTAGCTTTTGCTTGAAATAGATCATCCTCAAGCATATAAATGTCACTTAGTAGAATAAACCCTTTGACTACCCAATATTCATAAGCAGAGAAATCATTATTAAGTCGATAAACATCAGCCCTTGAGGTTTCAATTTTCTTATCTTCTAAAGAAATATAAGCTCTGTAATATAGAGCTTCTGCTGTCGTTTCATTTCTGCTTTCAGCAATGACATAATCAAAGTGAAACTTAGCACTTCGGTTATTACTATCTTGAAGCTGAATTTTACCCAACAACATATTTGCTTCCACTAAATCGTCAACAGGCACATTTTCAATGGGTAGTAGTTGAATGGCTTTTGCTTTTGCTTTTGAGAAATCAGAGAGATATTCATGACACCTCATCTGCCCAAGAATGGCATTTAAATAGGTACTTTTAGAAGCTGCAATGGGCTCAAGTTTTTGATAATAATCAACTGCTTTCTCATATTCTTTACGTTGAAAATAAGTGCTTGATAGTTTGATGAGTGATTTTTCTGTAAACTCATTTCTACTCTGGTTTACAACATAATTATAATGAATTAATGCATCATCTTCTTGATCGGTGTAATAATCGCACTCCGCTTTATAATAGTTCGCTTGAAGAGCAAAAAAGCCTTTTTCTCCAAATCGTTTAATGTAGTTGTTTAGTTCGCGAGAGGCTCCTTTATAGTCCTCTGCGTTATACACTCTCATTGCATTTTGATATATAGCACTGTCTTGAGCAGTTAATCTTACTGATGCTCCAGGTATATTTTTTACGTAATCAAAATATTCTTGTGGCTTCCCTTGATTGTTGTATATAATCTCTATAAAAGACAAAGCTTCTCGACTTGGCGATGTTTTAGGAAATCGTTCAACTACAGTTTTATAATATCTCAATGCGATATCATCTTTATTTTGATTATAATTTATAAGACCCATTTTAAGATAGCTTGTGGGTAAGAAAGGGGAGTAGTCGTGTTGAGAAATGATGAGGTTAAAAATTCGTTCGGCTGTTCTAAAATCCTCAATGATTAAATGCTCCATTGCCATTTGGTAGAGTGCGTCATCAAGATATATGCTAGAACTAAAGTCTTTTTGAATTTTACGAAGGGTGCTGATTTTGTCTAAATGTCGTTCCTGCAGACCATATAACATGCCCTGTTGGAATAATGCATAATCACTGTTTTTATAATTATTTTTAATGATAAAATCGTACTCTCCAATTGCTTTTTTGTATTCACCATTGATGAAATAACAATCAGCCAGTCGTTTGGTGTTGTCAAGATATAGTTTTTTGTTTTCTATTGTAAAACTCTCTCTCTTATTGAATTTGGAGAAGAAAATTTGAGCTTTTGGATAGTCTTTCTTTTTGAAGTAGCTGTAACCAATGCTATAGTATCCATGATTTTTATGCAGAGAGATTTCATCATAACTCATAAAGCGATTCATAAGGTTAATGCTTTTGTCATAATCGCCAGATTTTGCAGCAATCTCTGCTCTCCAGAAATAAGCGAGGGCCTCTTGTGTTTTATTGATTGGATATTTTATGGACTTAATAAAATAGTTTTCTGCCTCATCATATTCGTGATTGAGGTATAATTCCTCTGCTCTATGAAAGGTGAGTTTTTGATAGGCTTCTTTAGATCTTGTATTAAGATTTGGAATTTCCTCTAGTAATTTGATAGCGGCTTTGTAATTTTTTGTATTTAGGAATACATCAGCCAGTAATGATCTTGCTTCATCAGTATATGTTGATTTTGGGTACGATTGAATGAATACGTTAATCGAATTAATAGCTACGTTATTCTTATTTAATTCTGCAGCAAGTTTTGCATAGTTGAATGCAGATATCTCACTGATCTCTGGGTTGTATTTCTTTCTACTTGCTTCTGCAAAAGCATTTAAGGCTCGTTCTTTTTGATTGCTATTGAAATCTATTAGACCAATTTGGTAATTGGATAGTTGACCAATTTCTGTTTCTTCATTGGCCAACAAAATAAAGAAGGGGAGTGCTTCTTCAAATTTTTTAGCTAGGTAATAGGCATCTGCAAATTGATACAATTCATCATCTTTTAAAACAAGTACATCGCCTTTATACTTTTCAAAATGGCCTAGAGCAATATTCTTGTTCCCAAGTTGATATTGTATTTTACCTTTCAAAAGTTCAATTTCATTCTGCTTTTTGGAAAGGTTTATATTTTTAATAATCTCAAATGCTTTTTCGTAGGATTGATTTTCATAATGGATTTGAGCCATGTAAAGTTGCATTGTTTTTGGACCCTTGTCTCCAATTTTTGTGAAAGTAGCTAGAGCACATGAATAGTCTTTTAGAATATAACATTGATAACCATAGTAATAATTGGCCTCAATGGCATAGATTCCATCGGAGTTCATGATTTTTTTGAATTGATTCTTTGCTAATTCATATTCTTTGTTTTTGAATAAACTATATCCTTTTTTAAAGGTATATTCTTCTCGCTTCTCTTTAGGAAGATCAATTTCATCTATTTTTTCAAAGTAGTCGATGCTCTTATTGAATCGTTCTTTTTTGAAGTAATGTAATCCCAATTCATAATTTATCTCATCACTCATGTGATGGTCTGGCTTTGTTCGAATAATGCTAGCCAAGCGAGTACTAGAGAATTGTTTTTGTAATTTTAACCGAGATAGTGCTATGTACAAGTCACACTCAAAATTTAAATTAGGATGATTACTTTCATCTTTGAATGATTCAAACAATTTAATAGAAGGGTTATACTGTTTTTTTGTGTACAGCATTTTAGCTTTCTCAAAATCCTGGAGTGTATTGGTGTAAACTTGAGTTTTTTGGGCAAGTAGAGCATTGCCGCTAAATGTTACTAAAAATAAAGCAATAAGTAGTTTAATCGATTTGTTCATTGATCAATCTTTACAGTTTCAATATTACGATTGAGATAACCTAGATTCCTAAATGAATTGCCCACATAATATTCAACATAATCATAAGAGTTATTTTATTTATCAATTCTATTTAAAATGATAATGGGAATAATATATTTGCAGCCGCATAATTAAAAATTTAGTTATTGCAACAATGGTGGTTGTAGCTCAGTTGGTTAGAGCATCGGTTTGTGGTACCGAGGGTCGCCGGTTCGAGCCCGGTCTTCCACCCCCATTGAGTAAGGCTCACGGATAGTGAGCCTTTTTGTTTTTATTAAACCAAATCATTCTAATAAACTTATCTTTGTACCTATGAATAAAATCTTGTATGCATTGTCTATTTTATTTTTTATTGGATGCACAAAAAGTAATAATGAACAATCTGTTGGAGTATCATTTTTGAATATTCAAAATGGTGACACATTAACTTCTCCCTTTTTATTACAAATGGGAGTTGAGGGAATGAATTTGGAGCCTAAGGGTGAACCAAATCCAGGCCATGGACATCATCATTTGATTGTGAACGGAGGGCCTATTGATGCTGGTCTTGTCATTATTGCTGACGAAAATAATATTCATTATGGAGGAGGACAGTCTGAAGATTCTGTTTCTTTAAATCCAGGATCATACAATCTGACGTTGCAATTTGCCGATGGCATGCATGTTTCCTATGGAGAAGAATGGGCAAAGTCTATTGAAGTGATTATAAAATAATTACTCCCATAATAAAACTCATCTAAAATTAGCTTAATTCATCGATATTAACTTGCATACTCTGCAACATATTCTTTGATTTGTACCACTTTAAAATTTTTTAACATTTTATGAAAAATATCCTAACACTAGCCATTGTAGCTATAATGTACTCATTTTCGACTGCTCAGACTTCTTTTGAGTTGGTTGAGAAAGTAACACCAGAAGAAGGTAAAGTTTTGATACCTTATGAGAAATATAAGCTTCCTGCCAATGATTTAACATTAATCATACACGAAGATCACTCGGATCCTATCGTTCATGTTCGAGTAGCTTATCATGTAGGTAGTGCTCGTGAAAGCATTCGTAATAGTGGATTTGCTCACTTTTTTGAGCATATGATGTTTCAGGGTTCGAAGAATGTAGCTGACGAAGAGCATTTTAAAATTATTAGTGAATCTGGTGGTACTAACAATGCTTACACATCTTTCGATAAAACTGTTTATCATCAGACTGCTCCTAGCAATATGACAGAAACTTTATTGTGGTTGGAAGCAGATAGAATGGGTACTCACCTTGAGGGATTCACTCAGAAAAAGTTTGAGAACCAGCGTAATGCAGTTAAAAATGAGAAAAGACAACGTTACGATAATCAACCTTATGGTATGGTTAATGAAATTTTATTTAAGTCATTATTTGCTAATCACCCTTACGAATGGACTCCTATCGGGTTTGTGGATGATTTGGATATGGCTTCATTTGAAGATTTAAGAAACTTTTTCCTTCGTTGGTATGGGCCAAACAACGCATCATTGGTTGTTTCTGGAGACGTTAATCCGGAAGAGGTGAAAGTTTGGGCTGAAAAGTACTTCAAAGGGATAGCTAAATGTCCTGAGGTAAGAGATATGTATCCTAAAAAGCCTGCTTTGTCCATGGACTATTATGTGAAGGACTATGATAATATTTTTGCTCCATTGACACTTATGGCTTTTCCAACAGTGCCAGAATACCATGCTGATGAAGCAGCATTAGACATCTTAGGTGAAATCATAGGTGGGGGAAATAACTCAATTTTATACAAAAATTTAGAGAAAAAAGAATTAGCCCTTCAAGTGGGAGCTTTTCATACAACATTAGAGCTTGCTGGAATGTTTGCAGTTCAAGTAGTCACTAAACCAACCATGGCCAGTGGGATGAGTGAAGCTGATGTTGAGAAAAATATTCGAGCATCTATTGAAGAATTTGAAACAAGAGGAGTTTCGGATGAAGATTTAGAAATCACAAAAACGCAAGTACTCAAGTCAACGTATGGAGCATTGAGTAGCATTGATTCAAAATCAGAGGTATTAGCGAGTTATCATATGATGAAGGGGAATGGCTATAACCTTCAGGATGATATTGATAGATATAGTTCAGTTACTAAAGAAGATGTTATCAGAGTTTATCGAAAATATATCAAAAATAAAAAAGGAGTAATCCTTCGTATCGAGAGAGACATGTCTGAAAAAGACGAAGATGATGAATCGTCTAAAAGTATTAATCCGCACGCAAACGAGCCCAAGAAGGTGGATGCTCAATACAATGGTTTATCATATAATCCACCTGTGGATGATTTTGATCGAAGTTTACGGCCAGTAAAACCTAATGCAAAGGCATTTACGGTACCTGATTTTTATAGCGAAAAATTTGATAATGGATTGAAGATTATTGGAAGTCAATCTACTGAATCGCCATTGGTGTATTTTTATATTGAAATGGAAGGCGGGCATTTGCTTGAGGGAGATAAAAAAGTCAATATAGGTACCGCTATGGTTACCGCTTCTATGATGGGCGAAGGAACACAAAAACTTACTACAGAGGAGTTTTCAAGAGAGCTTGAAAAATTAGGAAGTAGTATTAGTTTTAACAGTGGAACAATGAGTAGTTCTGTTTTTGTTAGTTGCTTAAAAGAAAATGTAGATCCTACTTTAGCGTTGTTGAAAGACGCACTTTTTGAGCCACGATTTGATGATGAGGATTTTAAACGAATTAAAAATCAAATACTGGAGAACCTGAAAACACAAAAAAGCAATCCTTCTATTATGGCAAGGAAAGCGTGGGGTTCAATCATGTTTGAAGGAACAATACTTGAAGATTACTATTACGGAAATTACAAGTCCCTATCTAAAATTGGGTTGGACGATGTGAAGTCATTTTACAATCAGTTTTATTCTCCTAACGTAAGTACCTTAGTGATTTCTGGAGATATAAGCCAATCTGAGGCCATGGGTAAACTAGATTTCTTGAAAGCATGGGGAAATACCAATGTGACAATCCCTAGTATGCCAGAATTAACCATGCCTGAATCAACAACCATTTATTTAGTTGATAAACCTTATGCGGCTCAATCAACCGTTTATATTGGACACCCAGGACCTAAGTATGATTATAACGGCGATTATTTCAAAGCTGGTGTTATGAACTTCTCTTTGGGTGGTGCATTTAATAGTCGCATCAATCTAAACTTAAGAGAAGATAAAGGATTTACTTATGGTGCTCGTTCAGGATTCTCAGGATCAGATCAGTATGGTTTGTTTAGGTTTTCCTCTGAAATCAAAAAAGAAGCAACTGATAGTGCGATTCGAGAAGTGATGTATGAAATCAATAATTACCTTGAAAAGGGAATAACCCAAGAGGAATTAGATTTCACAAAATCATCGATTACTCTAAGTGAGGCTTTGGACTACGAGACTCCATTTCAGAAGCTGAATTTTTTGAGTAGAATAGCAGAATATGATTTGCCTAAGGATTATACGACACAACAAGCTAATATGATTAATGCAATGAATGTTTCAGATATCAATGCTATTGCAAAGAGTAGCTTAAAACCTGATAATATGGTCATTATTGTTGTTGGGCATGCATACAAAATACGAGAAGGTTTAAATAACTTAGGCTATGGTAAAATAAAGGAAATAACAGTTGAATAGATTAGTCTACTTAATTTAAATCTAAAAAGGGCAATTCATTTGAATTGCCCTTTTTTATTTCAGAAGTCCTTGATAAAATAGCAATTGTTTTTTTGCCAATGCTTTTGTTGCATAGTTTTCTTCAATCAGAGTCCTCGCATTTTTAATTATCACTTGGAAATCAATTTGATGATTATTTAGTTTTTTGAAAATAGATAAAAATTCAGATGGTGTATCTGCAATGAGTAAATGTTTCTGGTCAACATAATCAATGCCTTGAGCACCTATTGTTGTTGTTATGACAAGTTTTCCAGCGGCCATGGCTTCTAATATTTTTAACCGAATACCGCTTCCACTCTTTAAGGGAACGATGCAGACATCATTCGTATTGACAAAATCATAGGCATTTTCTACATTTTCGGTCACCGTGACTTGAGGAACTGACTCAAATAGATTGGTGTTAATACCCTTTCCTGCTAGATTTAAGGAATAATCAGTATTATTTTTAACAATCAATGGATGAATATTATTAATGTACCAATCAACAGCCTCAGCATTTGCGTGCCATTCCATTGAACCAATATGATACCATCTGTTTGTGCTTTTGGAGGGTGAGAATTTCCATGTGTTTAAATTGATGCCCGCTGGAATAGTTTTATATATTCCTTCTGGATGTAATTCACTAAATTTAGTCTGGTCTTGATCTGTTACGGGAACAACGGTATCCACTTGACGAATAATTTTTGATTCGTATTTCTTTAATTGTTTGGCTAATATGTTAAGGTATAATTTTTTTAGTGGATTTTTCTCGTTTTGAGCAAGACGCTGCCATATTTCAAATTCAACATTGTGCATTCTTAAAGATAGTAATCCCTTAAATACTTTTCGAATGGAAGAGATGTACGGACCAACAAATGTGCCTTCAAGTTGAACTACATCAAATGATTCTTTGGATAGTAGTTTAGTCAGTTCTTCCTCAAAACTAGCGTTATAAAAGCGACTAACATTATAGGATTTATTTCTAACCAGATGTTTAAGAGCGTCATCCAAATTAACATCAGTATCAATAGGGTGGATATATAATTTAGCGTATTTGCTTAATTCTGATGTTGCTTCCTTTATTGGTGTGTTATGCTTTTGACCATCTAAACAATACAATGTTACATCATGCCCCAACTCACTATATGCCTTTGTATAGTTATAAATTCCAATATTACCACCTTCATTCAGTGGCCATGGGACACGGTTGCTTACCTGCAGTATTTTTATTTTCTCCATTTTTTTGGAATAATGAGCTTATAAAAATCAATATTAAAAAGCTGAGAGTCACGACTGGCTTTATAAGTTAAGAAAATAGCCAATGGAAAAAATAGTCCCAAAGCCATCCACATTCCAATGATTGGAGGTAAAACACCTTGTTTTATAAGTTTCTCACCAAATATAGTGACAACGTAATACAGGATAAATAGCAAAATTGAGATCACCAATGGGAGCCCAAATCCTCCTTTTTTGATTATGGCACCCAAAGGGGCTCCTATAAAAAAAAGTAAGATACATGAGACTGCTAATGTGAATTTTCTATGCCATTCGACAGCATACTTAGCCTTTAGCTCTTTTTGGGCAGATAAATCATTGATGTTATTTGAGCTGATACGTTTTACATTATTGGTGTTTTGTGCTGCTCGTTCGATAATATCTTCCATAGTCATTACCTTTTGTAGATTTTGTATCTTCTTATTGGGAGTTTTGGGTTTTAAGGATGTAGCTTCATTTGATACCAAATCAGTAATAATAAGAGGTTTAGTGTTGCTGATTTTTTTTCTTGAAATAAGGTAGGCTAGTCTATTAGATACAGAAGTGTCTTGGATGTTTATTGTATCCGAAGCTTCTAAAAAATAGGGTTGGATGTAATCAAAAAGAGCGTTGTTCTTTTTAGTAATAAATCGATTGAGAGAATCAATTCGAATGTCTAGTTGGTTAATATTCATCATTCGATGATCCTCTGAAAATCGTTCTTTATCAGTTCTACT
>Ga0228609_1000776_pt1 | contig 14229 bp, 14 predicted proteins | sample 10DmetaG_FD_190068 | JGI IMG/M metagenome (GOLD analysis project Ga0228609, IMG submission 190068) | Seawater microbial communities from Monterey Bay, California, United States - 10D | ecosystem: Environmental > Aquatic > Marine > Coastal | place: USA: California | collected 2016-11-10 | reverse complement strand
CCTCTTGTCCTAGAATCCGAATAAGCGGCCCGTTCTGGAGGTCTTCTGGCCTCGTGACAGTCTTGGCCAAATCGATCCCGCATATCGGGACAATGTATTAATCCGAGAGTTTTTCCGAAGGCGTATCGGTCCAATCGCCTCGACCCACACGCAATTCGACATCGACGTCCTCGAACCCTGTCGCGTCTGTCCAAATGTTCGACACCAGACGCAGTTCAATATCCGGATGCATGTGTCTGAATTTCGGCAAACGGGGGGCGAGCCAAAGGGCTGATGTGGATATCGGAGCTTTCAAAGTGATCGTCCGGCTTGTTGCGGTCCCGAACAGACTCGTGGTTGCAAGACCGATGTCCGACAAGGATTGTCGTACCGTGGGCACATAGGCCTGTCCGATTTCGGTCAAGGATAGGTGTCGGGCGCGCCGCTGAAATAAACGGCTGCCGAGCCGCTCCTCCAATGACCGTATGTGCAGGCTGACGGCTGTTTGGGTCAGTCCCAGCTCCGACGCTGTCTCAGTGAAATTCAGGTGTCGGGCGGCGGCTTCAAAAGTGCGAAGCCACGTGAGATTAATCTGCTTTTCAAACATGGCCTATCACCAAAAATATTTGCTTATAAATTGCACATTTCATCGTTTTTACTTTTTGTGCAAGTGGTGGATATCTGCGGCATAGATCAACACTTATCCTCAGGAAAATGCCTCATGTCTGTATCAACTTTGACCGAAGCCGCCGTAGATTTCGATTTTGTCCCAGCAGTGGCAAATGACAACCCCACAGGCTTTGTCACTGTCCTGGAAGATCAGCCTGTCGAGGGCGGCTTTGATCCCGTTTTTGGTGATGTTACATGGCAGACCCTGATCTCAGGTGACAAGACGTCGTCAAACGGCTTGGTGCTGGGCGTGGCGACGTTTCCCGCAAACGGTGTATTGCACCTGCACCGCCATGCACCGCCAGAGTTCTACTTCTGTCTTGAGGGATCAGGTGTTGTCATGATGGACGGGCAGCCTCTGCATATTTCAGCCGGTTCCGCTGTATTCATACCCGCAAATGCGGAGCACGGTGTAACTGCTGGCCCATACGGCCTGAAGTTTGCCTATGGCTTTGGTGAAGATGCATTTTCTGGGATTGAATATCAATTTTTAGCCTAAGACCCATCATCCGGATTTTTGGGTCAATCCATCGTCACTGATGGGTTTGAAGCTCCGCCCAAATGTGTAGTACGGGACAGCTTCTTTAACGCGACAGGCCGCCTTGTAGTAAAAAGATGCTGCAACTGCGAGGGTGTGCTGCATGCGCAATCGCCGCGCTAGCAAAAGGCCGCTTAGTCCGCGTCTTTCGTGCCTGTCTCGGCCGCAGCGAAAGTACATTATTGGTTCCGCTCGGAACCATGTCTGCAAATGGCCGGGCTGAAGACAACTGCCGCAACGCAGAGCATCACCTGCTGTGAGTGCGAACGAATGCTGCGTCAGCAATAGCCGCAGCCGCACAAGACTGCTTTGTCTGCATAGCGTCCGTAAACATTAGTTCGAGTGAACGTCCACTTCATTTAGTCCGTGTCAAGTCTTGCGTCTTTTGGAATGTTGAACAGTGTGTTAGAATTTGATGCCTGCGATTACTGTGTTCAACACAGTATTTCCGCTCTACCTCTGAATGACAGTAAAAACACACTATTAAGCACATATAAAATATTGACTTATAAGATACTGTTATTAATAATTTAATTTACACCATCTGTATTGAAAATCCTCGTGTCGGTGGTTCGATTCCGCCCTCGGGCACCATTTAAGTCAACAATAACAATGACTTAATCTGGTGCTAAATTTCAAAAAACAGCTAAAATCAAAAACACACCTTAAACACACTTTTTGCCGTGTTGCTGACTATTTTTAGGGCTGAATCGCTGTGTTGAACATTGTGTTGGCTGATGCTGTGTTAGCGACAGTGATTGTGCTGCTGATTTTCGTCCTACACGCCCAAACACACACTTTGGTAGACTTGTTGGTGTGTTGAGCCATACTATTGCTGCAAGGAGCAGGACATGCGGCAGCTGCGCGATGACACACATCTGATACTGGACGGCGAGGTGCGAGTGTATCGGCGTGAGCGCAGCAAGCGCTGGCAGGCAGCATTTGTGATCGATGGGCACACTATCCGCATCAGCACAGGCAAACGCGATTTGGCTGAGGCCAAGGAGTATGCCCGCGACACGTTCCTCGAATATAAGTTTCGACACAAAAACGATCTGCCTATCGTGACCAAGAAGTTCTCTGACGTTGCAAAGTTGGCCATCGTAGATATGCGCAAGCAGCTGGACGCTGGCTTAGGGCGTAAGGTGTTTGCAGATTACATTGTTTGTATTGAGCGCTACCTCATTCCCTTCTTTGGGGCACAGTTCGTCACCTCAATCGACTACCAAAAAATCCAAGATTTCTATGAGTGGCGAAGGGCAAAGATGGGCCGTGAACCAAAGGCAAGCACGCTTAATACGCACAACTCAGCCATGAACCGTGTGTTTGATGAAGCTGTGGCGCGTGGCTTTATTGCCCACAAGAGTGTGCCATTGATGGTAAATCGTGGTGAGAAGAGTGAGCGCCGCCCAGACTTCACCCGCGAAGAATACGCCACACTGATCCGCAAGATACCAAGCTGGATCAACTTAGGCAAAGCAGGCAAGCCCACCGATATGCGCCACCTCATGCGGGACTATGTATTGATCATGGCAAATACGGGCATGAGGCATGGCACGGAAGCGCTAAACCTCAAGTGGAAGCACGTGACACTGTTTGAGGAGAAAGACCTGCAATACTTGGAGATGAGCGTGTCAGGTAAAACTGGGCGAAGGGATATCATCTGTCGATCGGGAACTATCAACTACCTCAAGCGCATCCATGAGCGCAGTGACGACATTAAGTACATTCCGTTTGAGGATCTACTCAAGCAGCGCATTGATTTGCCAGTGTTCAGATTACCCGATGGAACCGTATCCAAGAACATCCATCAGACGTTTCGCAAGTTCGTCACAGACACTGGGCTGATTACATGTCCACGTACGGGGCAGAACAGGACGCTGTAGAGCCTGCGTCACACCTATGCTACTTTCGCGCTGCTCAACGATGGAATGGATATACACGCGCTAGCAATACAGATGGGCACCAGCATTGGCATGATTGAGCGCCATTACAGCCATCTTACGCCGCGCCTCAAAAAGGATATGCTCACGGGCAAGCGGTATGAGTTATCGCGGGATGAGTTTGCGGATCAGCATGACACTAGAGAGTTATGACGAACAACACGTGGACCGGTTGAGATCGCCGCGGAAAGCGGCCCCTTGCTGCAGGTGCGAGGAGGCAAAACGTCAACTGCGAGAGCCGACATTCAAACAACCATGAACCCCGAGTTCTTTCAGCACCGCCGCAAGGCCGTTTGGAGCCCATTCAAAAATTTGCCTGCGTCGCAAGAAATCTCCGGTGACAAGAGATTGACGGCATTATGTATCAAACGCACCAACCCAGATCCGGGGTGCTGAGTGATTAGGACGCCACAGAAAACACAGTGTGTGAATCGTCTGTTCCAGACAGGTATTGTGGATTCACAGCCCCGTTTTTATAAGGTTTGTTGTAGGTGCGTTTGATACATACGGCCGGAGATGGATCCCATAAGTCATGAACGGCTGGTCCTGGCCATTCTTTGATATAGGCGTTGATAGACAGCGCAGATTTGCTGCTAATAACTCGTATTTTATTGGATTGGGCTTACACTCAGGACCAGTTCAGGCGGCTATAAAATCGAAAAAAGCTCTACTTTTACGCTGCTCTCTAGTCGGGTACCGGTTCCGATAAAAAGCAAGCGGTTTACCCACGCATATCGGGGATCACCGGTTTCCAATCGTGCGTGTGTCCGCATGTAATAGCTGACCGGATCGACAGTCTTGCCTTCAGCGAGTGCCGCTATGATATCAGGCGGGCCGTGCCTAAAGCCATAATTGATAATTTCAATTACTGCGCCGTCGTGGGTTTCCATTGCATAACGTGTATCCAGTTCTGCCGTGCCATCAGCAAAGATTGTTTGCCAATCCGCGCCAACATTCAAAATATGCCCCTGCAATTTGGGCCCAGTCACTGCGCCACCTATGATTGGAATAATCCGCCGAGTGCCCGCGCGGCCGTGCCCTATTTCTTTAATTGGGTCTAGTTTCACATCCAAAGTGCAAACATGCTCAAGCTGGGGCAGTCTCATCACGTATATCCTTTTTAAGATAGTGTAACGTCAAGATGACCGCCGAAAGTGCCAGGCCAACAAACATTACAACAGGTGTCTTCCATAATAATAAGACTGCCGCCAAAAGCCGTAGTGCAACTTCGTAATTTGGCATGGCTGTTTTGTCGAAACGGCTCAATGCTGACGCAATCAGATATAGCGCCAAGGCAAGTCGTGCCAACAGCATGCTAAGTTGTCCCCAATCGGCTTGGCCTGAATAGCCGTCGATCAAAGCGCGCTGACCGGAGTCATCCGTGATTGTCACAGCTTCTTGGATCAACAACAGTTCGGGATACCACGCAAAAACAAATGGGATGGTAAACATTACGATGCCCACACGCACGGCCGCAAACCCTGTTCGCATCGGCTCTGCTCCGGTGATAGACGCGGCGGCAAATGCAGCGACGGCGACGGGGGGCGTAATGGCGGAGGCTACGGCAAAGTAGAACACAAACATATGGGCTGTGAAAAAGCTGACGCCAAGATTGGCCAGTAACGGCCCCAACAAAAGAGCGACGTTCACATAGGCCGGCACCGTAGGCATTCCCATGCCCAAGAGGATCGCGCAGAACATGGTGCAGATCAACGCCAACATCAGGTAAACCCCGCCCACGATCGGGATTTCAAACCCAAAGAGACGCAGCACTGTGACCTTTTCCAACCAAGAGGTGACAGCGCGGGTCAATTCTCCGGTCAGGCCGCTTTCGTTGAGGAAGGCTGCAATGATCGACACCGCGAAGAGAAGCAGGAACAGGCGTGAAATCAGAATTCCGCCTTGGGCCAGAGATACCAAAACCTTTGATGGTTTAGCGCGGGTCAAAGGATCCAGAAATAGCAGTGGCAGCAACACAGCGACAGCCCACCAGCCTGCCGAAATCGCGTCACCCGTTGCATTCAGGATCGTACGCAAGATCGCACTGTCGGCCCCAAGGACGTTGCCCAAGATGCCGTTGCCCACTGTGTCCTTGTTTCCGAGCAAGAGAAACAAAATCGTCGCGATTGGCACAAAGATGATGACCAGGTTGAACCAATCCTGACGATCCATCACCAAATCTTCGGGAATGTCACGCATGGCCTGCACGTTGTCGCGCCGTGCTTGGAACATCACCGCCAAGAAGATGGAAAAGAAGAATGCCATGGCGGGTAAAAACGCCGCCGTGATTACTTTGGTATAGGGCACAGCCGTCAGCGCCACGAGGACAAAGGCCGCAACGCCCATCACAGGCGGCATGATTTGCCCCCCCGATGATGCCGCGGCTTCGACCCCACCGGCAAAGTTCTTGCTGAACCCCGTGCGCAACATCATGGGGATTGTCAGTCGTCCGGTCGACAAAACATTGGTCACGGGTCCACCGGTGATTGTGCCGAACAGGGCCGAGGACACAATGGCCGCATGTGCAGGCCCGCCGCGCAGTTTGCGGGTCAGCCTGACAGAAAGTTTGATCAGTGATGTGCCGCCCGCTGAAGTGCCAAACAGTGCGCCAAGGATTACAAACGCAAAGACCTGATTGACAACGATGTCCATGAATCGGCCCATAAACCCATCGGGCGAGATGAAAACATTGGTGGCCTTTTGTGTCGCGGCCAACATCACGTCGCCGCCTTCTGCGCCCAACTTTGTCAGCAGGAATGAGTTATCAGATAGATCGAATACCCAGATCAATGCGGTGCCAATCGTGTAGACAACAACGACGGTCGCCACGACCACCAACGGCAGGCCCCAGACCCTTACATTATAAAGGAAAAACAGCGTGATGATGGTCAACAGCAACGGAATGGTCCAGGCACCAAAGCGGGCTTGGCAAGACGGCACTTCGGCGTCGAACGACATGCCGGGAATGACGCCTTCAGATCGCGCGGCTGCGTCTGCAATCAATCTTGCACGTTCGCCTGTGATTTGGTCAATCAAACAAACGCTATCGATTTCGACCAGATACCCAAAGGCACCCAGAAACGCGGCTATAATCAGGCCAAGGTCCAGCAATAGACCAGCCCATGCCCATTTGGGTTTCTCAATGGACCATGCGCGATAGACACTGGCGTCCAGCACCACGATCAGCATCATCAGGAAGAACACTGGTGGAAAGAAATATTCGGTTGGGAAGCCTGAAATGCGGAAAAACGGGCGCGCCGTCATATCACGCGCCCAATCCTGTAGACCTGGAATTTCGGGCATTGTGTTCAACATGCCGACGACCACAAGGATCAGCGCAAGCACAATAGACACTTTTTGCCCCAAGGCCCTGCTTGGCTTGGATATCTCTGTCACAATCAAATGTCCTGAAATTCGAGGGCGGGGGCCGCGCTATTCGCAGCCCCCCTTTCTCTTATGGGCGCATACAATCGGCGACTGTGTGGCCCGCTTCTTCATAGGCGCGGATTGCGCCAGGGTGCATTTTGACCTTCACCGCACCGCAGGCACCTTGGGAGACACCGTCAATGTCACCGAATGACATGAACAAGAATGGGCCGCGTGGTGATCCTGTTAAAAACCGGTCCTTCCCCTCCAGCATCGCCTTAACGATGTTGTAGGCCAGTTCATCGTCCATACCTGCCGGCACAATTTGCCCAAACGCAGTGGCGTATGTGTCAAACGTATCGTCGTCAGTCACGATTGTAATATCTGACCCTTCATAGGCCGCGCGGTACTCTGCGACAGACACGGAATAAGGGGCATGGCCCGGGGCCTTCAGGATTTGCTGGCCCAATTCGCTGGCAAGCAGATCAGACGGGATATCGTGCAGTGTCGTACCGCCAGCAGCCGCGATGGCAATCTGACGGCCAGAGGGCAGACCTTCAGGAATGGTCCATGCATCCGCGCTACCACCGGTGATCGCCGATACGGTATCTGGCCAAGGGTTTTGAATGCCCTCATAGCCTTCACCATCCTTAAGACCCGCCAGCAGCTGAACCATCGCGCGGCCAGAGGTCAATGCAGCACCACGTGGCGGTCCGTTCCAAACGCGCTTGCCATTCAAGTTACGGATGTCTTCGAGAGGGTTGTTGTTATAATAGCCAAAAACTTGCCCGGAACCGGCGTTGAAGAACAGCACACGGATATTGGCGGCCAGCTCAGCGCCTTTTTCAGCTCCAATGCCGCTATACGGGCCAATCCCACGTGACAGTAAAAATGGCAGGATCAGCGGCGCAGGAGCCATATCAAGACGACCTTCAGCGACAGCTTGAACAGAGTTCGTAAGCGTCGCTCCTTCGGTGATTTGCATTTGTGCCACACCTGCACTGTCCAGTACGGCGGCGAGCGTCGTATCAATGTAATGCGGTGTTGATCCTGGTGTTGTGGTCTCGGCTGTGAGCGTGATTTGTGCGGCCAGCGCCATTGGTGCCAGCGCGATGACAGCACCCAAAACTGTAGTCTTAAACATGGTATTCCTCCCTTAATTGCCACATCCCATCCACGGATGCAGCACCCCAATGAAACAGGGTATCTAAGGTCAGCTTACCTAATTTATGTGACTTGTCACGTTTATTTTTTTGACGCTATAAATGACTGGGGGGCAAAAGTGAAACAACGTTCCATTCAACAAAACGATCGCATTGCTAGGCGCCGCATGAGCGAAGAGCAAAATCTGATCTCTCGGATGCCGGCTGTTTATGCGGCATCACGGCTGCAAGGGCAGCGGCTGTTGCAAGCTGCGGGCGGACTGTCGATAGTGGAATGGCGTGTCTTGTGGGATTTGGCCGAAGCCGGTCCGATGACCATCGGTGAAATGGCTCAAATTCAGCGCATCGATCATTCGCAGCTAAGCCGTGCACTTCCCAATATGCGCGCGAAAGGTTTTGTTTTGATGCGCCCAAACGACCGCGACGGGCGGCAGGTTTTAGTGGATATAGCGCCGGCTGGTCTTGCCGCTTACGAAAAGGCAAGACCAACAATGCAGCGTCGGCGCGCGTTCGTCAAAGCAGCCTTCTCCGAGGCTGAAATAAAACAATTTATCGATCTGCTGGACCGGTACGAAAACCTATGCCGTGAACCCATAGAACAGATTACAGACCAGGAACCAAAAAATGACTGACAGACCGAATGTGCTTTGGATTATGGCTGATCAACTTCGCTTCGACTATCTGAGTTGCTATGGTCATCCGCATTTGCAGACACCTCATATTGATGCGTTGGCAAGGCGCGGTGTCAAGTTTACCAATACCTATGTTCAATCTCCAGTCTGTGGCCCATCTCGGATGTCGGCCTATACAGGCCGCTATGTTCGAAGCCATGGATCGACCTGGAATGGGATACCTTTACGTGTCGGTGAACCGACGTTGGGTGACCATTTACGCGAAGCAGGTGCCAAAGCCGGTTTAGTTGGTAAGACCCATATGATTGCAGACCGCGAGGGCATGGCATGGCTTGGAATTGATCCAAACAGCGAAATCGGTGTCCGCCGGTCCGAATGCGGCTTTGATGCGTTTGAGCGAGACGATGGTCTGCATCCTGATAGCGCTCGTCAGAATTGGTCGGCCTACGACGATTATTTGGTAAGCCTTGGTTATAAGTCTGAAAACCCTTGGGAAGATTTTGCCAACTCCGGCCTTGATGAAAATGGCGAGTTGATGTCCGCATGGCTGCTGAAAAATTCGCGGATGCCTGCAAATGTCCCTGAAGAGCATTCCGAGACGGCCTATATGACGAACCGTGCGATGGCATTTATGGAAGGCGCGATGCAGGAAGATACACCCTGGATGTGCCACCTAAGCTATATCAAGCCGCATTGGCCCTACATCGTGCCAGCACCCTATCATGACATGTATGGCTCCGAGCATATCATTGACCCGATCCGGTCAAATGCCGAAAAAGACACCGATCACCCGCTGTTGCGCGCCTATCAAAACGCACGGGTCTGCCGCAGCTTTTCCCGCGATCATGTCCGGGCCCATGTGATCCCGGCCTATATGGGTTTGATCAAGCAGCTTGATGACAATCTGGGCCGAATGTTCGCATGGATGGATGAAAAGGGCCTTTCTGAAAACACCATTATCGCTTTCACTTCTGACCATGGCGACTACATGGGCGACCATTGGATGGGCGACAAAGATTTCTATCACGAGGTCGCAGCCAAGGTTCCGTTGATTATATCTGACCCTCGCCCTGCTGCCGACAAAACACGCGGAACAACATCCAGCGAACTGACCGAAATGATTGATCTCGCGCCGACGTTTATGTCCGCGCTTGGATGCGCACCTAAGCCCCACATCGTTGAAGGGCGTGATTTGACGCCACTGCTGCATGGAACTGAAGGATTCTACCGGCAATATGCAATCAGCGAACATGATTACTCCAGCTTTGAAATGGCCAAAGCCTTGGACGTGCCGCAAGAAGATGCCCGTACCGTCATGATCTGTGATGGTCGCTGGAAGTATATTCGGTGCGAAGGATTTGACCCTGTCATGTTCGATCTGGAAACTGACCCGCAAGAGCTTTGCAATATTGGATCATCACAAGAGGCCGCGCATGTCGAGGTGCATGCTCGGATGGAGGCCACTCTTTTGTCATGGGCGACGCAGCATCATACACGCATTACCGCAACAGCAGATGTCTTGAAACGGCAGGGCAATACCGCAGCCTCGGGTATTTTGATCGGGTTCTGGGACGAATCGGAATATGAAGCGGCGGCTGGCAAACGCTTCGACAGTTTGGTGCCGGTGGGGCGGGGAACACCCCTTTCTAAATAAGCGTGTTGAGTTTTGTCGCAGGCATCAAGCCTCGGAACTACAAAGCTGGCCTAAAACGATCTAATAAGATGCGGTTTTCTGCATCGTCACATCGAGTCATAAACTGGCTTTATTTCTTTTTGATGTCGTTCCTTATTTTGGTGCTAATCGAAAGCGGCTATTGATCTGAAATGGGGCTAAGTCAGCTGTGTCTGCAGACTGTAAATTCAGACATCTCAGTTTTGCAGTCGCGGCGAATGGCCGCACCGCAGTATCACTGAGGATAAATGGAGGTCCGGTTTGGGCCGAAAGTTCCTAAAGTAACTCCACTGCCTCACTCAGTTGCTCAGCATTCACGTCTATGTACCTCTGCGTGGTGGATATATGTGAATGCCCTGCCAACTCTGCCAGCGGGCGCACTCCTACGCCCTTATTAGCCAATCTGGTAATGTAGGTGCGTCTTCCCGAATGGCTTGATGCATCCTTAAGACCAACAGCTTTGTAGATGTCCAAAAACAGCTGACACATTGTGTTCGCTGAGAAGTGCCCGCCTTTTTGGCTTTCAAACAATGGGCGCTGCGGGTCAATAATACGTATGCAAGCACTGTATTCCAGCAGTGCCTTACGAAAGCGCTGATTGAGATACACCGTGCGTGTCTGCCCACCTTTGCTCTGTGCCGCTGACAGAATAAATTGGCTGCGAACATTCCCGTCTTCATCAAACACATTGCCCACGGTAAGTGCAGCAATCTCCTTTGCCCTAAGTCCTGCATAGAAGCTGGTAAGGATGATTGTCTCATCCCGCACTTGATGACGCCTGCTGCGCGTATACTTTATCACGCGGCGCAGCTGAGCCTTGTTGAGTGTTTGTGCTTGGCGCATTGTGCTATCTCCTCAAAACCTAACGTTATGTTAGCTTTGAGTGTAAAGTCTGAGGTATTGGTCTTCCTGCCGGAAAGACACCTTGCCTGAAGCGTATACTTTACAATGACTTACGCAATAATCTCATACTATGTATATTCTATGAGGTTTTGGGCTGTGTGATCGCGCTCAATACAATTTGCTGTGCTTTGAGCACTTGTATCATCAGTCGTTTGTCATAAATGACCACCGCAACTTAATAGGAGGCCGTAAATGTTTGATCAGTCAAAAGTCAGGGCTCTTGTGGAGCCAATACTCACCGCCAATGATCCAGCAAAAGCATTGCGGGAACGCGTGCTCGGTGCAGGAGGTAAATGGGCTGACGCAGATAGCACGGATCTGTTTGAGATTAGCTTTGCTGGAATTTCAGGTATTGGCTTTGGCACCGAAGATGCAGCAGAGCACTGGATTGCAAATGCTATAACTCAATTAAGCGTTGAGCAGTTGGAAGCACTGGCATAACAAGCTCATGCGTGGGCCTGTAGCTCAACTGGTTAGAGCAGAGCGCTCATAACGCTTTGGTTGCGGGTTCAAGTCCTGCCGGGCCTACCATGCAGACTATTTCTTTGACCGATCAATGCCGCTTTGCGGGCTCGACAATGTCGTCCGTGTCTAGCTGTAACCACGCCGCCCACAACGGCGTCTTGAGATACACAGCGTCAGACCTCTTTGAGCCTTGATCCTTGTGTTCAAGCACTAGCCCAGCCCAACACAGAGGACGCAACACACAGCTATAGAGTGCTGAGGTGGCCCGCCATGCCATAGGTTCATCGCTGAGCGGACCATAGAAGACTTGATATAGCTCTAGTTCTGTTGCCGCATTCTCGGCTTCAACGTTAAGAACATTGAGCCACACATCCCATGTGCCAAATGGCTGCTCACCACTGCGACTGTAAGCGCTATGGTCAACGTTAAAGATGTAAAAGGGCACAAGCGTGTTCAGCAGCTGCGAAGGATTTGCCAGCATCGCCGCGCCTCGTTTGGTGATTTTGAATTGCCCTTTGTAGTGCCGCCCGAGTTTGAGCTCGATCAGCAGAAAATGCAGCAGCTCAAGCGGTGGGAAGTCATATTCATTCAGCACCTTGTTGACGCTGAACAACTCGTCATAGCCCATGCCGGGCCATTCAAAATGCTCAGCAGCCCAATGCACGAACACCCGCTTGAATGCTTTGCTGGGTGTCAGTGGTATTGACCCATTTTCTTGCGTGTATTGCAGGGTAAGCTGTGCCGCCCGCAACAAGGGGGAATGCGCAATTACAGCAGTATCATTGGGTAGGACGCGGAAATCTATCATGCAGAATAATTGGCATGGTGGTGATGGCTGTGCCAGTTTTAATTTAGCGTCAGTACTCGTCGGCCAACATGATGGTAAGCACACGTGTTGTTACCGTGGTATCGCTTGGATCAGGCGAATGTATGCCCATGTCCACGTCGTAATAGTCCCATTTCCAAAATATAGTTTCACCTGCACAGCGAAACGACCCAAAGTCATGCTCTCCGTATGGATCATTGTCGGGCGTGAACCGATCATACCAACGCACCTTACCCAGTATGTCTGCCATATTCTCTATGGCCTGTACGTCCTGCGTGATTACCACACGACACTCCATGAAGGTCTGCCGTGCCTGATCATTAAGTGCTGCTATATTGGCTGCATCAACCTCAGGCATTGGCACTTGCTTTAGCTGCACCTGGCTTAAGACGTGGTCGCCCCCACCGTCTAACATGCTTTTTTTGAGAAGTCGCAATTCGAGCGTCTGCTCTGCTACCACCTCTTTGAGATCCTTTGCCTCCCGGCGCAGTTCCTTGACCTCATCGGTGTTTGCAGCACGTGCCGTATCGCCTGCCAGACGCTTCTTGCCGGCTTCCATGAAGTCCTTTGACCATTTGTAATAGATACCCTGGGATATGCCTTCACGGCGGCACAGCTCGGCAATACTGTCCTCACCGCGCAAGCCATCCAGCACGATCCTGATCTTCTCTTCGGATGAATAGTGTTTGCGCGTGGCGCGCTTGATTTCTTTGACGATCTTCTCGCCTGGACTTTTCGTTGTCTTTCTCATCGTCCACTCCTCAGTGGTTAGGATGAGCAACAAACCCTCTCTTAGCAAATACCGCTATTTGGACCCATAAGCGCTGACGTCAGACAGATTGAACCGCTCAATCGCTATGATGCGCCGGGGTATTTCCTGACCGCCACCGAGCAGGCGAGAACTATCATCAACACCGTCGACGCCACCAACCTGCGCCTGATGTTCGACTGCTATCATGTCCAACTTATGGAAGGTGATCTCACGCACCGCCTGCATGATCTGCGGCCCCTCATCGGGCATATCCAATTTGCGTCGGTTCCAGATCGCGGCCCGCCAGACCATGGTGAAATCAATTACGCCCACGTCTTTGCTGAAATTGAAAAGACAAATTGGAACGCGCCCATCGGGGCCGAATACAAACCGGGTGGGCCGACAGATGAAACGCTTGGTTGGCTCTCGCAGGCAAAAACGTAGATTTCCGTCGGTGGTTGGGCCAGTCATTTTTGCATCAAGTTGATTGATGATGACTAACCCGGAAGAGCGTTCTGAGGGCATTGTCAGACAAACTTGACGGGCAAGCTGCTAATCCTTAATTCTGTTTGATGACAGCACATAATCCATTCAAATATTTCAAAACGTCTCCCAAAATAATTCGCTTGGCGGTTATGTATTACGTGCGTTACCCGCTGAGCTTCCGCCAAGTTGAAGATATCTTGCATGAACGTGGCATTGATATTTACCATTAAACTGTACGGTTTTGGGTGGATCGGTTTGGTGCAAAATTTGCTAAGGAAATTCGAAAGAAGAGGGCGGGTCAACACTCAAACTGGTAATGGCATTTAGATGAAGTCTTCGTCAAAATAAATGGAGAACGCTTTTACCTATGGTTCGCTGTTGATCATGAAGGGGAAGTTCTTGAATGTTACGTCACGAGGCGAAGTAACAAGGCTGCAGCTAAGAATTTCCTTATAAAAGCAATGCGTAAACACGGCTCACCTAAGATCATCACAACGGATAAGTTACCATCTTACGGTGCTGCTTTTCGTGAAATTGGCGTTGCGGATAGACAGCTTTGTGGAGGCCGGTCCAACAACAGATGCGAAAATTCACATCTGCCATTTCGACGACGAGAACGAGCGATTTCACGATTAGCGGTTGCCGCTCCATCACCATCACTAAAACCAACAAACATTATGCGACGTGCATCATATTTCCCAAGCTCTAGTGAGGTGCCCCTAGATTTGTAGACGGTTTGCTTGGTAATTTTGGAACCAAGGAGAGACGGATATGAGTAAGGGAATTCGGTTTACGGACGAGTTTAAGCAGGATGCTGTGGCACAGGTTGTTGAGCG
>Ga0228609_1000764_pt1 | contig 14364 bp, 15 predicted proteins | sample 10DmetaG_FD_190068 | JGI IMG/M metagenome (GOLD analysis project Ga0228609, IMG submission 190068) | Seawater microbial communities from Monterey Bay, California, United States - 10D | ecosystem: Environmental > Aquatic > Marine > Coastal | place: USA: California | collected 2016-11-10 | reverse complement strand
TCTCACCAGATTCCTGTTCCTTGATAATTGCTATGATCTGTTCGTCCGTAAATCGTGCCTTCATTTGTCCGTCCTTTTGTTGGGCGGACGCTACACAAATTTGGAGGAGTTTTAGGGGCGCAGGTCACCTAGCATATTCTGATGAACAAATAACAACTTCATAAAACTCTTCCAACCGTAAACTAAAAATTGGCCTACTGGACCGTGACAGGTTTTAAGCTAAAAGGGCAGCATCCAAGAACGCGCGCATTTTGCGTTCATAAGGTTCGTTGACCACGCGCGTGACTTCCGCCCCTTGCTTCATGACGATTAGGGTCGAATGTCGTTTGACCCGCAGACGATCCGCGAACTGGGATTGCCCAAAAGTATCCCAGTCTACATTCACAAATGACAGCGTGTTGTACTCTGTATTTTCAGCCATCAATTTGGCCATCAGCTCTAGTTTTTCGTTACAGGTGTGTGACCATGTTGCCCGAAAATTTAGGATTACTGTCTGTTCTGTTTGCTTTAGCTGCTCCCAAGTTGCAGGGGAGTATTCCACCAAACTGTAGGCCTGCGCAGCCATTGGCAACAAAAGCGTTGTGGTAGAGGCCATCAAAAATATGCGACGTTTCATTGGTGTCTCCGACGTGAAATCTATTGGCAAACCATAAGGAACAAAAACGGCTCTGATAAGGTCGACAATTAGGTTTTTGTTTGGCGTGACAGTTGTACCGCTAAAATGCCTGCAGCGATTATCACAACGCCTACAATGTCATACAACCCTAACTGCTCTCCCAAGATAACGGCGGCAATTGCTACCCCAAAGAATGGGTTGAGAAAGTGAAACGTTGCTGCGCGCACAGCCCCAATCCGCTCGACCAATTTAAACCATATCCAGGTTGCTAAAAGCCCTGGCGCTAAAGTGGTGTAGATAAAGGCAACGATCAGTGGTGAACTTAAGTTCACAGTGATCGTTTCCGTTGCAATTGAAGCGATTGCCAATATTGCGGAACCTACTAACATTTGTAGCCCAACAATCATCAACAGGTTTCCGCCCGAGGATGCATTGCGCATAGAAAGCGTTGCAACCGTCAAGGCGACAGCCGCAATGATACACAGTGCTATCCCTGTAGCGTCCACGCCAGCCTCAATCCTTGTCGCCATGATCATCGTGACACCAACGATCCCCAGTACAAGACCTGCCATGCCAAATATCGGGAGACGTTCTTTAAAGAATAACCATCCCGCAACAGCGACCATCAATGGCATGCTTGAGGCAATGATTGAGGCAACAGATGCTTCGATTGTTTGCATCGCGTAAAAGTTCAGACCTAGGTACAGGGCGTTCTGGCACATCCCAAAAACGAAAGTGGCTTTCCATTGCTCTGATGTCAGCCGCATGGATTGCCCCAACGCGCGGGCAATCGTGACCCCAATCAAACCTGATAGGAAGAAGCGTAAAGCAAGAGATGCTAACGGGGGGGCATCAACCACGATAATGCGGGCGGATGTGAAGGCTGATGACCAAATCAGTGCGAACAAAAGTCCCATGCCGATTGCACGTAAGTCCATTTTCGTTCTCCACCCTATTTCTCAAATGACCCTTTCGCAAAACAGGTCAGTGTTCAAGGGATAGGGTGCGCAAACAAAAAGGGCCGCCACATTGGCGACCCTTCCTGAATTCATGCAGAATGAAGGCTTAACCGTTCACGCTGTCTTTCAACGCTTTTGCGATTGTCATTTTGACAACTTTGTCTGCGTCTTTTTTGAACTGCTCGCCAGTTGCAGGGTTACGAACCATGCGCTCTGGACGTTCGCGGCAATAGATTTTGCCAACGCCTGGCAAAGTGACTGCGCCACCACCAGAAACTTCTTTTGTGATCAGTGCACATACTGCTTCAAGAGCTGCGCCTGCTGCTTTTTTGTCTGCGCCCATTTCTTCAGCCAGTGCGGCGACAAGTTGGGTTTTTGTCATTGGTTTAGCCATTTTCAGGTCTCCTTCGTCCGCCCGATGTTGGGCCTAATTTAAAGAATGTAACGGAATGTTGTGTCCAAACACAACGAATTGTAGCAGGCAAAAGCAGTAAAATATGTGATTTTAGTGCTTTTTTTCGGATTTATAGGAATGCGGTTTCCTCAAAAGATCTTAATTTGCGGCTTTGGATGCGTTCTAGCGGCATTTCACGTAAATGTTCCATCGCCCGAATTCCGATCATTAAGTGATTTGCGACCTGGGTTTTGTAGAAATCTGAGGCCATTCCAGGCAGTTTTAACTCCCCGTGGAGTGGCTTATCGGAGACACAAAGTAAGGTGCCATATGGCACACGGAACCGGTATCCGTTGGCGGCAATTGTTGCGCTTTCCATGTCTAAAGCGACAGCGCGTGACTGGCTGAGGCGTTGGACAGGGCCAGATTGATCGCGCAATTCCCAGTTGCGATTATCGATGGTTGCGACGGTTCCTGTCCGCATAATCCGCTTCAGTTCAAATCCCTCAAGTTTGGTCACTTGGGCCACGGCGGTTTCCAACGCGATCTGAATTTCTGCTAAGGCTGGGATTGGGACCCAAACAGGTAGGTCGTCGTCCAGAACGTGGTCTTCACGTAAGTAAGCATGTGCCAAAACGAAATCGCCTAAGGCTTGGGTGTTGCGCAATCCAGCACAGTGACCAACCATCAACCATGCATGTGGGCGCAGCACGGCGATATGGTCAGTTGCGGTATTGGCGTTTGAAGGGCCAACACCGATGTTGACCAACGTGATGCCAGAACCATCAGCACGCTTTAGGTGGTAGGTCGGCATTTGTGGCGTTTTGTCTGAGGTCGATAGTTCCTCGTCGCCTTTTGTGATCACTTCATTCCCTGTTGAGACAAAGGCGGTGTACCCGCTTTGGGGATCACTCAATTGGCTGCGTGCGTAGGATTCAAATTCGGACACATAGAACTGGTAGTTTGTGAACAAGACGTGGTTTTGGAAATGGGATGGATCAGTTGCCGTGTAATGTGACAAACGCGCTAACGAATAATCAACGCGTTGCGCGGTGAACGGCGCCAGTGGTCCGGTGTCGTCTGGCGATACATATGTGCCATTCACTATATCATCGTTTGTTGTGCTAAGGTCCGGCACATCAAAGAAGTCACGCAGTGTGAAGTCTGCCGCGCCTTCTAGGGGTACAGTGATGCTAGGGTCACTTGCGACTGCGAAGTGAACTGGGATTGGCGTGGTCGAAGACATCACTTGGACGGATGTTTTATGGTTTTCGATCAGCAATCCGATTTGTTGAATTAGATAGTCACGAAACAGGTCGGGGCGTGTGATTGTCGCCGCATATGTGCCCGGTGATGAGACGTGGCCAAATGCCAATCTAGTATCAATTTTGGCAAAGCTGGTCGTGGTTATACGCACCTCTGGGTAAAACGCGCGGATACGTCCCTTTGGTGCACCGTCAATCATTGCCGTGGTGAAAGCACCACATAAGAATTCGGTTGCTTCGGTGTACAACTTTTCCAGCTGTGCAAATGCGGATGCTGCGTCATCAAATTGTTTTGGGGCGTCTACGTCGGGTGTTAAAACCTCTTTGCTCATTTTACGTCTCTATTACGGGTATAAATTCAAATGTACGCACGTCGACCAATCCAAGGTCTGAAATGCGCAGTTCAGGTATCACGACTAGGGCCAGCAGCGAATGTTGCATGTAGGCATTGTTCAAGGTGCAGCCGCAGTCGCGCATCGCTTGCATCATTTTTTCGGCACTCGCAGCCACTTCGGTTGCGGGTTTGTCAGACATAAGACCTGCAATAGGCAGTTCAACCAATGCTGTTTCTTGTCCGTCTTGATAAATCGTGATTCCGCCACCGACCTCAGCCAGACGGTTGGCGGCCATCGCCATATGCGCACGATCTGTGCCCACAACGATCATATGATGGCTGTCATGCGCCACGGTTGAGGCCATTGCCATTCTGCCCTCGTATCCAAAGCCCGAAACAAAGGCGTTAACTACATCACCTGTTGCTTGGTGTCGTTCAACCAGCGCAATTTGACAGGTGCCATTCGCGCCTTCAACCAAACCATCGGAAACAGGCAGGTCCATTTTCAGCGCTTTGGTAGGTGCCTGATTTTAGACAACACCAATCACATTGGCCGTAACCGAATTTGCGCCACTCGGTGCGCTAACTTCAAAGTCAGTCGCTGAAAGGGTTTTACCCATGTTGACGGTTTGGCGCGCACTGTCGGGCCAATCCAAATGCGGGCAGTCTGTGATGATCGTGCCGTCCACTGCAATAAGTTGCCCACGGGCAAGTACTTTCTCAATGGTTAACGTTCGTAGATCAGAAGTTAGAATAACATCGGCACGCCGTCCCGGAGTCAGCGATCCAATCTCGCGTTCTAGGCCGAAATGGGTGGCCGTATTGATCGTGGCCATCTGCAAAGCCACCAGAGGATCACACCCACATTCGATTGCATGGCGCACTGCGCGGTTCATGTGCCCGTCATTGACCAAGGTGCCAGAGTGACAATCATCGGTGCATAGGATCATGTTGCGTGAATCCAAACCCTTTTCGGTGATTGCAGTGATTTGGCTTTCGACATCATACCATGCAGAGCCAAGGCGGATCATAGACCGCATTCCTTGGCGCATGCGCGCTATAGCATCCTCCTCGCAAGTTCCCTCATGATCATCCGCGGGGCCGCCCGCGACATACGCGGCAAAGGCAGGGCCCAGATCAGGAGAAGCATAATGCCCGCCAACGGTTTTGCCTGCGTTTTGCGTGGCTTCAATCTCGGCCAACATTTTGAGATCGGCGTTACTGACGCCCGGAAAATTCATCATCTCGCCTAAGCCAATGATACCGGGCCAAGTCATTGCCTCTGCCACATCTTCGGCACTGATTTCAAAACCAGTTGTTTCCATGCCGGGAGCTGATGGGGCGCAAGACGGCATCTGTGTGAAGACATTGATGGGCTGCAACAACGCCTCGTCATGCATCAAACGTACGCCTTCAAGACCAAGAACGTTCGCGATTTCATGGGGGTCTGTGAACATCGACGTCGTGCCGTGTGGGATAACCGCACGCGCAAATTCTGCAGGGGTCAACATGCCTGATTCAATATGCATGTGGCCATCGCAAAGGCCCGGGATCATGTAACGTCCTTCGGCTTCGATCACCTCAGTGTCATCTCCAATGCAATAACTTGCGTCAGGTACGACACAGGCAATCCGCCCATGCGTAATGGCGATGTCATGATTTGGAAGGGTTTCACGGGTGTGTACGTTTACCCAGATACCACCACGAATAACTGTCTGTGCAGGCGTACGTCCTGCAGCTACTTCGATTAGATGGTGGGCGACGTCGGGCCAGCTTGGGAAAGGGTGATGTTCCATGTTCCGATTATTCAGGGATTTGCAGCAGGCGCAAGGGGCGTTCGTATCGTGTCTTGAAACTGTTACACTGCGTGGGGTATTTAGAGGGCATGGATATCACAATACATCACTTTCCCGAATGCGGGACATCAACCCACACACTGCAGATCATTCGTGACGCAGGTTACGATCCGATCGTTGTGGAGTACATGAAAACGGGCTGGACAAAGCCGCAGTTAATTGAGCTTTTTGAAGCCGCCGACATGACAGCTCGCCGTGCCTTGCGCATACACAAAACCAACGCAAAAGAGCTGGGTTTGACGGCAGAGGGAGTTAGCGAAGAAGCGATTATTGACGCTATGGTTCAGTTCCCCAAACTGGTGAACCGCCCGATTGTTGTAACAGAATATGGAACAGCATTGTGTCGCCCATCAGAAGACGTTCTTGAATTGCTGCCTAAGTGGCCTGCAGGACCTTACAACGCTAAAAACGGAACACTGTTGATTGATGAAGAAGGCAACCGCGTCGATTTATCATGACAACGTCGAAGTGATTGTGCCATGTTTTTGATATGGATTATGAAACAGTAAGTCCCAAAGACTTTGGTAAATCTTTGCGCGGAATAGGGTTGAATCTAGTCGTTAGAGATGTCGTGAAGCAGTGTGATTTTCTTGCTGAGGTATTCGATATGCAAACGCATCGCGTTTCCGCCGACTTTGCCATCGTGACCTACGGGGATCAGGTGTTCCAGTTGCACAGTGACGGCACCTATCACTCCAATCCATTGCTCGGGCTTTTGCCTGACAACCCACCGCGAGGCGCTGGGCTTGAGATTCGTCTTTATGACACCAATCCTGAAGAGGCTGTTGAGCGGGCAAAGGTGACAGATGCTGTCGTTTTGCAAGAGTCCACGGATAAACCACACGGCTTACGCGAGGCGTATATCCTGTGTGAAAATGGATATGCTTGGGTCCCGTCACGTTCTTTGTAAAACGTGTAATTTATCGCGTGACAAAAAGGTCTAGTTTAGCCACGCTCCATTTCGAACGTCACTGAGGAGACTTGAAATGGCAAATGGCGCCTCTGGAGCAAATATGGATCACTGGCAGGAGCGAGTGGACCTTGCAGCAGCATTCCGCTGGACCGTGCGATTGAACATGCACGAAGCGGTCGCCAACCATTTTTCTTTGGCAATCAATGACGAGGGAACCAAGTTCCTGATGAACCCAAATCAGGTGCATTTCAGTCGGATCAAGGCCAGTGACCTGATCGAAGTAGATGCAAATGACCCTGCCAGCATGGAAGGGCCAGATGCGCCGGACCCAACGGCGTGGGGACTGCACGGTGGGATGCACCGCCACTGCGCGCACGCGCGTTGTGCAATGCACGTTCACTCCCCCTACGCTACTGCTTTGGCAGCTATGGCGGACAGCCGCTTGCCGCCTGTGGATCAGAATGGGTGCACGTTTTTCAATCGCTATGTTGTTGACGAAAATTATGGAGGTTTGGCCTTTGAAGAAGAAGGCACGCGCTGCGCAAAATTGTTTGATGATCCGAAGAAGAAAGTCATGATTATGGGGAACCATGGCATCATGATTGTTGGCGATACGGTCGCAGATACGTTTAATCGACTGTATTACTTTGAGCGGGCGTGCATGACATACATCATGGCCTTGCAAACAGGACAGCCACTTCGTGTGATCCCTGACGATATTGCGGAAAAGACAGCGCAAGAACTTGAGGGATATCCCGAGCAAGACGCACGTCATTTGTGTGAATTAAAAGCGATTTTGGACGACGAAGGGTCCAATTACGCCAGCTAATCCACACCGCCAAATACACCTCTTTGAAGAAGTTGAACCTATGATCTACGGACAAACAGACGAACAGTTGATGATTGCGGACACGGTCCGATCTTTTGTTGAGAAAGAAATTTATCCTCACGAGGAACTTGTTGAACGCACTGGCGAAGTCCCTGCAGAAATTGCGCAAGAGATCAAACAAAAGACGTTGGATCTAGGCTTTTATGCCTGTAATTTTCCTGAAAGCGTCGGGTGCGCTGGGTTGAACCATGTTGAATTTGCGCTTGTTGAGCGCGAGTTGGGGCGTGGTTCTATGGCGCTGAACCATTTCTTTGGGCGACCTCAAAACATCCTGATGGCATGTGAGGGGGAACAGATTGAACGGTATTTGATGCCAGCGGTTCGCGGTGAGCGCATGGATGCACTCGCTATGACTGAGCCCGGGGCAGGTTCCGACGTACGCGGTATGAAATGCGCCGCTGTCCGTGATGGTGGTGATTGGGTTGTGAACGGCACTAAGCATTTCATTTCTGGAGCAGAACACGCAGACTTCATCATTGTTTTTATCGCAACAGGTGAGGACGAAACCCCCCGTGGACCGAAAAAGCGGATCACAACATTTCTAGTTGATCGCGGCACGCCGGGCTTCACCATTCGTGATGGATATAAGTCTGTTAGCCACCGTGGTTACAAAAACATGATCCTTGAATTTGACGATTGCCGTATACCTGATGCTCAGGTCTTGGGCGAAGTTGATGGTGGATTTGAAGTGATGAACGAGTGGCTTTACGCCACACGGATTACGGTTGCTGCAATGTCAGTGGGACGAGCGCGTCGTGCATTTAACTATGCGCTAGACTATTCAGCGCAACGCGAGCAATTCGGTCAACCTATTGGCAAGTTCCAAGGTGTTAGTTTTCAGCTCGCTGACATGATAACCGAAATTGATGCTGCAGACTTGCTTACAATTGCAGCAGCGGACCGGCTGGACAAAGGCCTGCCCGCCAACCGTGAAATTGCGTCGGCTAAGTTATATGCCAGCGAGATGCTTTCACGTGTAACAGATGCCGCGATTCAAATTCATGGCGGCATGGGGTTGATGGATGATTATCCACTGGAACGTTTCTGGCGCGATGCACGGGTAGAACGCATTTGGGACGGCACTTCAGAAATTCAACGCCACATCATCAGTCGCGACTTGTTACGCGCTTTGGGAGCATAAAGGATTTTGCGCCTCCGGCGGGGATATTTAGGAACAGAAGAAACTGGCACCAAAAACTTCGGTACCCGCTTGAAAAGCACAAGTGCTTCTCCTGTTACGGCCATCGGCGTCCCCGCCTGTTCCGCACTTCTAAATAATAAGATGAGGGTAAATAAACTGTTGCTTCTTCTATTCCAAAATATCCCCGCCGGAGGCATTCCAACAGTTGCGAATGTTAGTCGCCATGCGTGATCTTTCCCGTCTTTTACGTCCGACGACCATTGCTGTTGTTGGGGGCGGTGCGTGGTGCGAGCAGATTATTCTTCAATGCCAGAAAATGAAATTCGCAGGGCACGTTTGGATGGTCCATCCACGTGAGATTGAAGTCTGTGGTGTCAAAGCTGTTGCCTCATTGGCTGCGCTGCCATCTGCTCCGGACGCTGTGTTTTTGGGTGTGAACCGCCATCTTGCGATTGAATTGATGCGTGAGTTATCGTTGATGGGCGCGGGTGGGGCCGTCTGTTTTGCTTCGGGGTTTTCTGAGGCTATTGCTGAGGATGCATCAGGCGCTGATCTACAAGCGGCGTTAATAGATGCGGCTGGTGAGATGCCCTTTTTGGGTCCAAATTGCTATGGGTACGTTAACGCGTTGGATAGTGCGTTGCTTTGGCCTGACCAGCATGGATGTACGCCGGTCGAAACAGGTGTTGCGATCCTTACTCAGTCCTCAAACATCGCAATTAACTTGACCATGCAACAGCGTGGGTTGCCGATTGCCTATACGATTGCTTGTGGGAACATGGCGCAAACAAGTCAGGCTCAGATAGCTACCTCACTTTTAGACGACCCGCGTGTCACAGCAATTGGCCTGCATATTGAAGGGTTTTCAGATATTGCCGAGTGGGCTGAGCTTGCGCGTAAAGCGCATAAGCGTGGCGTGCCATTGATTGCGTTGAAGGTTGGGAAATCCGATCAGGCCCAGCGGGCGACAGTATCTCATACTGCGTCTCTTGCAGGCAGCGACGCTGGCGCGGATGCACTGTTGCGCCATTTAGGCATTGGCCGTGTTTACGACTTGCCGGCCTTCCTTGAGACTTTGATGGTGTTGCATTGCAATGGGCGCTTGGATGCCCCCACGTTATCGTCGGTCAGCTGTTCGGGTGGTGAAGCTAGTCTAATTGCAGATCTTGCGCATGACACTTTGATGACCTTTCCTACTTTGACAGAGGGCCAAAAGATCGAGTTGTCAGGGGCGTTAGGCCCAATGGTGGCTCTCTCTAACCCGCTTGATTATAACACATACATTTGGCGTGATACTGAAGCGATGACACGCGCGTGGTTGCCGATGACTGCTCCGCATATCGGGATGACCATGTTGATTGTGGATTATCCCCATACAGATGCAAGTGACTGGGTCTGCGCAACAGATGCTGCGATTGCAATCCGGGAAAAGAGCGGCAGGCCAGTTGCTGTTGTCGCGACTTTGCCAGAATTGATGCCACTCAATATTGCCCAGAAATTATTAGCTGCCGGAGTGACACCACTGAACGGCTTGCGTGAAGCAGTTGCTGCGGCTGAAATTGCCTCATCTATTGTCGTTTCGTTTGCAGATGTGCCCCTGCCTGCAGGTGTCGATAGAGACGCGATTGTTTTGAATGAAAGCGACGCAAAGGCAGCGTTGGCATCTTATGGCATGCGCGTTCCACAACAAGCGGCAGACGTTGAAGCTGCTGGCGCTTTGGCTGAACCATTCGCGGTTAAAGGAACAGGATTTGCGCACAAATCTGAAGTGGGTGCCGTTGCATTAAATGTCTCTCATGCTGAACTGGCGAAGGTTGTCAAAACCATGCCTAGTGAATGTGTCTTAATTGAAGAGATGATTACAGGTTCGGTTGCTGAAATGCTGATTGGCGTCGTGCGTGATCCTGCGCATGGTTTTATCCTGACTATAGGTGCTGGAGGTGTTTTGACGGAAATTATGCAAGACGCTATTTCCTTTATTGTGCCGACCCGTGCAGAAGTTATTCGCGCCGCGTTACCACGCTTAAAAACATACCTTTTGCTTTCGGGTTTTCGGGGTACAGCTGCTGCAAATGTCGATGAATTAATTGATGGGATAATGGCGTTGCAATCTTATGTGATTGCGCATGCTGACAGACTAGAAGAAGTGGAAATCAACCCAATGATGTGCACACCAACTCACGCCATTGCTGCGGATGCCTTGATCCGTATTGCCCCAAAAGGACCGGATCTATGAACCCGATTAAGACACACCGTGAAGGCGCTATTTTGCTGGTTACTTTGGATCGTCCCAAAGCGAATGCAATCGATTTGGAAACAAGCCGTATCATGGGAAAAGTGTTCGCTGATTTCCGTGATGACCCTGAACTGCGGGTCGCAATCATTACTGGTGGCGGCGAAAAGTTCTTTTGCCCCGGTTGGGACCTGAAGGCTGCGGCTGATGGCGATGAAGTAGATGGTGATTACGGCGTTGGTGGTTTTGGCGGTCTTCAAGAATTGCGTGATTTGAACAAGCCAGTAATCGCAGCAGTGAATGGAATTTGCTGTGGTGGCGGTTTGGAGTTAGCGCTGAGTGCGGATATGATTTTGGCTGCAGATCACGCCAGTTTTGCCTTGCCTGAAATTCGGTCAGGTACAGTCGCGGATGCTGCAAGTGTAAAATTGCCCAAGCGCATCCCCTATCACATTGCAATGGAGCTGTTGCTTACCGGCCGTTGGTTCGACGCAAGCGAGGCCAAAGGGTGGGGTATTGTGAATGAGATCCTTGCGGGTGATCAATTGATGGACCGCGCTTGGGAATTGGCGCGCTTGCTCGCATCCGGTCCCCCGCTTGTTTATGCTGCGATTAAAGAAATTGTGCGCGATGCTGAGGATTCAAAATTCCAGGATACGATGAACCGCATTACGAAACGCCAGTTGCCGTCTGTCGATAAGTTGTATGCGTCAGAGGATCAGTTGGAGGGTGCCAAAGCATTTGCTGAAAAACGTGATCCGGTTTGGAAAGGCTGTTAGGCCTTTCGAAACAAGGTGACGAGGCCAGTGTCTTGGGCGTGTTCGCCTGAACCGTTGGTTGCGTAAATGGGCAACTCTCGAAATTCTAGGTCGGTAATAATATCGCCAAGGGATGCAAATTTTGCTTCAAACCCATGAGACGCAAAATGTCCGCTGTTGATCGAAATGGAGATCCATCCACCCCTTCGAACAAGTCGTATCAGTTCATCAATTGCCTCTGGCCCAACGTGACCATGGGTAAAGGTTCCTGAACTGGTGATCCCTGAATAAATGCCAGCCTCAACCTCTAAGCCAGCCAATATGTCACCTTCAAATAGGGTGTGGTAGATACCTTTGGCTTTTGCGACTGCTAGCATATCCGGTGAAATGTCGGTGGCGTCGACGTGATCCAATCCACGATCACGCAGAGCTTGACCGCATAATCCCGTTCCGGCACCTACGTCTAATACGGGTTGGAAGCCTCCTGCATTTACATAGGCCCGAGCGACATGTTGGTGCATGATATAGGCGTGTTCTTTGGCAAAGGTTTCATCGTATGTTTCCGCCCAATCGCGATAGAGGCGAAGAGAGTCTTCAGGTGTTTTGAGGCCATATGCCCCATCTAGATCAGGTTTGCTTGTCATAAAGGAAGTGGAACGCACTGTGGTAAATTGCGCAACCCCTTGTGTTCAGCAAAGAGGCGCGGCACCTATAGTCCATGACACATACACTTCTTTCTTTTGGTCACGGATATACAGCCCGTGAATTGACCAAACATTTGTTGCCTCAAGGCTGGCGGGTGATTGGCACAACGCGGACGTCTGAAAAGGCAGATGAATTGGCGGCCTCAGGTGTGGAGCCGTTGATATGGCCCGATAGTGATATGAGTGCGGCGATTGCAGCGGCGGATCATATTCTAATTTCGGCAGGTCCGGACGGGGACGGGGACCCGACACTGAATTTACTGCGCGATCAAATTACACGGAAAAGTTCGAAATTTAGATGGGCAGGCTATTTGTCGACCACTGGCGTTTATGGAAATTTTGACGGTGCGTGGGTCGATGAAATGACACCACTGAATCCTACAACGAAACGTGGGCAGTTGCGCAAGGCAGCTGAAGAAGATTGGTCTTCTGTCGCAGGGTTGCCGCTCCATATTTTTCGATTGGCAGGTATTTATGGTCCGGGCCGTGGTCCTTTCGCAAAAGTACGCAATGGGACCGCGCGGCGGGTAATCAAAGAGGGACAGGTTTTTTCGCGTATTCACGTTGAGGACATTGCGCAGATCTTGTGGGCGTCGATCCAACGGCCCAATCCGGGTACCGCCTATAACATGTGCGATGATGATCCTGCGCCACCCCAAGACGTGATTGCACATGCCGCTAATTTGCTAGGGATGCCAGTGCCACCGGCGACGGCCTTTGAGGATGCTGAGTTCACGCCTATGGCCCGCAGTTTTTATGCGGAAAATAAGAAAGTACGCAACGACCGGATCAAGACAGAGCTAGGCGTGGAACTGATCTACCCCACCTACCGTGAAGGATTGCAATCGTTGTTAGATCAGATGGCTTAGGCCGTCGCAGCACCGATTTGGGCGATGCCTAAAACATCCAAAACTTTCGCCTCGATGTCGTCTGCATTTAGTCCTGCAGCTGCATACATATCGGAAGGGTTCGCATGATCGATGAATGTGTCAGGTAGAACCATTGAGCGGTATTTAAATCCGCGGTCAAAGACACCTTCATCTGCGAGTAATTGGGACACATGACTGCCAAAGCCGCCAATTGCGCCTTCCTCAATTGTGATCATCGCGTCATGATTTTCAGCCAGTGACAAAATCAGATCACGATCAAGCGGTTTGGCAAAACGGGCATCAGCAATCGTTGGTGTAATTCCTTTTGCCGCAAGTTTTTCTGCAGCTTTTTCGACTTCAGCCAGTCGAGTGCCAAAGCTTAGCAATGCAACTTTTGACCCTTCTTTGATCATTCTGCCCTTGCCAATCTCCAGCGGGCTACCGCGTTCAGGAAGTTCTACACCATTGCCTTCGCCACGTGGAAAACGGAAGGCTATTGGGCCATCATCATAAGCTGCAGCTGTTGCCACCATATGCGCTAATTCTGCCTCGTCCGCTGCCGCCATGACGACGAAGTCGGGCAAGTTGGCGAGAAATGCGATATCGAACGCACCTGCGTGTGTTGCGCCATCAGCGCCAACCAAACCAGCGCGGTCAATTGCGAAGCGCACTGGCAAACGTTGGAGCGCAACATCATGCACCACTTGGTCATAGCCCCGTTGCAAGAACGTGGAATACATCGTGCAAAACGGTTTCACCCCACCAGCGGCAAGTGCAGCTGCGAATGTTACGCCGTGTTGTTCTGCAATACCCACGTCGAAACAACGGCTGGGGTAGCGTTCGGCGAATAGGTTTAGGCCGGTACCGTCAGGCATGGCTGCGGTAATGGCGCAAATCTTGTCGTCTTCTGCGGCAGCTCTTAGGAGGTAGTCAGAAAAGACATTGGTGTAACTTGGTGCATTGCTGGGCGCTTTTTTCTGTTCGCCAGTGATGACGTTGAATTTAGCTGTTGCGTGACCTTTGTCGCGGGCGGCCTCTGCGGGTGCGTAGCCTTTCCCTTTTTTCGTCAAGACGTGAATGAGAATGGGCCCAGTTGCACGTTGCTTAACTGTCCGGAGAACAGGCAAAAGTTGATCCATGTCGTGACCATCAATTGGGCCAAGATACGAAAAGCCCAATTGTTCAAACAAGGTCCCACCAACTGCTAAGCCTTTGAGTAATTCTTTGGCGCGGCGTGCGCCTTCACGGAAAGGTTCTGGTAACAGGCTTGCCGCACCTTTTGCAGCAGCTTTCAATTCTTGAAATGGCTCTTCTGCATATAGGCGGCTGAGGTATGCAGACATCGCGCCTACAGGTGGAGCGATCGACATCTCGTTGTCGTTTAGAACAACGATCAAACGCTTGCCAAATGACCCGCGTTGTTCATCGCTTCA
>Ga0228609_1000727_pt1 | contig 14717 bp, 8 predicted proteins | sample 10DmetaG_FD_190068 | JGI IMG/M metagenome (GOLD analysis project Ga0228609, IMG submission 190068) | Seawater microbial communities from Monterey Bay, California, United States - 10D | ecosystem: Environmental > Aquatic > Marine > Coastal | place: USA: California | collected 2016-11-10 | reverse complement strand
AAAATGCAGACCCCTTTATCAAGTTTGCTTTGGGAGAGAATGTAAAACAATCCAACTGGAGTAGTTATTCCCGTTTTCCTCAAACTCGTATGGGAGTAGAACAAGTATTTGTTGATTATTTCCAAAGAGCTAAAGAATATGGTGAAAAATGGACACAGTACAATGCACTTTCCCGAAAACAAAAAGCAAATACTAAACAGCCTCGATATGACATTGAAATGGAAACCTTATGGGAAATTCTAAAAAGCGAACGCTTTATTTCTAGTCATTCTTATGTTCAATCAGAAATTAATATGCTCATGAAGGTAGCAGAAGGTTTTGGCTTTAGAATCAACACCTTTACCCACATCCTTGAGGGATATAAAGTTGCTGATAAAATGGCTGAACATGGTGTAGGAGGTTCAACTTTCTCAGACTGGTGGGCCTACAAAAATGAGGTGAAAGATGCAATCCCTTATAACGGAGCAATAATGCATAATGCAGGAGTAACAGTTGCTTTCAATTCTGATGATGCAGAAATGTCAAGACGCCTAAATCAAGAGGCTGCAAAAGCAGTCAAATACGGAGGTATCTCTGAAGAAGATGCTTGGAAATTTGTCACCCTAAACCCTGCAAAATTACTTCACTTAGAGGATAAAGTAGGGAGTATTAAGGTAGGTAAAGATGCAGATTTAGTGCTTTGGTCAGATCACCCACTCTCTATCTATGCGAAAGCAGAAAAGACCATCATTGAAGGGGTAACCTATTATGATGCCTCAACTATAGACAGCAAAATGGATGCTATTGAAAAAGAAAAAAAATTAATCATAGGACAAATGCTGATTGCTAAAGAAAATGGGGCTGCCACTCAAGCGCCTAACAAAATTGCAAAACGTGAATTTACCTGTGAAACTTTAGACTAAAATATTATGAAAAAATTAATCAACTTATTAAGTGTTTTATTTCTCGTGTCTGTTTATGGACAACAGACGCCTGCTAGTGAACAAAACAGATCCATTTTATTCATCAATGCTACAGTTCACACTGGAGAAGGAACCGTTCTTTATAAAAGTGCAGTAGGGTTTGAAAATGGAAAAATAACCTATGTTGGAAATTCTGAAAATCCTCCAGCATTTGATCAAGTTATTGACGCAACCGACAAGCATATTTACCCAGGATTTATTGCTACAAATAGTACCTTAGGTCTGGTTGAAGTAGATGCAGTAAGAGCAACAAGCGATGTAGATGAATTAGGTGACTTTTTACCTCATGTAAGAACTGCTATCGCGTATGATGCCGAATCAAAAATTGTTGAAAGCATGCGACCTAATGGAGTTTTGGTTGCTCAAGTCGCTCCTAGAGGAGGTCGTATTTCTGGGAGTTCCTCTGTAATGCAAATGGATGCCTGGAATTGGGAAGATGCCATCATCAAAGAAGATGAAGGGATTCATCTAAATTGGCCTCGTCCCTATAGTAGAGGGAGATATTGGTTGGGTGAAGATCCATCGTTGAAAGTGAACAAAAATTACCTTTCCAATATTCAAAAACTGAAAACATTTATAGAAAATGCCAAGGTTTATGATCCAAAACAAAACCCGGTACATCTTCCTTATCAAGCGATGAAAGGTCTTTTTGAAGGAAGTAAAACAATATATCTTCATGCTACGGATGAAAAACAAATTGTAGATGGAATAAGCTATTTAAAAAAGATAGGCTTAAACAGTATAGTATTAGTAGGAGGAAATGATTCTCCTAAACATATAAAGTTTCTCAAAGAAAACAATATTGCAGTTATCGTTTCAAGACCTCATCGTCTTCCAGACAGTGAAGATGAAGATCCAAAACAGTCGTTTAAATTGGCTTCACAACTAATTAAAGCTGGAATTTTAGTCAGTATAGATGTTAGTGGGCGTATGGAGCGAATGTATACACGTAACCTTCCCTTCTATGCAGGAAGTTTTGCAGCTTATGGTGTTGACAAAGAAGTTGCTTTGCAACTAATTAGCTTAAACCCTGCAAAAATATTGGGTATTGAAGATCGTCTAGGATCCATAACTGAGGGAAAAGATGCAACACTATTTATTTGTGAAGGAGATGCACTTGATATGCGGACCAATATCATTCAGCATGCCTTTATTGGTGGGAGAGAAATTAGTTTGGAAACCCATCAAACAGAACTTTGGAAACGTTACTCAAATAAATATAAAAGCAAATAAATAATCTCTGTTTAAACCATTGTCTATTTGAAATCATCGGATTTAAATCAAAAAATACATGCACTATTTCTCCTTTTTGTAGCTTACAGCGTTTCCTCACAAACGCTTGATCGCTCTGTTTTTGTAAAAAAAATTAATCAAGAGGTTTTTTTAGACGGTAAGTTAGAAGAGGCCTTTTGGCAAGAAGCCAATAGTGCAGATAATTTTTGGCAACTCTTCCCAACAGATTCTCTGAAATCTACAAATAAAACAGAGGTTAAGCTTGTCTATAGTGACACTCATTTATACATTGGAATTGAAGCCTATGGAGTAGATGAAAATTTTATTGTAAGCTCTTTAAAACGGGATTTTAGTGCCAGAACCAATGATAATGTTACAGTTCTATTTGACACTTTTAGAGATGGTCAAAATGCTTTTTTGTTTGGAGTAAGCGCATACGGTGTTCAACGTGAAGGACTTATTTCTGAAAGAGGAGCAGCTATAAATGGATTTAGTCTTACGTGGGACACCAAGTGGCAATCTGAGTGTGTGCGACATAAAGATCGATTTGTGATCGAAATGGCTATTCCATTCAGTTCAATCAAATATCCTGAAGGAAGTAAGAAATGGGGATTTCAAACCTATAGATACGACTTACAGTCAAACGAAAGAAGTATTTGGACCAATGTTGATCAAAATCAAATTCCAATAAATATTGGCTATTATGGATCACTAATTTTTGAAGCGCCTCTTGCTAAAAGTAAAACTCCAATTTACTTGATCCCTTATGTTAATGGAATTGTTTCTACAGATTTTAATGAAGACCCTACTTCCCAAAAAGTTAGTCTGGGAGGAGATTTAAAAATCCCAATAGCAAATAGCCTTAATCTCGATGTAACCCTCAATCCTGATTTTTCTAATGTTGAAGTTGATGATATTATTACCAACCTTACTCGATTTGAAATTTCACTCCCCGAAAAAAGACAATTTTTCATTGACAATCGAGATTTGTTTGGCAACTTTGGGAGTTTTAGAGATGCGATTCCTTTCTTTTCTAGACGAATTGGTATTGCAAAAGACCCAGATGGAAACACCATACAAAACAATATTTTGGGAGGAATTCGCCTCAGTGGGAAGCTCAATCAAAATTGGCGCTTAGGAGTATTAAATATTCAAAACCAGGAAGATTTAACAAACCAAATTGCCTCCAACAATAATTCGATGTTTGCCTTACAACGTAAAGTATTTGGCCAATCTCAAATTGGGTTATTTATGGTAAACAGACAAACCTTTAAGGATTATACCTTTATCGAAGACAGTGATCGTTTTAATCGAGTAATTGGATTAGATTATAATTTGAATTCGTCCAATAATAAATGGATAGGCAAGTTTTATACCCATAAATCCATTCAAGCTGATGATACTCAAGGAAACCTATCTGCTCGTGCTAATTTAGTATATAACACTCGTCTGTGGCGTTTTGCTTCCGATTGGGTTCACGTTGATCAAGACTTTAGGTCTGACCTTGGGTTTATCCCCAGAACGGGCGTATTTAAATCTGGAACTAATGCAGTACGCAATTTTTACCCTAAAAAGGGACGGATTAATTCACATCAAATCGATCTTCTGAACTTAATGTGGTATCAACAGGATTTAGGATACCAAAAAACAGATCATCTCTTTCGATTTCAATACCAACTTGAATTTAAAAATCAATCCCAACTAGAACTTAGTTCTAGAACTCAATATGTATACTTATCTAGTGCCTTTGACCCCACAAGAACAGAAAATGGAGTGGCACTCCCTGGAGCAACTGGATACAACTTTGGGCAGTGGGGTCTCAGATATCAATCTCCTTATGCCAAATCTTTTTATATCACCTCTGAAGTTTCCTACGGTAGCTTTTTTAACGGGACCCGACTTTCTTATAAAGGAAGTGCATTATACAGAATTCAACCTATAGCAGTAATCAGTTTGCTTTGGGATTTTAACCGCATTGAATTGTCCAATCCCTATCCGTCAGCTGATCTGTTTTTGATCAGCCCAAAATTTGAATTAACGCTTAATAAAAAGCTTTTTTGGTCTACCTTGATTCAATACAGCAATCAAACAAACAATTTTGGGATAAACTCTCGTGTTCAATGGCGATTTGCACCATTGTCTGATCTCTATCTAGTGTATAACGACAACTATTTCACTGAAGATTTTGGCCCAGTTTTCAGGTCCATAAACTTAAAACTTACTTACTGGCTTAATCTTTAAAACGGTGCTTTTTAGGCAACGTTTTGTTTCTTGATTAAGTTGAGTGCTGAACCTTCTTTAAACCAGTGGATTTGTTGTGCATTATACGTATGGTTAACTGTAATGGTATGCGTAGTTCCGTCTGAGTGAACCACTTCAATATTAAGTGGCTTCCCTGGGGTAAACAATTCCAAATCGGTAAAGTTGAAGGTGTCATCTTCCTGTATAAAATCATAATCTGCTTCATTCGCAAAAGTAATCCCAAGCATCCCTTGTTTCTTCAAGTTTGTTTCGTGAATACGAGCAAATGATTTAACTAATACAACTTTTACTCCTAAATGACGTGGCTCCATTGCGGCGTGTTCTCTTGATGAACCTTCACCATAGTTATGATCACCTACAACAACTGTCTCAATTCCCGCTGCTTTGTACTGACGTTGAACGTCTGGTACACCACCGTATTCACCTGTTAATTGGTTTTTTACAAAGTTTGTTTTCTGGTTAAAAGCATTTACTGCTCCTATCAAACAGTTATTTGAGATATTGTCCAAATGACCTCTGAAACGCAACCAAGGTCCTGCCATAGAAATATGATCTGTAGTACATTTTCCTTGAGCTTTGATTAAGAGTTTTGCTCCCATTAAGTTATTCCCATCCCATGGTTGAAAAGGGGTAAGTAATTGTAAACGTTCCGAATTCTCTTTAACAACTACGGAAACAGTAGAACCATCTTCTTGAGGTGCAAGGTAACCGTTTTCTTTTACATCAAATCCTAATGGAGGTAATTCTAGTCCAGTAGGTGGGTCCAATTGAACCTTTTCTCCATCTTGATTGATTAAAGTATCAGTCATTGGATTAAAATCTAATCTTCCAGAAATTGCTACGGCTGCAACCATTTCTGGTGAGGCAACAAACGCATGCGTATTTGGATTTCCGTCAGCGCGTTTTGAAAAGTTTCTATTAAAAGAATGAATGATCGAATTACGTTCTTGTTTATCCGCTCCCTCACGTGCCCATTGTCCAATACAAGGACCACATGCATTGGTAAATATCTTGGCGTTCAAGTCTTCAAATATGGATAATAATCCATCTCGTTCTGCAGTATAACGTACTTGTTCAGAACCTGGATTAATTCCGAATTCTGCTTTAGTAACGAGATTTTTGTCTACTGCTTGCTTAGCAATTGAAGCTGCACGAGCTAAATCTTCGTAAGAAGAGTTTGTACATGAACCGATAAGACCCCATTCAACTTGTAATGGCCAAGTATTCTTTTTTGCAACTTGTTTCATTTCTGATACTGGAGTAGCTAAATCCGGTGTAAAAGGTCCATTTATGTGAGGGCTTAAAGTATCTAAATCAATTTCAATTACTTGATCAAAATAGCTTTCAGGATCTGCATAAACCTCAGGGTCTGCAGTTAGGTGCACTTTCACTTGGTTGGCAGCATCTGCAACATCGTCTCTTCCTGTGGCTCTAAGATAACGCTCCATAGATTCATCATAACCAAAGGTAGATGTAGTAGCGCCTACTTCAGCACCCATATTACAGATCGTTCCTTTTCCAGTACATGACATTGCCTCAGCTCCCTCACCGAAATATTCAATTATCGCTCCCGTTCCCCCTTTTACAGTAAGAATTCCTGCAACTTTCAAAATGACATCTTTAGGCGCTGTCCACCCGTTTAGTTTTCCTGTTAATTTTACTCCAATTAATTTTGGAAACTTTAATTCCCAAGCCATATCTGCCATTACATCTACGGCATCTGCACCACCAACACCAATAGCGACCATTCCAAGTCCACCAGCATTTACTGTGTGAGAATCTGTACCAATCATCATTCCTCCAGGGAAAGCATAATTTTCTAAAACAACTTGGTGAATAATTCCAGCTCCTGGTTTCCAAAAACCAATACCGTATTTGTTAGAGACAGACTCTAAAAAGTTGAATACTTCAGCAGATGTACTGTTCGCAGATTTTAAATCTTTTACTGCACCTTCTTTGGCTTGAATTAAGTGATCACAGTGAACTGTAGTAGGTACTGCTACTTTAGATTTTCCAGACTGCATGAATTGTAGTAATGCCATTTGAGCAGTCGCATCTTGACACGCAATTCGGTCTGGAGCAAAGTCAACATAATCAACACCCCTTTTGAATGCACTATTTCCCGAATTTTCCCAAAGGTGAGAATAGAGGTTTTTTTCGGTTGCTGTTAATGGACGACCCGTTAATTTTCTTGCTGCAGCAACGCGCTCAGAAAGGCGGCTGTAGACTTGCTTAATCATGTTAATATCAAAAGCCATACTACTGTTTTAAATTTTGCACAAAACTATAAAATAAATAAATGGAATGCTTATAATATTTAAGGTTTTCGTACAATTTTTAAAAACTTTAGCATTAGAAATGTTTTCATAATTTTTATCTTGTATGAATTAAATATTAACTCATGAACGTATTATATGATCTGTGGAATGAAATTGTAGGTTTTTTTGGTGTTCATCAATTCATTAGCATCTTAGAAACCAAAAACTATGATGCCTTTTTAAGCTATGAAGGAATAGTAGCACTCATCATTCCAATCATCCCTTTTTTATTAGTATTAGAATTATTTTTAGGTTTTATTTATAAAAAATCACAGACTAAGGTATACAAGGTGATTTTTCTAATTTACCTTTTCAACAGAATTGTAGGGAGGTTTATTTCCATTGGAATGGTTACTCTTTGTATAGGGTTACTTCAACCTTTTGCAATACTTGAAATTTCCAATACATGGTATTGGTTTATTTACGGCTATATCATCTGGGAGTTTGCACATTTTATCTACCATTTTTTGGCACACAAAGTTCGTTTATTTTGGTGTCTCCATGCTACACATCATTCTCCCGAAGAAATGAATTTAAGTGTAACCCATGCTCATTTTTTCCTAGAGGCACCTTATGCCGATTTTATTCGTACCTCAATTTGTATTTTACTAGGGGTCAATCCTATCATGCTTTTTGCTATTATGTTTATTGATGGTACTTATGGCGCCTTTATTCATGTAGGCGAAAACCTAATAAAAGATGCACGTTTAGGGTTTTTGAATAAATTCATTCTGACCCCATCTCATCACAGAGTTCATCATGCTAAAAACCCTCTTTATTTGGACACGAATTATTGTAATTTATTGAACTTTTGGGATCGTATTTTTGGAACCTATCAAGAAGAAGATAACACCATAGAAATTGAATATGGAGTTACACGTGAAATAAAATCTGGAAATTTTATTGATGTCTATTTTGGAGAAATAATAAATCTTAGTAAAGATGTCTTTTATGCTCCGGGAATTATAAATAAATTTAAATATATTTTTTATCCTCCGGGCTGGCATCATTCAGGAAATCATCAAACCGCTAAAATTATACGGGCAGAATATTTAAAATCTTAACACACAGCCGAAAACTAAATCAATATTGTTGTTCAAGACGCTAAAGCGTTCAAATTATTTTTTGTTTTTTTGAGGAACGTTTTAGAAATAATTTAAAAATGAAATTAAATAACCGAGAACTCAGTAATAAAATGAGAGTTTACCACAGATACTTAGGCTTTTTTTTAGCGGGTATCATGTTCATGTATGCTTTAAGTGGAATTACTTTAACCTTTAGAGATAAGGAATATTTCAAAAAAGCTGTTGCGGTTGAAAAAGTCATTGAAAAAGATTTAGAAAAACCACCCATGATACGTGGAGCAAAAAATATTGAATACAATAAGCAAACAGGCGAAATTAAGTACATACAAATGCAGCCCCCTAAGATATTGGGAATGATAGAAAAAATGCACAAAGCGACCTCATCAACGCCGTTATACTTTTTAAATGTCTTTTTTGGTATTTCTCTTTTATTCTTTGTTTTTTCGGCCTATTGGATGTTTCTACCACAAACTGAGATTTTCAGGAAAGCAATTTATTTTACACTGGGAGGAATTGCCCTTTCCCTATTGATGATATTAATCTGACACTTAAATTAGTTTTAATAGAATACAATCAACACCTAGAAAAAATAAATTGATAATGCCCTGGAAAAGAGAAAATTAGATTAACTTTATATCACAAACTATATTAACGATGCACCGATTATATTTTACTTTACTACTTACTGTGTTTTTTGTATCCTCTTCGTTTACCTCCAAAAATACTGTGGAAGAGTTTGTTTATTTATGCAATAAGCCAGGACAAAAATGTTACTATCTTTTACCTTGTAATGAATTGAGAGAAACTTGTAATAAGGTAAATGGTAAAATATTTAAAGTCCCTTTAAGCAGAGCCATTCAAATGAAAAGAGAAAAATGTGAATGTGTTGTTGATAATGGAAATCCAAACAAATAAACTATTGATCTTCACTAGGGATTTCCTCAGGCGCCTCCCCTATCAAACCGTCTAATTTAAATCGCAAAATAATTTCATGCGTCTTAACGCTTAGATTATTCAATGTAGATTGAACAGGAGACTCATAGGCATAACCAACATCAAGGTAATTTTTAACCCCCACAAAACTCATTAAACCTACTGATTTTGTTGTTCTATATGAAGCTCCTATTTCAAAGAAACCTCCGAAATTTAGCATTCCCAAAAACTCTGAGGTAATCGGTTGATTGGTTACTTTCCTAATCAAAACACTCGGCTTAAAACTCAAGTTCGAATTTAATTTAAAGGTTCCCCCTCCTGCAAAATAAGTGTGAACAAAATCTGTTGCTGTTTGAGAAAAATCAATTGTATTGGACGCTTTAAAGAGCCTAGGGACTGAAAACGAAACCCAATAAGATTCTGATTGCAAGAGCATCCCTAAACCTAAATTTGGATTCACTCTCGAAAATAAATCTTGAGCCGGATCAATCGCTGAGTCTGAGGTACTGGATAGACCCAAAAGATTTGCTTTATAAAATGCAGCCCCAGCTTTAAGCCCCAAAAATAAATTTGTACTCTCATTGAATTTCAATCGGTATGAAAAATCAAAGTAGGCCGTTGTATTTTTTTCTACAAAATATTTACTAGAACTAATTGAAACGCCTAAGCCTACATTGTTCTTTCGCTGCGATGAAAAAGTTAAGATTTGTGCCTTGGGAGAGTTTTGTACAGTGGCCCACTGATTTCTAGAGGTAATCGCAAACATGTTTTTTGCTTCGGCCCCTGCATAAGCTGGGTTGATCAAACTCATCTGATAGCGGAAACTCGTTAAAAAAGGTTCCTGTTGCCCGAAAGAAAGTAATGGTAGAACTAAAAATATAAAATATTTTTTCAAGTTTTAGCGTGTTATGAATACCCAGCCTTGATAATCAATTGTTCCGTTCCCATCAGCATCTATCATATAGAGATAACTTGCCTTTGGAAGGACTTGACCATCATTGGTTCCTCCCCAATCATTTCCATATTGCTTTTGATTGAAAACCAAATTTCCTGTAGCATCATAAACCCATACTTGATTTGTAGAATAACGTTGGATTTCTCCAATTACCCATGTGTCATTTACTCCGTCTCCATTGGGAGAGAAGAAATCAGGAAGTATCAATGCATAATGATTCTCATCGTCTACAAATTCTTGATCTGGATTATATAACTCAGGGGCATTATCAAAAGCATTTGAAATTCCATCACCATCAATATCAGAATCAATTGCGTCAGGGACAAAGTCTCCGTCTTGGTCTGCAGGAAAATCGGTGGCATCTAATGGATTTGTACCAATTGCAATCTCATCGAAATTAGAGTATCCATCATTATCAATATCCTCATCTGCATTGTCTCCTATAGAATCATTGTCAGTATCCATCCATTCATATGGATTGAATGGGAAGGCATCTAAACTATCAATTACTCCATCATTATCATCATCTTGATCTGAATTATCTCCAATTCCATCTCGATCAAAATCAGAGGATTCGTTGGGATCATTTGGAAATAAGTCTTGAATAATATAGCTCTCTCTCCAACTGACATCAATATCAACTACACCGTCATTATCATCATCATTGTCAAGATTGTCCGGAATTCCATCACCATCTGCATCAATCCATTCATTAGGGTTAGTAGGGAATTGATCATCTTCATTGAGATACCCATCGTTATCGATATCGCCGTCATAAAAATCTAAGATACCGTCATTGTCAATGTCTGTGGGGAAACTTCTAAAATCGTAAGGGTCTGTACCAGTTGCCATTTCATCAGCATCCACAAAACCATCTCCATCAGAATCTATAAAGCGAGCATCATAGTAGGAACTTCCTCCTCCAGATGAGGATTCAGTAATTACTTCTTCAATAGACAATTGTCCATCTTCATCAACCAGCACTTCAAACTGAACTTCTAAACTTAACCCTTCCCAATCGGTTGCTCTTATAATAACCTGGTAAGGTACATTTGCTTTACTGGTAGAACTATCATAATACAGCTTTTGATTCTTTATTTCAAATTTAGATGCATTTGGAGAATTAGATGGAATTGTAACGGTGATTATATCATCTTCATCAGGATCTGTAACCACAATATTGGAAATAAACTGTTCTCCTTTAGAAGTCAATTTTGAACTTATATCGCTGAGTTCTATACTTGAAGGTACCTCATTTACATCTACAATATCAAAACTGTAAGGGGTTTCACTTGTTTTTAAAGAACTATCATCTCCAGGTTCAATAGCTGACTTACCAGAAAATCCTGATTTGGTCTTTTTCACCTTCCATTTTCCTACGTTCATTTTCCTACTGCTTGGTGCATCTAAAGTCTTAGGTGAAAATTTAGAAGTGCTCCCTGAAGGAGATTGTACAGTTCCTTTTTTCGAAGTTCCTCCAGAAAATTCAAAATTTAAAACGGTATCAAGATAGTTAACCAATTCTTCCGTAGCGATTATATATTCTTCACCATTTAAGGTTTGAACAATACCATTCGATTCACTCAAGTCAGTATCCCAAACTATGTCGTCCCCTTTTACTTTTCCTAATGCTCCCAGCTGGCCAAATTTTCTATACCCCCATCCATATGGAGTATCATTTTCATCCAGAGCAACTTGAAATCTATAGCCTCCAAGGTTGGACTTCCAATTAATATCTCCTTTAACTAAGGTTGGTGTTTTTTTATCTGAATAATCGCCAACCGCAAGTGTTCCTAGGTCATTATCTCCCCATGCATACATTGAATCATCACTTGCTATCGCGAAGCTAACTTCCGCAGACGCGTCCACACTCACAAAAGTTTTAGTTACTGAATCTGTAACAACTGGAGATAAAGGAGTAGGCTCTCCTACAATATCCCATTTCCCTTGATTAGCTCCTAATCCCAACTGCTGTTGTTCATTCGCACCCCAGGTGTATAAATCGCCAGTATCTGTTAACCCTATAACGTGTTTGAGTCCCATAGATAATTGATCCCAATCATTACCCGCTTCAAAAATCTCAACAAGATTACTTATAAAGCCAGGGTAACAATCAACTGAAATTTTTGACTGAAACTGTTCAAATGAAATTGAACTAGAAGAAGTGTTTGAGTTCTGCAATTCAGTATTGATGAAAAAACTATTACCCCATCTATTTTCTATTAAAATTGAATTAGTATTTGTAACCGTTAAGCTGTATGATGAAGGATCAATTTTATCTGATGTTTCTATTGAATTTTTAATATTGGCAACAGCATCCGTTAGGTTACTTGCTGAAGCTTCAATCCGAGATCCACTCAAATTAACGGTGTAGGTTACAGTACCCGATATGTTCTCCACCAAATCCTCAAAATTTATATCACCAGCAAAATCACTAGACTTATCAATTATAGAAAAAGAAAATGTGTTTTGTTGGTATGCTTTAGACTTGAATAAAATTGTCGAATTACCCGAATTTGTTGGAGTAACAGTTATCGTTAAAGCGTTAGTGAGTGTATTATTTGCATTAAATAACGAAGAAATACTATTTACAAAACCGGATGAAGATGTTACAGGAGAAACCGTAAGACTGATATTATTAACTTTTATAGTTATAGTTGCACTTCCTGTTATTTGACTAATTTCAAACTGTGTTTCTTGGTATTGATTTGGATGAGTGATTGTAATTTTTTCAATCTGATTTTTTGGCTCTGGGCATGGATCTTGAGTTAAAACAGAATTCCAATTGGCACCAGCACCCCATATAGAACCGTCTGTTTTTTCGATTAATATATTAAGTTCACTATTCATAAAATCATGAAAATGATCCCAATCTGTATAACGTCCTATTTTTCTAGGAGAGCTCAATGGAAACCATGCTCCAGTGTAGAAATTAGCTCCAGCACCCCATAATTCTCCATTATTTTTAATAAAAACAAACCCACCATTTATAGGGGAGAAATCTTTCATGTCACTCTTATTAACCCCTTCTACCTTTGTTGGCGTAGCAACATATTCACTTTTAAAACCAACACCTAAGTCAAAGTTTTTATTTTTACCCCAAGCCCATAAACTACCATCTGATTTGAACGCATATACATGTTCAGTGATTGCATAAACCTCAGTCCATCCCTCCATATCGATTTTCTCTGCTTCATAATTTTCAGCCTTAGTATCACGGGTACCTCTTCCAAGTTGTGCATATAAATTATCTCCATACGCCCATATAGTATTTTGATTGGTAATAATTTGAGTTTCCGTTTCAGTCACTTTTACTTCTTTGATATCACCATCAATATCGTCCCAATCAAGTTCTTGAGGAATATTCGAATTTGTCGATCCTGTTCCAAGCTGACCTTGATCGTTTGATCCAATCATTCTCAGTTTACCATCTTTATTGATTATTCCAGCTTGCTGTTCTCCACTACTTATTTGAGTAATCTCACCTAAGGTTATATCTGGTTCGGAGAAAGTCTCATACGTTGTTGGTTTTCCTTTACCAAGTTGACTACTTAGGTTTCTTCCCCAGCTATAGAAAGTTCCGTCTGTTGAATAACCAATTCCAAATTTAAATCCTAAAGAAATATTTTCCCATTGTTGATCTGGTCTAACCCTAGTAGGCTGAGTAATAATAAAGCCGTATTCTTCCCCATTTTGCCATGCTTCTAATGAATTATCATCGTGAACGGGTAAAGCGCCGTAGTTAACCCCCCAAACATAGAGTTCATTATCAGTATTAATTGCTGCATATGAAGCCCCAACTTGACCATAATTCCATGTACTAATTTTTTTCCAATTAGATTGACTTCCTATTTGATCTAGATCAAACATATTGTTAAACTCTTCCTCTGTTTGGACTCTATCATCAAAGCCCATAAAATCATATGCATCCATGGTTCCATCATTGTCAGAATCTACAAGTCTATTATCTGTTCCATAATAGCGTTCCCACCAATTAAGAAGTTTATCGTCATCCATATCAACGTCAACATTATCCGAAATAAAATCTAAATCCAGATCACTATGCCCTCTGCTATCAAAAATTGCTTTGTCCCAACCATCATCTGCTCCATCATTATCGGAGTCTCTATCTTGTATATTGGGTATACCATCACCATCTATATCATTGTAGTCAATATTTTCATTATGATCTTGAGTCCCATTATTATCTGAGTCTAAATCATATTGAACATGAGTTCGGCCAGTCCAGTGCATGTCACTCCCTGGACTGCCATTACCAGTATAAACATGTCCATTCCAAGCATATCCTGGTCTCCATAAATTTTTGGTACCCCGATACATTTCTCGTTTTTTGAGATTACTTGCAGCATTATATTTGGTTTCATATGCCTGGCTTATTGCACTTTCTAGAATGTCTGGGATACCATCCCAATCTTCGTCATTTGGGGCTTCAGTTTCGTCATCAAAAATAAGAGGATTCAAATTCCAGCCTGAAACGTTTAGTTCATCTCCGAGTTTTTCAACGAAATCAGAAAAATGATCATTATCATCATTTTCATCTTGATTATTTCCTTCACCATCGTTATCGGAATCAAGCCATTCTTTTGAATTCAGAGGAAAATGGTCTATTCCATCTAAAAAAGTATCCCCATCTGAATCAGCTTTTGAAGTGGAGGTCCCAATAACAACTTCATATTTATCTGATAAGAAATCTTGATCTTGATCATCATTAGGCTTGCTAGATGCGTCTAGTGGGTCTGTCCCATTAAAGGCCTCATCAAGATCACTGAAACCATCTCCATCATCATCACGATCTCTATTGTCTCCTAGTCCATCTAGATCAGTATCAAACCATTCTTCATGCCAAACAGGAAATATATCGATTCAATCGTTATATCCATCAAAATCAGAATCAGGATCATATCGATTTGTAGCGCCATTATCTTCATCCTGATTGGAGATTCCATCC
>Ga0228609_1000687_pt1 | contig 15285 bp, 17 predicted proteins | sample 10DmetaG_FD_190068 | JGI IMG/M metagenome (GOLD analysis project Ga0228609, IMG submission 190068) | Seawater microbial communities from Monterey Bay, California, United States - 10D | ecosystem: Environmental > Aquatic > Marine > Coastal | place: USA: California | collected 2016-11-10 | reverse complement strand
ACAATTAACAGAGTGCCGGATTTTATCAATATTATATTTATCCCATGGGTATTTGCAACTTCGGGATGGCTTTCTGCCTTTTTTGTTACCTGTTATGCAATTATTACATCCTACAGAACATTATACCTTGCTGTTTTGGTAAGTTTAGCATTTTTATTATTTTTTGGAACTAGATCGGTCCGTGCAACTATACTTAGAAACAGTTTGCTTAGTGTGATGTTAATCATTTTAGCAATTTCAATTTATGCTGACGGTTTAGTTTTAATAGAGCGAGTATTTTCGCTTTTTACTATTGAATCTAAAGTAGCAGGCGAGGCATCAAAATCACAGCGCGTAGTTGACTTTTTTACTTTGTTGAATACCTTACCGAATTGTGTGTTTTTAGGTTGTGGTAGTGTCGAGCCACAATCAGGAATAAGTTATTATAACTTCCCATATTATCCAATATGGGTCTTGTTAATATTTGGTCCTTTAGGGATGTTGCTTAGTCTCTGGATTTTTTTACCTCTTCTTTTAAGAAGAGCTAACATTGAGCATAACTTTCTGCTATCGATCTGGGCAGTATTGCTGATAATTTTGCTTGTTTTTCCATATGTGCACTACTTTTGTTTGATGTTTTTTATTAGTATTTTGCAAGTCCCTATTGTTAGAGGTAGATTTTGAGTACAGAGATGGCCGTTTCGGTATGCATGGCGACATATAACGGCAGCGCCTATGTCTATGAGCAATTACAAAGTATCATGCATCAGTTAAGGCCTGAGGATGAGTTAGTAGTGGTAGATGACGCTTCGACTGATAATACAATATCAATAATTGAGCAGTTCCGTGATTGTCGAATAAAGATACTACGAAACAAGCGTAATTTAGGACATGTACGAACATTCGAACGTTGTTTGACACAGGTAACGAATGAAATTATCATGTTCAGTGACCAAGATGATATTTGGACAGATGATCACGTAGGAAAGTTACTGAAAGAATTCGCAGGTTCAAGCGGCCCGAGACTAGTTTATGGTGATTTTGCGGAGTTCTCTGATCAGAATGGTTTAGGGATCAGAAAGTATTTACCTGATTTTCCAAAAAGCCCAATTAAAAGGATTGATTTCTTCAGATTATTAATATCGGGCAAGTCTAGAATGTTTGGTTGTTGCGTAGCTCTTAATCGTGAACTGTTGGACAAAGTCATGCCGATACCTGCGCGCGCTAGTTCACATGATCTATGGATTGGATATGTAGCGGTTTTGAAAGCAGACATAAGATTAGTTGATCAGGTCATTACACACCGAAGAATTCATACTGCAAATATTACGCAGTCAAGGCGGAAATTATGGAAAATCTTTAAAGAGCGGGCGTACTTCATTAGTTTAATGGTTTATAGGTTAATACTTCGATGAAAGTTTCTGTCATATTACCTGTATATCAGCCTAAGCAGCATATAAAGACGATCATTAAGTCCATAGATACCCAAAATTTTCGCGATTTTGAACTTATCGTAGTTGACGACGATCACACTGATGAATTTTTGTTGTTGCTAGGTGAGCTACAGAAGTTAGTGAGAGACTCAGACCTTAGATTGATCGTTCAAAGAACTAAAAAAAGAGGTTCGGGGCCAGCTATTGCCCGTAACATTGGGTTAGAATGTGCTTCTGGATCGAAAATTACTTTTCTAGATTGTGATGACTTATGGGGTGAGGATTTTATTGGCCAAATGTATGATCTATTGGAAAAAAGTGGAGCGGATGTGGGGGTTTGTGCATCTCGAGTACTTTATAAAAAGCGAGAGGTGATTTTGCGTTTGCCTAAGTGCTATTCACGCGCACAATTATTACAAACAAACATTCTAAGTATGCCATGCGTTATGATCAATGCGCGTAAATTTCAGGGTAAACGCTTTCCCATCATTGGCCATGAGGACTACGCTTTTTGGCTTGAAAATGTAACTGAATTAACAAAAATAGTGGTGGAGCCTTCAGTACTGGTAACTATAAATAAAACCGCAGGATCTATTTCATCGAATTTTTTGCGGTCTGCTGCTTGGCATTGGAAAATTTTAGGTCAACAAGGTTTATACTTAAACCAGAAGTTATTTTATTTTTTAATGTATGTTATCAATGCTCTGAATAAACGATTGAATTTTTGCAATTCAATAATTGTATACTAAACTTATCGCGCTCTGGATTGCCCAATGAAATTGCTCAAGCCTACATTACTAAAACACATGCGCCACGTTGATCACAGAGGATATTTTGCAGAAACGTATAGCCGTCGTAAATATTCTGAACTTGGAATTGATGTTGAATTTGTGCAAGATAATCACTCCCTTTCGCTATATGTGGGAACACTTCGCGGCTTACACTTCCAAGCACCACCTCATGCCCAAGCTAAATTAGTGCGATGTGTTCGTGGCGCTATTTATGATGTTGCTGTGGACATAAGACGCGGTAGTCCGACTTATGGCCAGTGGGTAGGATATGAACTCACAGCTGAAAATGGCGACGAACTTTATGTACCCGTAGGATTTGCACATGGCTTTTTGACTTTAGAGCCAGATAGCGAGATTGTTTATAAGTGTTCTGACTATTATGCCCCAGAAACGGAAGGCTCCGTGCTTTGGAATGATCCGGACATTATCATTGATTGGCCGACAGTGTCTGATCCAATTCTGAGTGACAAAGACGTAGCCGCACCTTTACTCGCAGATCTAGACAGCCCCTTCGTGTTCGGTGAGAACTCTTGAAGATATTAGTCACCGGGGGAGCTGGATTTATTGGTTCTGCAGTTGTCCGATTGGCTATTGCTAGGGGCCATGCAATTGTAAATGTCGATGCTCTCACATATGCAGCTTGTTTGGATAACGTTGCGAGTGTTTCTGAAAGCTTTCAATACTCTTTTGAACATGCAGATATCAGAGATCGTAATGCTCTCGATACCATTTTTGAAAAACATCAACCTGACGCAGTGATGCATTTGGCAGCTGAATCGCACGTGGATCGTTCCATTGATGGCCCAGTGGATTTTATCGAAACCAATGTAAACGGGACGTTCAACATGTTGGAAGCTGCGCGCACCTATTGGCAGGCTCATGGAAAACCTGAAACGTTTCGCTTTCATCATATTAGTACCGATGAAGTGTTTGGGAGCCTATCCGGTGATCCGTCGATTCAATTCACTGAAGAGACGCCCTATGATCCAAGAAGCCCATACTCAGCCTCAAAAGCCAGTTCTGATCACTTGGTACGTGCCTGGCACGAGACATATAGCTTACCAGTCGTTTTGACGAACTGCTCAAATAACTATGGCCCGTACCACTTTCCAGAAAAGCTGATCCCAGTGATTATTCTGAATGCACTCGCAGGCAAGCCTCTGCCTATCTACGGCACTGGCAGCAACATTCGGGATTGGCTCTATGTCGAAGATCACGCAGACGCCTTGTTGCTGGTTTTAGAGAAGGGAGTGATCGGGCGGAGTTATAACATCGGTGGAGAAAACGAGCGCACAAATCTTGATCTGGTACAGACGCTCTGTAAGGTCCTTGATCGCTTAAAACCGAGAACGGCAGGGACATATGCCGACCTGATTACATTTGTGCAGGATCGCCCCGGCCATGATGCCCGCTACGCAATTGATCCAAGCCGAATAAGAGATGAACTCGGCTGGCGCCCCTCAGTAACAGTTGAAGAGGGCTTGGAGAAAACTGTTCAGTGGTACCTTGATAACGAAGACTGGTGGAAGCCACTTCAAAACCGGAGAGGTGTTGGCGAACGTCTGGGAACGAAGTCATGATCCTTGTGTTTGGAAAGACGGGACAGGTCGCTACCGAATTACAGTCCCACAAAGATGTAATTGCCATAGGACGAGGTCAAGCAGATCTATCGAAGCCGTCAACATGCGCAGAGGCAATACGGCAATACAAACCTCGCGCAGTCATAAATGCAGCAGCCTATACTGCTGTCGATAAAGCGGAGAGCGAGGAAGGTTTAGCAACCATGATTAATGGCGAGGCACCTGGTGCTATGGCAAGTGCATGTGCAGACCTGGATGTCCCGCTCGTGCACATCTCTACTGACTATGTATTTGATGGTTCGGGTACAACGCCATGGTCTGTCACAGACACCCCAAACCCAAAAAATGCCTATGGGCGAAGTAAGCTCAAAGGAGAGCAAGCCATAAAGGCGTCTGGCAGCGCATATGCCATATTGCGAACATCTTGGGTTGTCTCAGCGCATGGGAATAACTTTGTTAAAACGATGCGCCGTCTGTCTGAGACAAGAGATCGTATAACTGTCGTTGATGATCAAATCGGTGGACCCACCTGTGCACGCGATATCGCACAGACCTGTCTCTCTATGGCTGAGCAACTTATTCAAGAACCAACAAAATCAGGAACATATCATTATAGCGGTCAGCCCAATGTCAGCTGGTGCCAGTTTGCCAATGCGATATTTGAGCAGATGGACTGCCAAACGATCGCTAACCCAATCTCAACGAGGGAATATCCAACACCAGCAAGCCGCCCATTGAATAGCAGGCTAGATTGTGAGGCTACACAGAAGACATTTGGGATCGCTCGACCATTTTGGCGAGATGGGTTAGTTGAGATATTGCGAGACTTGGAGGGTGAAGATGACAGAGCGTAAAGGAATTATCCTTGCCGGAGGATCTGGGACGCGGCTATATCCCCTGACCATTGGCGTCTCTAAACAGCTCTTGCCTGTCTATGACAAACCAATGATTTACTATCCACTAACAGTTTTGATGTTCGCAGGCATCCAAGAGATCCTCATCATATCTACGCCTGATGATTTGCCGCAATATAAACGCGTTTTAGGCGACGGCAGCCAATGGGGCATCAGTCTGAGCTACAAAGAGCAGCCAAGCCCTGATGGATTGGCGCAGGCGTTCATCCTTGCAGAAGATTTTCTAAATGGTGCGCCATCAGCGCTCATACTTGGCGATAACATATTTTTTGGCCACGGTTTACCCGAAGTCCTCGCCGCAGCAGATTCTAAACAAAATGGTGCAACAGTTTTTGGGTATCATGTGAATAATGCTGAACGTTACGGCGTTGTTGGCTTTGATAACTCTGGGAATGTGACTTCGATCATTGAAAAGCCCAAAGAACCAGCTTCAAACTATGCCGTTACAGGATTGTATTTCGTTGATGGCACAGCACCTGAACGAGCTAAGAAGGTCCAACCATCTGCACGGGGTGAACTTGAAATCACGTCACTTCTGGAGAGCTACCTCAAAGAAGATAACTTGACCGTTGAGAAAATGGGCCGCGGTTTTGCATGGCTGGATACAGGCACCCATGGCTCCCTTCTCGATGCAGGCAACTTTGTGCGAACCTTGACAGAACGACAGGGCCTACAAGTTGGATCCCCAGACGAAGTGGCGTATCAAATGCAGTGGATAACCATAGAAAGTCTAAAGAAGACTGCAGTTAGATTTGGTAAAAATAAATATGGTGAATATTTACTAAGCCTGGCCAAAATGTCTAAGTGATTATTCTTGCCAAATATTGTGCTGCGAAAACCGCAAGTACCTCGAGACGGTGCTTGGGTCTGTCCACCCGCCGGCGCGCATGATTGCTGCGAGGTCGTAGCCCCTAATGAGTAAGTCTTGCGCGGCGCCCACCCGCAGTGAGTGACCCGAGACCTCCAAGTCGCTCGGCCGCTCGCATTTCTTCACTCTAACAACACTCCTCTTAATGATGTCGTTGACGTTTCGGTCGCAGATGGCGCGGTCCTCGCACCGCTCGTGGTTAATTGCGCAGAAGACGGGCTGAATTTCTGCTGGCTTTAGTCTCAGCCATTTTTTAACTAATTTTGCACTCCTGTCGGAGCCGAACACGAGCCGACCTTTTCCGTATTGGTCGGTTTTACTTTTCCTAATCATGCCCTTGAGCGTGCCGTCGGGCGTGAACTTCAGGTCGTCGCCACGTATTGCAACCAATTCGGATCGGCGCGCCAGGAAGTCATAGCCCAGGGATAGGAGGGCGCGGTTGCGCGTGCCCGCCAGCGTGTCGGGCTGGGCGGCAATCATTTTGACGAGGATCTCGTGGTTAATCCCAACAGCCTGCCGCTGCTCCAGACACTTTGCGCGCTTCAGGCGGCGGATTGCGAGGTAGACCTCCTCAGTCCGTGTGTGATCGTCAAACCCGAGCATTTTGTTTAGTCTTCTGAGCGAAGCGATCCGCCGCCGGATTGAGCTGTAGGCTGCGTTCTGTTGTAGGCATTCGATATATGCGCAGAGCGTTTCAGATGCGATTGGGAATGGCTCAATATTTCTTTCGGCGCACCAATCGACAAATGCGCGCGCGTCGGCGTAGTATGACTTCAAGGTATTGGGTGCGTATGCACCCCGCAGTCGGTTTAAAGCCGAATCTATGTTATTTATATAATCGTCCATATGGCCGAAAATAGGACATAATAAGTATGATGTCAACTTTGACCGTTGAACAAATGCGAATGGCGCGTGCAGCATTGGGATGGTCGTTTGAGACGATGGCAGAGAAGTGCGGGGTCAGTTCGCGTACTTTACGGCGTATTGAATCAGAAGATGGACTGCAAAAGGCAACAAACGCAAATCTGCGCCTCATCCACGAAACCCTCCAAGCCGCCGGTATCGAATTCATTGGGGACGCGGGCGAGGGCCCGGGCGTGCGCCTCTGGTCAAAATCGAATCAATCCTGACGGATAGTCAACCCCAGTGACAACATGTTGTGTAAAAATATTTCTATTTTTCCATATTTAGTGCCGTGGTAAAATCTGCCCAACGGTAACAACCACGAGCAGATACATGGCAAACGACTTAAATCTTAGTACGGCGAGTGACTTTGGGTCACTCGCAATTCACGACCTCCTGCCCGAGCGCCCGGCGCTCATTGGCGAGTTTAGCCTGGCCTACGAGGCCTTCCGGGGGGCGACGGTCGCCGACCTCGCGCCAGTCACAAAGTACGAATACCTCCAGGCGCTCCAGCTGGCGGACCTGAATTGGGCCATCCTCCAGGCGAAGGCCTCCGCGGAGGTGGAACTCTCCACCGCCACGGAGCGCACAATTCGGGCGCAGCTAAATTCCAAACTCGAGGGAGATGGCGAGCGTGAGTACAGGCGGCAACTATATGCCTTCGAGGAGGCCGGCGGCGAGGAGGATGACTTCGAGGACCCCGTCGACTGGGACGCCATAGAGCAGAATATTGAGAACATCATGGCGGGCTTAAAGTCGCGGGACCCAGCGGCGCGGGAGGCCGCCACCGCCGAGGCGATCGCGCTGGGCGTCGACCCGCGGCTGGTCCTGAGTTCGCAACTCCTCAACAACTCAGGCTACCGGCGCCACTCGGAGAAGCTGCCCGACCTCGAGAAGCGCGCGCGCCTGCTCTCGGCGGAGTACCGCGAGGTCCAGAAGTCACGTCCCATCGACGTAGTCTCGGTCGCGGGAGATTGAGGCCGTGAAGCGGCACGCGACGGGGCCGATAACTGCCGAGGGGAAGGCCGTCTCCTCCCAGAATGCGCGCAGGCACGGCCTTAGTGCGGAGCCGGACGGGGACTTAGTCGCAGCGTGGTTCAACGCCATCCTCGATCACGACGAAGACGCCTATGAAGAGCCAAACGCAGACGACCCCCGGCGGGAGGCGGCCCTGAGGCTGGCAATTGCCGAAGCGCGTTACCACCGGGCGCTCGAAAAGGTTGACACCCATGACCGGGAACCCAATTCCGCGCAGCAGGTGGCCAATAAGCTTCTCGCGGACGTTAGGCTCGTGCTGGATGGCATGCCGAGAAAAATCTCGGAGGGGCCGGCGGACCCCTTCGACCTGGAGTACACCGAGTTTGGCCTACGTCAACTCGAGCGGCTCATGGTTGAGGTTGGCCGGGAGCGCAGGCTCTACCGTCGATACCTCGGCGAGGCGCGGGCGCAGCGCCGGAAAGCCTTGAGGGCTTGGTGTGCCTTTAACCGTGACGAAAACATAAATTCCCGAAACGAACTCAAATTACAATTATAGGGAGAGCATTAAGTCGAAATCACGTTCTTAGTGCTGGCGCAGGCGGCGGTAGAGCAGGCCAAAGCCAATGCCCAGGATCACGCCCACCATATCTGCGACCCAGTCGTTGACGTCCGCGCTTCGGTTGAAGCTGGGCTGGATCAACTCAATGGCGCCGCCGAAGGCAGACGCGCCGACGAAGACCGGCAGGAGGCCATAGCGGCCCGTGCGCGCGAGCGGGAAGGCAAGCGCGGCAAAGGCTGCGAAGTGCACGAGCTTGTCGCCGCCCTCCGGCGCCGGGGGCGGCGCCTCCAGGGGCCAGAGCATCGCGACACTCAGGGTGAGCGTCACGATTATGGTGAGGGGGATGTCGAGGTACTTGCGCATGCAAACCGCCTAACGGCGTCGGGCGCAGAAGACAAGTAGAAGCTGTCGCCTGGGGTATTCGCGGTTAAGGCGAAAGAGGCGCATAATCAGGGGCTTGGGGGTTCCGATAAGGGCAAGGGTTCGGGTAAGTGGTGTTCAGATGCTTGCATTTGATTTTCCCAATCAATTGCGTTATAACATTTGTTATAAAATTCTGTAAGATTGGATGAAACTCGATGACTGCGCTTACAATAAAATCTGTTGGTAATTCCGCTGGCGTTCTATTGCCGAAAGAAATTTTGATCAAACTCCGGGTAGATAAAGGGGACGTCTTGCATGTTATTGAAACGGAGAACGGCATTGAGCTTACCCCCTATGACCCTGAATTTGACGCGCAGATGGCGGTTGCAGAAGACATCATGCGAGAAGATCGAGACATCTTGCGCAAACTCGCGAAATGACAGAGCCAATCTGGATCAATTTACGCGTCATTAAGGCCTTTCACGATCGGCAAATTAATGAGCATGGCGGCCTACCGGGGCTTCGCGATGAGGGATTGCTTTTGTCTGCCTTATCAAGGCCAGAAAATTCCTATCATTACTCTGACCCAAAACCAGACGTGGCTGAACTCGCCGCAGCATATGGGTTCGGGCTTGCAAAAAATCATCCCTTCAATGACGCGAATAAGCGCACCGCACTCATCGCAATGCGCCTGTTTCTAAAGTTAAACGGATACGATTTAGCAGCCTCACCTGAAGACAAGTATAAGACGATCATACGCGTAGCTGCGAGCGATATCAGCGAAAATGAACTCGGGCAGTGGATTAGGAAAAACCTGGAAGAGATAAAAAGTTAATCCCAAGTAATAGTCTATCACTTCTGAGGCTTAAGGGTTCCGATAAGCCTATATTTCTAGGTCTCAATTGTAAGCAATCCATCAATCGCAGAGGCTACCTCTGTCTCTTTTAAGCAATCTATACAAGTGGAAGACTGAAAACACTTGTCACCCTAAAATTCACAGTGATTGCTTAAGATCTTGGTAGAAATTCTCATGGGACCCCAGCGCAAGTAGCGCCAGTGTCAAAACTTCATTTTCAAAATTTAAGCCAAAGGATTAAGCTTATGTACCATTTTAAATTTGTACACACGAACGCCACCTAGATCTTCAGATTTACGATCACCAGTGAGTAGATCCTGAATTAGAAGCTGCGGGCCTTGTCCAAATCAGGCTTCTGGATCGGATGCAGTTTTTTAACTGCTCTGGTAAACTGATAAAACTGAAACACTCTCAACTTTTTCATCAAAAATTATGGGGCGTAACGTCTTCACTAAGACCTTCTCGATGCGCTAACAAAATCTCAATATTAAGGTTTGTAGAGTTTTATTTTCCGAGTGTTTTTATTCTTAGGCATGCTCACTAGAATGAAAATTTCAAGAACATTCAAAAACAGCAATTAAAAAAATAAAAATGAATTCAATCTTAGACAGTTACACAACAAGCATGACGCAAATCAGTAAAATATCATTCACAAATAGACAATTTAATCTGACTAAGTTTTCTGAACGATAAGGACGCTTCTTTAAAAATATACGGGTTATTTTGATGAACAACAATTGTTGGGATTTTTGCTGCGATCGCGGATTGGAACCCAGATTGACTGTCTTCAATTGCTAAGGCCTGATCCGCATGAATTTGAAGTTGTTCTAAAACTCTCTTGTACGGCTCTGGGTTTGGTTTGCTATTCTGTACGTCATCACCTGAAACAATAATTTCAAAATATTCTTGTGCCTTGAGCTTGCGAAGCGCCAGAAAAATAGCCTGTCTTGAGGCTGATGAACATAGTGCTAATCTGAAGCCATTTTCAAAAATCGCTTTTATTAGCCCAGATGCCCCTTTGATTGGCATCATTTCCGTCTCAAGAGAAGATAGGGCATTTGTCTGAATTTCATTGATTAGGTGATTTTTTTGTTCATCGGAAAAATTCATAAAAAAATGACTTACAAAAGCATTCAAACTTCGCCCCACAAATGGCTCAAGGTCAGCCTCAGTTAGTTTCAGTCCATTCTTTTTAGCTACAGTGTCTTTTGCTTTTGACCATACATGTTCAGACTGAACCAGAGTACCGTCCAAATCAAAAACAAAGGCCAGAGTATGTGTGAGGTCAAAGCCCGAAATATTCATTCTTTGCTACAAACCACTTACCTATTCCAAACGCAACAGCTGCGACTTTTGGATTTGCCATACATCAACCAATTTTTTTCAAATCAAGATTTAGATTTTCACTGCGCTATAAAATGTAAATTTCGAAATTTTATCTATAAATCGATAACAGGCGGTGTTTGTCTACAATTTCTGTTCACGCGTAACGGTCTTTCAATTTTGCGGCGATTACTCTTTAAAATTTAAAATTCAGGGCGTGGCTGTTTAGCTTAATTAAGCCAAATGACCCTACACATGACTTATGACGCGATGCGCAACCAAGCTTAACGCTACATTAACTTAAAAACCGAATGCTACAAAACATCAGGAATACATTTTTGCTTTTACTGGACGGTCTAAGAAACCCATGACCGGCACAAAAGCGGTGATTTAAAAAAATTCGCACATCTTTTGCAAAAGATGGATGCAACTGGAATGGAGCGTAAAAATGATAACTCCGGTAATCCTCTGCGGCGGATCTGGCAACCGGCTCTGGCCTGTGTCGCGCGCATCCTTCCCCAAACAGTTCGCCCCACTGGTCGGCTGCGAAACACTTTTTCAAAAATCCGCTCTTCGCAGCCTAGGTGCCGAGTTCACAAATCCCTTAGTCGTCACCAACTCAAATTTTCGGTTCATTGTGAAGGAACAACTACAGGCTATCAGCATCACTCCTGATGCTATTCTGCTCGAACCTGCGCAGCGAAATACAGCCCCCGCGATTTTAGCCGCAGCAATATATTTAGCACAGAAAGACCCCGAGACAGCAATGCTGGTTCTCCCATCCGATCAGATGCTGCATGAAGTTGAAGATTTAAAAGTGTCGTTGAAATTGGGCCTTGCTGAAGTGGCACGGGGTCAAATCGTCACCTTTGGAATAACACCTACATATCCCGAGACAGCATATTGATACTTAGAAATACCCAAGCCTGTGAAACACGGCCCCCTCCAGCCAATAGGTTTCATCGAGAAACCTGATGCCGCGCGCGCTCAAGAGATGGTCAAGTCTGGCTCTTTCCTGTGGAATGCAGGGATATTCCTTTTCAAAGCCAAAGATATTCTTACCGCTTTTGAAACCCATGCACCGGATCTGGTGAAACAAGTGACTAAAGCGATAAAGACGAGCAAAGATGATCGTGGATTTTATTGCCTCGAAGCTGAAGAATGGGCCTCTGTTGAAAATATCTCGATTGATTATGCAATCATGGAAAAGGCACAGAACCTCTCGGTGGTCCATTTGGCTTGCGGATGGGCAGACCTTGGCAGTTGGGATGCGATCTGGCGCGAAAGCCCAAAAGACAATGAAGGTCTTACCATGTCAGGCGCAACCACCTCGATTGGCTGCAATAATACCCTCTTACGCTCTGATAGCGAAGGCCTTGAAGTGGTCGGAATTGGGCTGAATAACATCATAGCTGTTGCGATGACAGATGCTGTTTTGGTGGCTGATATATCGCGCGCGCAAGACGTTCAGAAAGCTGTAGATGCTTTAAAGGCCAAAAACGCGTCTCAAGCCAGCGCCTTTCTTAAAGACCACCGCCCCTGGGGCTGGTTCGAGCGCTTGGTGATTGGGGATTGCTTTCAGGTCAAGCGCATTCACGTAAAGCCCAAAGCCGCGTTGTCCATGCAATCCCACCTTCATCGTGCAGAGCATTGGATTATTGTCAAAGGCACGGCAGAAGTCAGCGTTGATGAAACGGTTCAACAATTGCACGAAAATCATTCGATATTTATTCCGGTTGGGGCCAAACATCGCATCAAGAACTTGACAAAAGATCCAATGGTTTTGATTGAGGTTCAAACAGGACGCTATCTTAGTGAGGATGATATTATGCGTTGCGAAGATATCTATTCTCGAGGGTAAGAACCCGGCAGCGATTGCGCGTCTCAAGCAGATGAGCGCGGGTATTCTGCCTCAATCTGAAAACGGCCCGAGCTCATTATGGAGTGTTATATTTAAAGTCGAGCATCTTTGGGCGGTATCAATCTGCGCTCCTAGGCTCGTTTTCGCCAATTAGCTCCGCAAAGGAAAACCGAGTGTAACGTGATATTGGCGGTCATCCTCTGGGTTTCATCAGCTTTTTGCGACGCATAGATTATCTTTAGGGTTGAATGTCTGAAACATTCCACGCTTTTCTGACCCTAACAGTGTAACCAAATAGCAGCAGGAGCCATAGAATGAATAGAATAGAAAATAAGGTGGCCATCGTCACCGGTGGAACGCAAGGCTTGGGTGCGGCAATCGCTTGGCAATTTGCCCAAGCCGGTGCCAAGGCTATTCTGACCTGCGGACGACATGCTGAAAATGGCAGTCATGTGGCCACAAAGATCACCCAAAGCACGGGCGTTCCAGTGGTGTTTGTTGAGGCTGATCTTGAAAGCGTGGCAGATTGCCGAAATGTTGTATCCCAGGCCGATACGCGTTTTGGACAGGTCGATATCTTGGTCAATGCTGCCGGCCTTACGGATCGCGGAAATTTACTGGATACCAGCGAAGATCTTTTCAATCGTATGTTCGCAGTCAATACCCGCGCGCCTTTTTTTCTGATGCAAGAAAGCGCAAAAGTGATGATCCGCGAGAACATAAAAGGCTCAATTGTAAATATTGGTTCGGCCTCAGCGATGGCAGGTCAGCCTTTTATTGCGCCCTATTGCGCCTCCAAAGGCGCATTGGCAACCTTAACGCGCAATTCTGGATATGCTTTGATGCGCAATAATATCCGGGTCAATCAGCTGAATATTGGCTGGATGGCTTCGGATGGAGAAGATCGTATCCAACGCGAATATCACGGGGCTGAAGATAACTGGCTTGACGCCGCTGCAGCTGAAATGCCCTTTGGCAGGCTGTTAGATCCAAAAGAAGTGGCCAAAGCCGTTACATTTCTAGCCTCAGATGATAGCGGCATGATGACCGGATCGGTGATCCATTTCGATCAATCGGTTTGGGGGGGATATTCGTTTGCGCCGCCAACGCCTGACGATGCTTTGGCCCTTTAGCACAAAGCGACGCAGAGGCAGCTTGTAGGTTTTGAATGACCCGCCTAGCCCCCCTACCCTCTTATAAACATAAATCTCATACCTGCCTAAAAAACCTCTGGCGGCCTGCCCAAGGTGCTCAGAGTCCCACTGAAAGTGTGAATTGCGCACAGGGCGGTGATAACCCAGTCGAGGGTATACCGAAGCCGTATCGGAAGGGAAACCGCCCACATATAAGCTAACCCGCATGCGGCTCAGCCATGTGGACCAGCGCCGTGGCTGCTTGGGCTTATCCCCCTTCGGCTTTTGACGCCAGCTGCGCCCCCTCAGACAACGCCGTAAGTTTTGCATAGGCAATTTCAGGATCGATCGTGCCAAAACCGGCAAAGGTTCCAAAGCCGCAATCACTGCTGGCGACCACCCTGTCTTGCCCAACAATCCCCGAAAACCGCCGCAGCCGCTCTGCCACCAATTCGGGATGTTCTACAAAATTGGTTGTGGTATCCACAACGCCTGGCACCAAGATTTTATCGTCTGGGATATCATTTTTACGATCTGCAAAAACTTGCCATTCATGCCCATGGCGCGGATTCGAGGTTTCAAACAAGACATAGCGCGATTTGGTCGCCATAAGCGTATCAAACATTTTTGACATTGGGATGTCGCAGACATGCGGGCCTTCGTAATTTCCCCAACAAATATGAACCCGCACTTTCTCTTGGGGTACATTTTGCAACGCATAATTCAATGCCTCAACATGCGATTGCGCTATTTTAATGAAGGCCTCATCGCTGAGATCATGAAACAACATATGCCGTGATAACGCCAGATCCGGGCAATCCAATTGCAAATCAAGACCAGAGGCCACAATCGTTTCATATTCCTGCTTCATCGCCTCGGCTAAAGCTTCCAGATATTTTTCACGGCTCGCGTAATATTCATTTTGCAAAAACAACGATATCACCCCGGGCGAGGCGGCATTCATAAATCCGCGCGCCACCCCCGTGGCGGCCATCGCGCCTTTTAAATTGGCAATATCCTTTTCCAACTCGCCTTGGCCTTTGGATTTCACATCCCCCACGCACATAGGGCGCGCGTATTGCGGTGTGCCACCATCATCGGCTAGGCGCTTTAAAAAGCTTGGAAACCGCTTTAAATCCGCAGGCGCATTGCGCGGGCCATCGCCATCAAAGCCAGTATATCGATCTTTGACATAGGTCGCATAAGAAATTTTTGACGTCTCCCCATCCGATACGATGTTTATGCCGCCATCCACTTGCTTTTGAACCGTATCAAGAACCGCCTCCTGCATGGTGCGGTCGAATGCCACCTGATCATAGGATTGTTTATGTTCACGGGCAAAAATAAAATCCACGACAGCTTGGCTGCGCGGCAAAGACCCGACATGCGTTGTTGCAATCTTCATTTAATTTCCTTTCCAAGTGGGCCCGGCAGGGTCCGCGGTTTTCCGGATTCGAAAGGCCGCGCAAGCGCCGCTCATCGCTGGCGCCAAGCGATGCGGCATGTTTTCAGGAACCGAAGCTGTATCGCCTGGATTAAGCGCCGTGCTGCCACCCTCATAATCCAAACGCCAATGCCCGCGCACGGGCATAATGACATCCGCTTGATCACAAGTCTCAAAATCATCAAAGCGGGTGCACTGCGTGATAAACTCAACTTCAAACCCTGGTCGATCTGGAAGCATCGCGCCTTCGCCGATGATTTTTGCCGGCGCAGGATCCGCGAAAGCGACCATATCGCAATA
>Ga0228609_1000675_pt1 | contig 15482 bp, 18 predicted proteins | sample 10DmetaG_FD_190068 | JGI IMG/M metagenome (GOLD analysis project Ga0228609, IMG submission 190068) | Seawater microbial communities from Monterey Bay, California, United States - 10D | ecosystem: Environmental > Aquatic > Marine > Coastal | place: USA: California | collected 2016-11-10 | reverse complement strand
CAAGCAAAATTAACAAAAGAACAGGCTTTGTTTGTAGCAAAATGCCAGGCTAATCATCGAGATGTTTCATTGAATTTCTAATAATAAATAAAGTATTTATTGTTCAAAAAAACACTTGCATTCGGTCCGTGAATCAAGCAAAAGGCGCTTTGAAAGTGCCCCTATAGCTCAGCTGGTAGAGCAATTGATTTGTAATCAATAGGTCCGCGGTTCAAGTCCGTGTGGGGGCACCAGTTTCCAAAGAAATCCGCAGTTAACCACCTGATATCAAGCGATATTTGTTTTCGTATGATACAGGAGGCCACCATATGGTCCACCAAAAGTGCACTTATTTGAAGCTAAAGGGACAGACATATTACTTCTCGCGTCGGGTACCTAAGCGTATCCAGAAACACTTTAAGACTGATCGAGTCGAAGTGTGTCTACATACGACATTAGAATCTTCAGCGCGTAGGCAATCCCAAGTGTTGGCAAGTGAACTTGAGGATCATTGGTATATCTTAAGAAGACGCGAGATGAAGGATCGTCTCTCTAATGTCTTTGGTGGCTTTGAGTTTGGACAAGGTGCTGCTTTAGCTCATATAGGTAAAGGTCCAAAGTTATCCCAGGCCCTAGAGACTTACCTCTCCTTAAAAGGCACTGGCAGACCAAAGACCTTTGAAGGTGGAGCACGTAGGTCTGTTGGTTATCTGATGGAAGTAACAGACGACAAACCAATAGATGCCTATCAAAGGTCTGATGCTAATGCCTTTAGAGAATATTTAAGGTCTCGCAGTTTGTCTTCAGAGAGCATTGCCCGGACTATCAGCAATGTAAGAGCAATCATTAACTTCGTATCAAAAGAAGAGGGGCTACAGCCATCTCAAGCCTTTAGTGGCGTTTATCTAGGTGAGCCTACCAAGAAGGTAACTAGATATGTTCCTGATGCAAAAGAACTTAAGAAACTGCAGAGACTATGTAGATCTTGTGATGATGAGATGAGGTGGTTGCTTACACTTATTAGTGACACAGGCTTGAGGTTGTCAGAGGCGCTGGGCTTATCGAAGGATGAAGTATTCCTAGACACATCCACTCCTTACATTGTGATTGAACCAAAGCCATGGAGGCGCCTTAAGACCGCAGATAGTGAAAGAGTTGTTCCCCTCGTCGGTGAGGCTTTGTGGTCAGCTCAGAGGGCAACAGATGCTTCTAATAACGACTACCTCTTTCCTAACTATTGTGATGGAAACCAAGTTAAGTCTAACTCTGCAAGTAGTGCCTTGAATAAATGGCTCAAAGAAAATGTGTCAAAAGAGATTGTAGTTCATAGTTTAAGGCATGCCATGAGGGATCGTTTAAGGGCAGTGGAATGCCCAGCAAACATAATAGACCAGATAGGTGGCTGGAGTAGGAAGGGTGTAGGAGAGAGCTATGGGAATGGGTATCAGGTGGAGCAATTGCATCGCTGGGTTCTAAGATGCTTACCTGAAATAGTTAAACAAATATAAAAATGTATTCTAAATGATTTTGCGCCTATCGTCATCGACCTACACAGGCCAACATCCTCTGCATTTATGACCTTCCAAACGTCTGTGAGGTGTTCGATATCGTAATCACTTAACATTGAATCAAAAATATGTAAGAATGATACTAAATCAATTGGAGAGTTTAAATGAAATTGCGGAAAATTATTTTATCTCTAGCAATAATAATCATACCTTTTACATCGTTTGCAGACAAAACAACTGCTACAATTCAAAGAAACTTAAATCTCCTTGGCTATAATGCTGGACCTGTAGATGGAGCGTATGGCAAAAAAACTCGCTTGGCATTAGAACAATTTTATAAAGATAATGGTGGACTATTTGATGGAAAAACTGATGACAATGAAATCACAGACTTAACAAAGGCATTAGCATTAAATAGTGGGTGTAATTCTTCAGATCTTTATGTAACTACATCTGAAATAAGTGATAAAAAATTTAGTCTATTTGGGAGTAAGGTTCGGAATACTAAGATACCTAAATACCTTAAAAATACGACAGGGGAAATTACTTCAGATATTGGAAATGTCTACGCTCACATACATTTAGTAGATGATTTTAACAATGATGGCATAGATGATTTACTTATTGATTATAATTCCACTTTAGTTGCTCCATTAATATTATATGGCCAAAAAAGTGGGTCATTTAAGATCTTAGATTTAGGAGTTTCAAATTCTAATGCAGCTAGAAAAACAATAAGAAAAGCAGTCAGTGCTGACTTCAACAATGACGGCTTCTTGGATATTTTTGGTTTTACAACAGGTGATCATTATCAAGATAAAGACATATCTGAAGTAGATCTTCTTTTAATAAATCAAAATGGAAATACTTTTGAGGCGGTAGATATACCTGAACCACGAAAAAATACACCAAATCATGGCGGTTTTGTTATTGATATTAACAATGATGGATATACAGATATAATATCACTGGATGAGGATGAAGGTTTTGCGACTTACCCATTAAAAAACATAGAAGGGAAAAAGTTTTCTTTACTTAAAAAAGGGTTGAACCCTGATGTTAAAAAATATCGGATACATGACGGTGATGCTGCCGATCTTAATGACGATGGATTTGACGATATGGTTATTTCCATTCATTTGCCAAAAAAAGATAAATTCAAAAATAAAGAAAATTTAAGAATAATATATGGTGATGGAGATTTTAATTTTGATAAAAATAAAATTACCAAAATAGGTAATTCTTGGCTATCGAAAAAAAGAGTAGAAGAGATTTCAGATGATTTTGATGCAGAGGTATTATCTGGAACAAGTAATATAAATTTAGTTGATATAAATGCTGATGGAAAAATTGATATTTTGGTTGGTGAATACATTGATGTCTTTGACTGGAAAACTTCAGGATTTAAATCATACATAAATCTGGGTAATTGTTTTGCCGACCAGACCAGCACCTATTTCCCAAATCAAAAAGCAAATAGAAAAATGGAGAATGGAAACTTTACAGACTTTATTGGGGCATTTGAACACGCAGATTTAAATAATGACGGCTTTAAAGATTTAATTTTAAGAAATTGGATGGATGAAACCGCCTATTGGGAAACAGCAAAAGCAGAAGCATTTCCTTACATCTTCATGAATCACAATAATGAGAAATATTTACCAATATCATTTCGATCAATGAAACGCTTGCGAGACGAAAAGTCTCTTTCTGTGGGTGACTTCAATGGAGATGGCTTAGTTGATTTAGTAACAATTGGAAATCGTTTTGAAAGTAATGAAATTACCGTAAGAACATTTCTTTTGAACTCACAGTAAGTCTCAACCAACATATTATCAACACGCTACACATTTAAATAATACTATGTAACAAATATCGCTTGATATCAGGTGGTTGACTGATGCCTATCTAGGGAAACAGACCCCGTGTGGGGGCACCAGTTTCCAAAGATCAACGCAGTTAACCACCTGATATCAAGCGATATTTGTTTTCGTATGATACAGGAGGCCACCACATGGTCCACCAAAAGTGCTCTTATTTAAAGCTGAAGGGACAGACGTATTACTTCTCGCGTCGGGTACCTAAGCGTATCCAGAAACACTTTAAGACTGATCGAGTCGAAGTGTGTCTTCACACTACATTAGAATCTTCAGCACGTAGGCAATCTCGAGTGTTGGCAAATGAACTTGAGGATCATTGGTACATATTGAGAAGACGCGAGATGAAGGACCGTCTCTCTAATGTCTTTGGTGGCTTTGAGTTTGGACAAGTTGCTGCTTTAGCTCAGATGGGCAAAGGTCCAAAGTTATCCCAGGCCTTAGAGACTTACCTCTCCTTAAAAGGTGCTGGAAGACCAAAGACCTTTGAAGGTGGTGCACGTAGGTCTGTTGGCTATCTCATGGAGGTAACAGATGACAAAGCAATAGATGCTTATCAAAGGGCTGATGCTAATGCCTTTAGAGAATATCTAAGGTCTCGCAGTTTGTCTTCAGATAGCATTGCACGGACTATCAGCAATGTAAGAGTAATCATTAACTTCGTATCAAAAGAAGAGGGGCTACAGCCATCTCAAGCCTTTAGTGGCGTTTATCTGGGTGAGCCTACCAAGAAGGTAACTAGATATGTTCCTGATGAAGCAGAGTTAGGGAAACTACAGAAACTATGTAGATCTTCTGATGATGAATTGAGGTGGCTGCTTGCACTCATTAGTGACACAGGTTTGAGGCTTTCAGAAGCGCTGGGCTTATCTAAGGGTGACGTCTTCCTAGATACATCCACTCCTTACATTGTGATTGAACCAAAGCCATGGAGGCGCCTTAAGACCGAAGATAGTGAAAGAGTTGTTCCCCTTGTCGGAGAGGCTCTGTGGTCAGCTCAGAGGGCAACAGATGCTTCTAATAACGACTACCTCCTTCCTAACTACTGTGATGGAAACCAAGTTAAATCTAACTCTGCAAGATCAAAAATAACGTCTTGGGGAAACCCAAACCCTGATGTGTATTCGCTCATGCGGCAGCTTTCTTAAATTTAACAAAAGTATAAACGAATGATGATTTAGGTGACTTTGCCATGCATGTTCATAAACGACCCACTATGTCGTGTTAAATTAAAGCGAAATATAAATGTTAGGCATATGTGTATTTAAGAGAAAGTTATCATTTTTTAGTAGACTGTCTCAACATGACATATTAGCATATTCCTAAATAATTTATGGAACGCCTAATGGCAGTAGAAAGAGAAGTTTTCGGTTATACAATTGTTGAGAGCTGGAGCATAAATTCCTTGAGCATCGCGGTAAGTGCAAAGTATGTGAACAATTAAAATTTAATTATTTATGGAGTTAATCATTTTCAAGTTTTTATATTTTAAACACAATAAAATAAATTATTTCATAAAATTTTTGTTTATTTTATCATTAACGTTCCCAAGCTTAAGTTTTAGCTCTGACCAAAAAGAAGGAAGATTTTTTTGGGACCAGCCAGATGTAAATGATGATTACCAAATTCATTTTAATTACATTGTGACCTTGGATGGTGAAGATAGGGGCTGGGATATAAATGGAAAACTGGAAAAATTACTCAACGACCTTAATGAGGTCATGTATCAAGAAACAAAAGCTAATAGATTTTCCAATGGGATTGGAAAACGTTATAAATTTGATCGCCGAACTGACGGAAAGCTTGATATCACATTTATCCGGATGGATAAGTACCTCAACGAGTTAAGTGCCTCTCCAAATAACGATACTGCTAAAGTATTATATAATTTAGGAATGAATAATCCAAAAAAACTTTATTTCAACTTTGCTGATTTTAAAGCTAAAGATGGAGGCATTGCAGGAGTAGGTATTGGAAATACTTTCATGCGGCACCATAAGATGAGCCGTAAGGGATTTATGCTTAAAAATACACTGCATGAACTTCTTCATACCCAAGGTGGTGCTTATGCTTGCATCCCAGGTACGAAAAATAGTCATTTACTAAAAAAGTTTGATAATACAGGGCATCAGCTTAAAGGTGGTTTGAAACTCAATCATTTAATATACAAGCATGACATCGATGGTTGCCCCCAACTTGCTGATAGCGTATTTCTAACACCCACATCGCAAAATCCTTATGATCCATATAAGCTTAACTGTTTGTTTGATATGGGAAAATATAATCATAAAAAATTGAATAACGTCATAAATAAGTTGAAAGCTAAAGGTAAGTATAACTGGAGAACTAGTTTTGGTGCCTCGTGTCAATGGAGAGATGGTAGGCGAGATGATAAAGGTTATTTTATGATGGGTTCAAACTTCAATATTTTAAAAAAATAACAAAGTCTCATAGATCTATAGCACTAAAGTTGGCTTTAGTCATAACTATGATCTTCAACCACTTCATCTTTACTTGCAAACAACAGCCCCTTTAGTCCTCTTTTTGAAGTCCAATGATTGCCAAGGGTACGGGGGGTCTCATTTATCTATACCATGGGACCCAATTGCTAAGGCCACCACACAGGCCACCAAAAGTGCCCTAAACAGCTCATGTCATTATTTGTTAACTCATTGATATTACTTGTGTCGGTTGGTTGACTGATGCCTATCTAAGGAAACAGACCCCGTGTGGGGGCACCAGTTTTCAAAGATCACCGCAGTTAACCACCTGATATCAAGCGATATTTGTTTTCGTATGATACAGGAGGCCACCACACAGATTGGTATTGGGTAGCTTATTGTGAACAAGGGTGATTGTTTCAACTTCTTTTCTTGAAGTAATCACGAACATTCGGGCGAGAAGCGAGATAAGACATTAACCAAACAAAGCTAAAAAATGCTGACATCCAATACTCAGAAAGTGGAACCTGATATTTGTAAAAAACTACTGATCCCCCAACTACAAGGAAGAACAAAAAAGTTGTCAAAAAGTTGATTGGGTATAGCTGCATACTCTTACCAATGATGTGAAGAAATCCAAAATAGGCGCAGGTCAGTAATACTCCTACTCTGATTGCAGCCAGTCTATGGAGCGGGATTTCTGCGGAGGGCCCCAGCACCCATGGAAAATAAACTGTTGTGCCAAGCATGGCAGTTAATGCGGCGGCTAGTGCCCAAATTGACATAGCGATAATAATGATGTTTGCAAAAACTCGCAGCATTTTTTGACTTTACCTACTGATTTAACAACTTGCTTTATTGTGGTATATTCGTATCCACTTTTCAACCTATCCTTTTGTTTTAATGAGATTATAAAACTAACAAATCATGTTTTAGAGTTTATTAGCTTTTGCTAGAGGTTATTAATAGCTTGTCTCTCTGAGGAAATCTTGCAAACATTACAAGGTTGCCAATAATAGTGAAGGCGATACCTAAAAAAGCTGTGGTATGCCATTCAAAGCCCTCAAAGAGGGTAGACATTATCAATGCAACAACTGGAAATAGAACGGTAGTATATGCTGCACGATCTGACCCTATTCGGCTTACCATCATTAGATATGTGCTAAATCCTACTACTGAACCGATAATAGCAAGATAGATTAATGCCCAAATATATGTTGGAGAGTTAGGTATTGCAAAGTTTGATCCAGTGACTCCAGCGATGGTGACAAGAATTATTGCACCGATACACATGCCCCAAGAGTTTGCAGTAATTGGATTGACACCATACATACTATTTTTCCTAGACATCATGTTTCCTATAGAAAAGAATAATGTTCCAGTAGTTGCCCATCCCACACCTTGGATAACGTCTGAATTGTAATTTATGGTCAAGTCGCGCCAGAACAACAGCACAAGACCTGTCGCACCTATCAAACCAGCGAGTATAGTTTGGGGGCGTATTTTATCACCAAAAAATATGCGGGCGTTTAGTGCATTGAATATCGTTGCTAATGAAAAAATTACAGAGACTAAACCAGAATGCATCACTGATGTGGCTTGATAAAAACAAATGAAGTTGAAGCTAAATAGGCAGAGTGCCTGCAATACTACGAAGCGCCATTGATTGGGTAACTTTAATCGACCTAGTAGTAACAACCCGAATAGAAATACAACCCCAGCCAAAGCAAACCGGTAAAAAATTGATACTATTACATCGACATGCCCAATTTGCAACGTGATTGCGATCCATGTTGTTCCCCAAATTATGACAGTTGAAGTAAAAAGCATAAAGTTCATCATCAGAGTCCCTCAGTACCACTATAATTTGTCAATGACGAGCTGTTCAGTAGTTAATGACAGATTGACTTTGTAATGTTTAATCAGTGTTAAGTTTCACAGTTTGCAATATAGTAACTAATTAGACTGCACTTTTCATGGACGGCTGTTTTGCGGACTTAATGTGCGTTCAAAACGGTTGTACCAATGCCCCTTTTCGTAGGGTGCGATGCAAAAGGTTTACCATGCTGCTGATACACTCACAGGGTATTTTTTGCACCTCAAGCCCGATAGGGTATCTTGGTGTCACATAGAATATGTCTCATCAAACATTGTGGTGCATTGTCTTCTTGCGTGTTCGAGTAGCTTTAGTTCCATCGTCGCTGCCGTCATGAAATGTTCCAAACCAACGGTCCCAAGGCATTTCTTGATTGCCATAGTTGCACTCGTAATAGCGATGATGCAGCTGATGATAGAACGTACCCAACGCTAATCTGCGTTTATCCCTAACAAGCAAGTCTTCGTAGCCAGTATGGGTCATCGCCGCCCCCGGTCCAAGATAGATCACATGAAAATACACAAGGATCGGATGGCTGGGGAACACAAAATGGATCAAAAGTGAGGACAGGTAGAGCAGGTGCTCAACGGGATGCATGGAGAGCCCGGACCACGGCCCGACATTGACATTGCGGTGGTGCAGTGAATGGACATGCTTATAGATGAACGGCACATGCAAAAGCCGATGCATCCAGTAAAAATGAAACGCCGACCAGATCGGTAGTAAAACCAATCCAGCAACAAACAGGATAGGATTAGAGATTAAATTGATCGTTGGAACATATTCGTTCGCCATCAGCCACATAATAACGACTTGGTACATCGTAAGTTGCAGTACACCGCTGCCCAGAGTCCAAAACACATTGTCATGTACTTGGTTTGAGAAATTCCAGAGCTGATTGCCGCGTGCCGGGTCTCGATGATCGAACTTCAGCGTTTTGCCTTGCTCCTTCCGTATATAGAAAAAATAGTGGAGCCCTCCCGCGATCCCGATCATCAAGCAAAGATTGACGAGCCAGACCTGAAGGACCCATCCGAATGCAAAGTTTTTCACCGACGCAAAGGTTGGGTAGAACAACCACCAACATAGCGTTGCTAGCAAAACCATCATCACTCGCTCGCTCATTGTAAGCCAGTTACGGACGACCCAACGGGATAAAAAGCGAGGGTCTGGTGGCCACTTGAATAATGATGGGTCAGCAAGCGGTAGCTCGGGATGATAATTCCATTCCCTACTCATCGCGTCAGGATTAATTTTGTTTGTCATAATTACCTCGCACATGTCTATACTAACAACGTTCTTTTTCTGATGTAGCCGGTCTTTCCTAAATGCGACTGAGTATGTCGATTTCAAACAAGTTGAGATTAATCAAGCAAAAGAGACATCTGCTTTTGCTGTCACCTAGATAAAATCGTGGCTATGTGCACTTTTTGCGGCACTGGAAAAGGTAATGGTCGCAACTTAATAGATGAAAAGATTGCTAAGGTTGATGGTTTTATTTCAGCAACAAATGAAAGTGCTGATTTACGAAAAGCAACTTATGAAGAGACTGAGGGATGGTATGCAGGTATAACTGCAGATATGTTTGGCTAGTAAAACTGGGAATTTTGAATAAATCAAAATCCCCAAATTATGTATACCCCAGTAAGGAATCCTACGTTGAGGCTTTAGGTGGATTGGGGTATGTCCACCAAACTCCCTGCAGTAGTTTAAATATTAAAAGCTAGAAGCAAATATTATATCCCTTACGTGATATAAATAGTATTTAATTAAAAAAAATCTATATATTTTATAGGAATTGGTTTCTAAATATAGCATAGATTATTCATTAAAATGTATTTTTAACATGTAGTGAACAAAATATATCTAAAACTATTTATTGAGCATATATACAATCTACGTTTAAGGTAGTGATATGATTAATCGTATCACAAAAATTGTAATATTTTTTTTGTTGCTCTCTAATCAAGTTGTTGCTGAAAGCCAGAGTAAACTTAAATATTCAATATCAGATGTAAACGCTAATGTTCTATTCATGCGCCATGCTCTAGCACCAGGTTTTGGGGACCCTATTAATTTCTCAATAAATAATTGTAATAGTCAAAGAAATTTAAACAAAAGAGGTAAGGCGCAAGCGCAAGCTATTGGTGCGGCAATCATTCAAAGTGGTTTCCGCTTTAATCAGATATTATCAAGCGAGTGGTGTCGTTGTAAGGAAACTGCTAAGCTTATGGATCTAGGTAAGTGGGAGACCTTTTCAGGTTTGAATTCTTTTTTTCAAGGCTATGCAGATAAGGCTAAAACATTACAACAATTAAACTCAAGATTTGAAGAATTCAAAAAGGGGGTTACACTGCTGATAACACATCAGGTAACTATCAGTGCCATTACGGGTGCATCAGTAGGCAGTGGAGAATTTGTGGCATATAATACCATCTCCAAAGAGGCAAAAGTGTTTCGATTGGATTGAAATGATGCACATTATTATATTTATGATATTTACTGCATTTGCAAGTAAACTTACTGCTCTTGAAAAATGCGATATTCTTGGATCATTGGAAGCCGATCCACTCAAAAAAACTGTGCCTATTAAATTTGAAGACCTACAATATTTAGAGTTAATAGAAGCATGTACCGAGTCAATCGAAATAAAAGATCATAATATAGGTAGGTATTATCTTTTAAGGGCAAGGGGTTATCTAAGATCTGGATCTTATGAAAAAGCAATCAGTGACATAAAACATTCACACGATTTAGGATATGCAGCTGCGACTTTTGCGTTGGCTACACTTCATCATTTTGGGGAAGCTATGCCAAAAGATTTAACAAGAGCAGAATTTTTATATAAACTGGCATATAGTAATGGAGTTAAATGGGCCGCCCAAGGCCTTTCAATATTATATAAAGATATAAGTTTTTCTCGCTATAATTTAAAACTTTCACATGAATGGCTAGAAAAATTTTAAAATGATAAACTTTCAGTAAGGTTTAAGACCAATCAAGAACCACTTGGCCACGGTAAGCTGTAATTTTTACTTCTGTCATCATTTCACCATACTTTTCAAAAAACTCTTCACCGTTTTTTTCCCAGATTTTGTTGCAAACTTCGAATGCAGCCATGTCTTTATATTCAAGCCAGTTGCCCATCATTAATTTCCCTTCAGGAAGAAATAGACGGCTTGAGTGGAATTTGATCATTCCTTGTGGCCTCAGCTTATCAGCGAGTGTAGCCATTTCTTTTTCAAATATTTCATGTCCTTTATCCATCATTTCTTGGTTAGGATATTCGATTGTTGTAAAACTAATTATTGTATCGGGCATTTTATGCTCTCCCTGAATTGAATTTTAATTTATAATTTAATTTCTGCATAATTTATCTATGATGTGAAGAATTACGTAAAGTAACACCAATAGTTACCATAATATTCCCATTATATTGTAATAACCTTAACAATGGTGAAAGCAGTCTTAAAGTGAGAGTAGTTTTTATCTCAAATTTGATTGCTACTAGATATACAGCAAATATGGAGGTAAAAATGCTTGGAAAAAATACTGGTTCAATGACCTTTAAGGAAACTAATAATCCGATAGATTCTGGTAAATTTGGGTTGCCTGCAATGGAAACTAGCATATCTGGTGGAGGAAAACTGTTAGACCATGATGTGATGGCGCAAGCAACATTTACTGCAGAAATGCAACCTGATGGTTCATGGTTAGGAGAATGCCCAAACACTGGAGTTATATTTTGTTCAGAAGGTGTTGCTAAATATAGATGCAATGGAATTGGAAATATGAAAGCAGATGGTGGTGCAGAATTTAGAGGTGGCGCTTCGTTTGAAACTACATCTGAAGCATTATCAGAGCTTAATGGGAAATATTTTATGTTTACATATGATTCTGATGCAGAGGGGAATGCAGAATGGAATCTTTACCCTTGTTTGTGATATAAAATATTTATTTGGGTTATATTACTATTAATAAAAATAAGCACTGAATTGATATCATTAGTTTGTTAGAACTGAGCTGAATAATTTCAGTGCTAGTTTAAAGGTTTTCAATATTGAAAACAGTAAATAGAAGCGCGAACTAGGCAAGCAATAGTATTAAGCTAATCTGATAACCAGTAATCGCCAATTTGAGTAATAACCGTAGTTGATGAAACATCAGCGCCAGCGTCTTCGCGAGCTTTTTTCACATCTTCTCTCAAACCAAATGTTTGCATAAATTCTGGGTTTGGAACATCCATCATGACATAGATAGATGTTTCATCAGGATTGGCTGCAGCCCAGATAACTTTTGCCCCTTCTGATCCAGCTTTTTCTTCCATTGATTTCGCCATTTCTGTCCAAGTTTTAAATCCTTTGGAAATTTTTACCGTTACTAACAAGTTGGGCATAAGATTATTCCTTTTTATGAACTGTTTTACTGTCTCATTTCTACATACATTGTGCCTAATGTGAAGAATTATAATGAGTAATACTTAGTGGTGTTTATTCGCCTTTGAGGGAGTAACAGATGAATACAAGTTGATTGTATAATAAATAGTTTTATATAATGCACAATTTGTATTTGCCTCGATTTTTAGAGAAAAAGTTTGCGGACGGATATATTATCTGGCAGTCTGACTTTGACACTAATGGAGGTAGATATGAAAAAACTATCAATTATAAGATTTAAACCGAAGTCTGAATGTTTCGACGAATTTGTGAAGAATTTAACATCTTTTAACGAAAGAAAACATCGTATATTTCATCTAATGCGATCTGGTGATGAGCTTCATGCGATTGTAATTAGGGATGCAAGTATATTAGAAAAAGATGCTTCTGATGGTGTTAAATGGTTAGATGATCAGCGACACTTATTGCAAGAGTATGATGAGGATAATAAACATACAATCCCATTAAGTGGAGATCTGATTTACAGCTCTGTATAAAAATTTGCACTTTTTAATTCGAAAAGAGAAAGGAAATTAATAATGTTATTTATGATTCAGTCTACACATGATTATTCTACATGCCAGACGCATGACCCTGAAAAAGGCCCACTCTTCAAGGAAACATTAGCTAACCTTGGCGATCATGGAGTAAAGGTACATGCTCAATATTCAAACAGACTTGAGCATACTTTGTTCATTGTATGTGAGGCTGATAATTTTGAGGCTTTAGATGCAGCATTTGATCCAATTTTAGAAATGGGGCACCTAGAAGTTACGCCAGTAATGAAACGTGATTGATTAGAGTTTTATTACTCTAGATCATAATTTGACAATTATTAATTTTATAACGAACTAACCTGCTGTTAAATATGGTATTGTGCCAGCTGCATCAGTATCATCAATCAACAGGAAGTTATTAATAGCTCCTTGTTGTCGTGCTTTGCCATGGACAGCATAATCAGGGTCACTTGCAAATGCTTCAACAGAAGCAGCATCAGGGAATTGTATGATTGCCACAAATGTATTGTTTCTGTCCTCACCTTCTAATATTTTTATATTTGCACTTCTAGACAAATATTTTCCGCCATGTTTCTCTACAATTGGATGCACTTCTGAAGCATATGCTGGTACCCAAGTATCATCTGTTACATTTATCTCTGCTATTAAATAGACAGCCATTATTTCCTCCTTATGATAAGTTTCATGATTACTAAAATACATAAATAAACACCAAAAAATAATATTTTTTTGAAATGTAGTAATAATGATCAAAATAACGCCAACATCGAACTATTAATCTTATTCTTGATTTTTTATTTTTTTTTGTTAATTATGATAAAAGTGGTCGGTCACGAGCCCACTTAAAAAAAGGCCCCATAAGAAAATGATCAGGCGCCTTAATGTTCGAAAAAACAAAAATTATTCCAAATGATAATCTTTATCTTTTTGATAAGAAAACCGGTGAAAAATTCTTCAGACGATCCAATATAACTTTTTGTCAAATACCTCACTACACATTGGAATCAGAAACTTCTGGAGAAAAAATTTTACTATCCGCAGATGGAATAAAGCGTCGATTTTCAAAAACTCCAAATTCGAGTGGTTTTTACATAAGAAATCTTGTCCAAAAATTATCAAAACTTAGATAATAATTTAAAATCACTTACATTTAGCCATTGAAGAAATTTGTTGAAGCAAATTCTTGAATAAATAGTTCATTATGGCTTTAATAATTGAAAATATAAATAATTTTTTCATGATCTTTTTCCTAGGTCGAATAAAAAAAGGGTGCATAGAAATTGTGAATAACTTAGATGATTTAGCAAGAAAACAACTTGATGACTATAGGGAGGTAAATCCTGGTACTTGTTTTGGTGAAGAGAATTTTAAACTAACTATTGATGAAGCTTATGCAATTCAGGATGCAGTAGTGGGTTTAAGATTGAATGAGGGTGAAAAAGTAGTTGGTTATAAAGTTGGATGTACAGGTCAAGGTACAACCAAACTTTTTGGTATGAAAGGTCCAATTCGAGGGACCTTATTTGACAGTGAAGTTCATCAAAGTGGTATAATTTTGAACACTAATAATTTTTTAAATCTGGCAATAGAAGCAGAGATGGCGATTGAAATTGGCGAAAATGACAAAATAATATCTGTCTATCCAATAATTGAATTACATAATTTTGTTTTTCGAGCGCCAAAGAAATCATTATCAGAATTGATTGCCAATAATGGTCTGAATAAAGGTATCGTTATATCAAATAAAAATTGGCGAGCTTTACCTGAGGCATATAATAAATCATCTCTGCTATCTTTAGAAGTAAATGGAACTGAAATAGATTCTGGTGAACTTTGGCCAATGAAAGGTGGACCAAAATCTTCTATAAATTGGCTTAAAAATCATTTGTCTAATCATGATTTAAAAATGATGGCACATAATATTATCTTAGGTGGAACTGCTCTTGGATTACACAAAGTTAAACTCGGCGATTATGTTGAAGTAAAAGTTGATGGGAAAACAGCTGTACAGTGCTTTATCAAAGCAAATATTACAGATTAATATATGTCACTGCCCTTTTGCGCACCTGCCATCATAACCTTAGCTTGCTCTGCTCTTATTTCTTCATACAATGCCATACTGTTGGCATTAAATAATGAAACAGGTGGGTTATAAGTGGTAAAACTATTTATGTTATATGTACCCCTTGCTGAAATTGCGTAATCTTTAACACCGCCCGCTTTGCGCATTTTGGCAGATACATATCTAATTGCCACGCCTATACGGCGATCATCTGACCTATTTGGTCCAGACCCATGAATAGTAAGGCCATGGTGTAAACTCATGTTGCCAGGATTTAGTTCTACAGCAACTTTATCTGAATTTGCTACATCAACTTTTATTTCTTGACCACGTGACAAAAGATTATGTTCATCAAAACTGTCTTCGTGAGCCAAAATTTCATTTTTATGACTTCCACAAACAAAGTCCATACAACCTGATGCAGTTGTCGCTGGTGACAATGCAAGCCACGCTGTAAGAATATTGTCCATGTCTCCCATCCCCCAATATGCAAGGTCTTGATGCATGGTAACAACGTGCTTTGTATGTGCTTCTTTGGTTAGAAACTCTACAGAGTATAACATTACATCAGGGCCAAGTATTCCTTCAACTGCATCAAGAATTGGAGCATGTAATCCAATTTCACAGGCTAAGGGCATAACCACTTGCGCGTTAACGCGTTTGTATGTGTTGAGTGGTAATTTCAGGCCATTGTCTAGCCAATCTTGTTCAATTTTCTCTAAGGAATTACGCCAATTATTTGATTGTGATGCATTCGCAACATTGATTGGGAAAAGATACCCATC
>Ga0228609_1000672_pt1 | contig 15537 bp, 11 predicted proteins | sample 10DmetaG_FD_190068 | JGI IMG/M metagenome (GOLD analysis project Ga0228609, IMG submission 190068) | Seawater microbial communities from Monterey Bay, California, United States - 10D | ecosystem: Environmental > Aquatic > Marine > Coastal | place: USA: California | collected 2016-11-10 | reverse complement strand
CTGTATTAGTCTGTTGAATGAGTTTATTAAACATGATAAGACTGATTGACGTGCCTACAATAGCTAATAACAGGGTTGCTCCAAATGAATAAATAGATTGAATATTGTTAGTTTTCACTGGTAAACCTAAATAACCTAAAACAATAAATCCTGCTATGGATATGATAGCTAATGGAAGTGCAGCTACTAAAAGTGGAGGATAGTGATCCAATTTTTGTTTGATGATGTTGACATTGATACCATAACACAGTGTTGCGAGAATGGCCATCATTACATGACTATACTCAAATTGAATATTCTCTCCAATAATCAAGAAAACTGCCCCAGTAAGACCTAATACAACACCAATTGCTTTGAGCTTACTAAACCGTACTCCCAAAAAAGTAACCCCAACGATTAGAGCAAATAAAGGGGTTAAACCATTGATAGCTCCAGCCAACGAGCTAGAAATTCTTGTTTGAGCTAATGGGAATAAAAATGCAGGTATGGCACTTCCCAAAAAACCACTTATGACGAAGAACTTAAGATCGTTGCGTTTGATGTTTAGATTCTTCCACTTGACAAAAGGAATCAATGCTAATCCAGAGAAACTGATCCGCATGGCAGCTACCTGGTAGCTAGAATAAAATTTCAACCCTTCTTTCATGAGTATGAATGAGCTTCCCCAAATAATGGCAAGTAAACCCAGAAGAAGATAGGGGTTAGGTTGATTTTTAGACATGATGACTTAGTTTAAAACAAAGATGACGTAGAATAGTTAGAATCAGTCGTTATCAGTTTGTGTAAATGCATCCGATTCTTCAGGGGATAAATTTAAATCTTCTATTACACGAGCTTTTATTGGTCGGAAATATAAAATCATGACTCCAATCATCATGGCGTAGAGTAGCAAATTTTGTTGACCCGAGATTAGAAACCCAACTGAGGCAAGTATGACCGACCCAAATAGGCTTACCCACTGAATTACTTTGATTTGCTTAAACATAGACAGCTTTTCTTGCAATTTAGCTTGCTTATCTAGGGTGTTTAATTTGTTTTTTCCAATAAAATGACTCACTATGAAGGAACTAACCGCTATTAATGGAACAAGTAGTTCTAACAGCATGAAGTCTTCATCAGATGTTAACTCACCATTTTTGCGAATGGTATAAACGATTCCAATAATTAAAGTTGTTAAAATTAGAATAATTAAATGAGTAGATACTATTGATTTGTATATATTATTATGAGTTTTGTTTTGGGTCATAATAAACTGATTTGATCACCACTAGTAAACGTATTTGAATCTTCGTCTTCATCTTTTTTTGGTAATTTTGGCTCTGGAAGTTTTGGGTTTGTTACAACTTTCTTGGGCTCTTTATCAAGTTCTTCCTTAGGCTTTGGCTTGTCATCACTAGGTATAATCTCCTTTTGATCAGTGATTTCTTGATCGTTTGATTTTTCAGGTTCAGTTAATTCAACAGGTTCAATCGGTTTAAGGAGTTTAGCTTTGTGAAACTCTTTCCCACAGATTTTATTTCCAATACTCCTCCAACCTTTAACATCAATGAATTCAGTTAGATTAACAACTTCAACTTTTTTATCGCCAGACTTTAATTTTGTAGTTAATTCAATAGTTGGTGAATCAAGTGTGGAAGCAAGAATCATCTTACTACCTCGACCTTCAGTTATAAAAGAGAATCGTTTTCCTCGAGTCGTGGTCTCAATAATGAATCGTTTGATGTAGTAATTTTTATTATTCCCATCGTAATGTAGGATGGATATAATACGTTCAGGATTGAACTTTTCGATTAAAGCAATTTCTTTATTGGCGTAGTGATTAGTAAGTTCATGATTAGTAAGTTCGTAATCACCATTATCATAAATTACAAGGATTTGGTCTTCAGTTTGGAAGCTGCCCAAGTATGTACCTCTGTTATGGATATTTAGTCGCCCAATATTACTTTCATACCAGATATCACGACCACCAATAGTAGAGACTCCTTTTTCTTTTAGGTCTACCTTTCTGACAGGGTGCTTACTAACAATATTTCCTTGACTGGTTCTTCCTTTAATTGCTAATTCTGAAAAGTCGTAGTCAAATAGTTTATTTCTAGCTTTAGCAGCAGCATGGAGGTATACATTAACTATTTCTGCTTCTCCGTTAGGATTTGCAGTGAAATAGTGCATTTTACTACCCGAATTTCCTTTGGTGACGTTATATTCTTTGTCACGGGTAATGCTTGTCACATTGAACCTTTTGGCAAATGTTTTTTTCGTTTTACCGTCTGTATATATAGCATTATAGGTTAGTCGGTCATCATTTTTTCTAAATACAGCAATATGAATAATGTTTTTTCCAAAAAAGGCTTTGTTTGAAACTTTACTGATGGAATAAGTTCCATCTTTTCTGAAAACGATGATATCATCTATGTCAGAGCAATCACAGATGTATTCTTCCTTTTTGATTCCTGTACCAACAAATCCTTCAGTCAAATTGGCATATAGTTTTTCATTGGCAACAGCAACTACTTTGGTATTAATTTCTTCAAAATTCCTGATTTCTGTTTTGCGTTCTTTTCCTTTTCCAAATTTCTTCAGTAAATCAGAATAATAAGAAATAGCGAATTCTACCAGATGATTCAAATGATGATTTACCTGAGCTAGTTCATCTTCTATTCCTTTAAGTAATTCATCGGCTTTGAACGAGTCAAATTTTGAAATTCGTTTGATCTTGATTTCTGTTAGCCGAATAATATCTTCTTCAGTTACAGCTCTTTTCAGTGATTTAACATGAGGTTTTAGTCCAATATCGATAGCTTTTATAACCGCTTCCCAAGTTTCAGCCTCTTCGATATCTCGGTAAATTTTTTCCTCAATAAAGATCTTTTCTAGTGAACTAAAATGCCATTTTTCTTCCAGTTCATTTCGCTTGATTTCTAACTCTTTTTTTAAGAGAGCAACCGTGTTCTCAGTGTTGATTTTGAGTATTTCAGAAACGCCAAGAAATACAGGCTTTTCATCAACTATTACACAAGCATTTGGAGAAATAGAAACTTCACAATTGGTAAATGCATAGAGTGCGTCTATGGTTTTATCTGTAGAAATATTATTAGGAAGGTGTATTTCTACTTCTACATCTTTAGCAGTATTATCTACTACTTTTTTAATTTTTATTTTGCCTTTGTCGTTAGCTTTAAGAATGCTGTCAATGAGTGATCCAGTGGTTACTCCGTAAGGCACATCTTTTATAGCAATGGTGTTTTTGCTTTTTTCAATAATGTTGGCCCTTACCTTTATTCTTCCGCCACGTCTACCGTCTTGGTAATCAGATACATCAATCTGACCTCCAGTTTGAAAATCAGGGAAAATAGTAGCTTTTTTCCCCTCTAAAATTTTAATACTGCCTTTAACTAATTCTATAAAATTATGAGGCATTATTTTAGTGCTCAAACCAACAGCAATGCCCTCAACCCCATGGGCTAGAAGAAGGGGAAATTTTAAGGGTAGGGTAGTTGGTTCATTCTTTCTCCCATCATATGATTTTTGCCAATATGTAGTTTGCTTGTTGAAGGCAATGGATAAGGCGAATTTATTAAGTCTAGCTTCAATATATCTTGGTGCAGCAGCTCCATCACCAGTGCGGACATCACCCCAGTTTCCTTGACAATCTATGAGTAAATCTTTTTGACCCATATTGATGATTGCCCCACCAATAGCAGCATCACCATGAGGGTGATATTGCATGGTACTTCCAATGATATTGGCCACTTTATTATAGCGACCATCATCCATTTCTTTCATAGCATGAAGAAATCGTCTCTGAACAGGTTTTAATCCGTCATTGATGTGTGGCACAGCTCGTTCGAGAATTACATAGCTTGCATAATCCAAAAACCAGTCTTCATACATGCCTTTTAGAGCACGTTGACCTTCCTGAAGATCTACTTTTATTATCTTCTCTGTTTGATTGGTATTATCCAGTTCTTGATTCTCCTCCATGTTTATCTATACTGCCTCTTTAGCTTGGATTTTTTCAACGATGTTGTCTTGTTCATCTTTGTTTTCGGAGTCGTTGTCTTCAGAAGCTTCATCCATTTCAATTCGTAGGTTGTCAATAATAAATTCTTGACGATCTTGCGTGTTTTTGCCCATGTAGTATTGAAGTATTTTTGAAATACTAGTATCCTCATTAAGCAAAACAGGTTCAAGACGAATATCCTCACCAATGAATCCACCAAATTCATCTGGTGAAATTTCTCCTAGCCCCTTAAATCGAGTAATTTCAGGGTTTTTTCCTAATTTTTTGATAGCATTTTGTCTTTCAGAGTCATTGTAGCAGTATATCGTTTCCTTTTTATTTCTTACTCTAAAAAGAGGAGTCTCAAGGATATATACATGGCCTTTTCTTACTAGATCTGGGAAAAACTGAAGAAAAAATGTTAGAATTAGTAAACGAATGTGCATTCCGTCAACATCTGCATCTGTTGCAATAATTATTTTATTATAACGAAGATCATCAATACTTTCTTCAATATTTAAAGCATGTTGAAGCAGGTTAAATTCCTCATTTTCATATACAATTTTCTTTTTTAGACCAAAGGAGTTCAAAGGTTTACCTCGAAGACTGAAGACTGCTTGAGTCTGAACATCTCTAGCTTTTGTAATACTTCCAGATGCAGAATCACCCTCTGTGATAAATAAGGATGTATCTAATCTGTTATCTTTCTTTTCATCTGTAAAATGCACTCGGCAATCTCTTAATTTCTTATTGTGAACGCTTGCCTTTTTTGCTCTTTCTCGAGCAATTTTACGTACACCAGCCATATCCTTACGCTCACGTTCACTGAGTTGTATTTTTTTGAGAAGAGCTTCAGCAGTAGCAGGATTTTTGTGTAAAAAGTTATCTAATTTAGATTTTACGAATTGGTTGATTTCAGCTTTTAGGGAAGGACCATCTGGTGCTATTTCAGTACTTCCAAGTTTGGTTTTAGTTTGAGATTCAAATACCGGTTCTTGGATTCGTACAGAAATAGCAGAAACAAGCGATGCTCTTACATCGGTGCTATCAAAACTTTTACCATAAAAATCTCGAATGGTTTTGACTAATGCCTCTTTAAATGCAGCAACATGTGTTCCTCCTTGTGTTGTATTTTGCCCATTCACAAAAGAATAATAATCTTCCCCATAATGATTATCATGAGTAATTGCTATTTCTATATCACCTTCTTTGAGATGAATAATAGGATATTTTATTTCTTCAAGATTGGTTTTTCTCTCTAAAAGATCAAGCAATCCATTTTTTGAGAAGTATTTGTTTCCGTTAAAATTTACAGTAAGACCAGCATTTAGATATACATAATTCCACATTTGATTATCAATGTAATCAGTTATGTATTTATGTTTTTTAAATATTTCTGTATCGGCAACATATTCTACATAGGTACCGTTTTTTTCGTCTGCTTTGCCTTCTGTTTCTTTTAGAAGTATGCCGCGTTCAAATATGGCTTCTTTGCTTTTACCATCACGAAAACTTTTGACCATGAAATAGGAGGAGAGAGCATTGACCGCTTTTGTTCCAACACCATTTAGACCTACAGATTTTTGAAAGACTTTACTATCGTATTTTGCTCCTGTATTAATCTTGCTGACAACATCCACCACTTTTCCCAATGGTATGCCTCTGCCATAATCTCTTACAGAAACTTTGTTTTCATTTAATTTGATTTCTATTCGTTTGCCATTTCCCATCATGAATTCGTCAATCGAGTTATCGATGACTTCCTTCATGAGAATGTATATGCCGTCTTCAGCAGAGGAACCATTCCCAAGCTTTCCGATGTACATACCTGGCCTAAGACGAATATGTTCTTTCCAATCTAAGGACCGAATACTGTCTTCATTATATTGATTTTCAGGCATTTATGGTTAATGGTAAAACTATTATCGTGGCTAAACGTCCAAATTTAGCACGGATAGGCTTTTAACCATGTCTGAGGTAAGAGTTTTTATAAACAGTTTAGTGGAAAACTAATTCGTAGTATCCAATAAAATAAACGTTAGGTATGAAGGACTGTTGACTATGAAAAAATTTTATACATCAAAGGGTTGGAAAGAGGTATTGGCCATTGCCTTTCTCATGTTTGTAATAGCATATCTCATTCTTCCAAGTGCAGTATTGATACTAACATTGGTCATCTTGGCTATTTCTTTGAAGCTCAAATCACCATAATGTCTTAAAATAAGAACTTGACGTTGCTCTGTTGGGAGCTTATCTATAGCAGCTCGAACTAAATCTTCTTTTTCGGATCTGATAATCTGTTCTTCACGATTTTCTGTTTTTATTCGAATTGTTCTGAAGACGTCATGGCCACTTGAATCAGTAATTGTTGGCATGCGTTTAGTTTTTCTAAAGTAATCTATAGCCATATTCCTAGCTATTCTCGCTGCCCACGGCAAGAATTTACCTTCTTCATTGTATTTCCCAGCTTTGAGGTTTTTAATGATTTTTATAAATGTTTCTTGAAATATATCCTCTGCGATATATGAGTCTTTAACAATGAGAATTATTGTAGTGAATAGTCGGTCTTTGTGACGTTGAATAAGCATTTCCAAACAAGATTCATTACCTTGAATGTACTGTTTTACCAACGATTGATCAGAAATTTTTGAATTATGCATAATACCTATGGTTAATTAGTTGATTAAAAAAAATGTTAACTAGTATAGGTATTGCTTATAGGCTATGTATAATTTTAAAGTTGACTACTAAAATATCATTCAATATTTAAACTTACAAGCGTTTATAATGTTTTATCTCTGAATAAGGTGAAATTTGCACTTTATTCTTGGAATATGATTTTAAAATGACAAATCAGAAATACATTTATATCCAAAATGCTCATTTACACAACTTAAAAAATGTAAACGTTAGCATACCTCGTAATCAACTAACTGTTGTGACAGGTTTGTCTGGGTCAGGTAAATCCTCCTTGATATTTAATACCCTATATGCAGAAGGACAAAGAAGATATGTTGAGAGTTTAAGTAGCTATGCTAGGCAGTTTTTGGGAAGACTCGAAAAGCCAATGGTTGACAATATCCAAGGGTTAACTCCATGTATAGCCATTGAGCAGAAAGTAAATACTCGAAATCCACGTAGTACAGTTGCCACTAGTACTGAATTGTATGATTATCTAAAATTACTATGGGCTCGAATTGGAAAAACCATATCTCCAATTAGTGGACATGAGGTTAAAAAGCATACAACTCAGGATGTTTTAGATTACATTCTGGAGTTGGAAGATGAAACAGTATATATATGTTTTAGTCCAACATCTAATGATACGGAGAGTATTTTAGATGATATGCTTCAAAAAGGATATATCAGGATTCTTCACAATAAAGAACTTATTAGAATTGAAGACGCAAAAAATGATGTAGGATTGGATGATGAATTTTTGGTGGTAGTTGATCGTTTAAAAACAAAAAAAGCAGATGAAGAATATATTAATCGTTTGACAGATTCAATCGAGACTGCATTTTGGGAGGGAATAGGAGAAGTTTTTATCGTGACTAGTAAAACAACTAGGGAGTTTAATAATCGATTTGAATTGGATGGAATTCTATTTGAAGAACCTTCTGTCAACTTGTTGAGTTTTAATAACCCTTACGGAGCTTGCGACGAATGTGAAGGATTTGGCAGTATAATTGGAATTGATCCCGAACTTGTTATTCCTAATCGGTCATTGTCATTGTATGAAAACGCAATAGCATGTTGGAAAGGTGAGACCCTTAGTGCCTGGAAGCATGAATTCATTCAGTCTTCAGCTAAGTATAAATTTCCGATTCATAGACCTATTCGTGAGTTGTCAGAAAAAGAACTGGATTTATTATGGAGTGGAAACCGTAACGTCAATGGATTAAATCAATTCTTTGAATACCTAAAAGACAATTCATACAAGATTCAATACCGAGTGCTACAAAGTAAATATAGGGGCAAAACAACATGCCCCTCTTGTGAAGGTACTCGAATCAGAAAGGATGGTAGCTATGTTAAGATATTTAATAATAGGGATAACCCTTCTTTTATGGAACATCGAGATCATGCCTCTCTAAAAGATGTAATTTCTCTAAACATTGCAGAAGCATACGAATTTTTTAAGGCACTTGAATTGCCCAAACAGTCTGCAGAAATAGCTAAACCTATTTTAACTGAAATTAATAATCGATTGGATTATCTGATGAGGGTTGGACTTAGCTATCTTGGATTGAATCGATTGAGTAATTCGCTGAGTGGAGGAGAGAGCCAACGAATAAATTTGGCTACATCTCTTGGAAGTAGTCTAGTAGGAAGTAGTTATATATTAGACGAACCCAGTATTGGTCTTCATTCAAAGGATACTGAACGGTTAATTTCTGTTTTACAGGACCTTAAAAACAGTGGGAATACAGTTGTAGTTGTAGAGCACGATGAAGATATAATGAATGCCTCTGACTATCTCATAGACATGGGACCTGAGGCAGGGCATTTAGGAGGTCAGGTGGTTTATTCAGGTGAATACAAAGACATTAAAGGCAAGAATACGCTAACAGCTAAATATTTAGACGGCGATGAAGAAATTAGTATCCCATTAGTTAGAAAGAAATGGAATAATAAAATTACTCTAGTTAGTGTCTCTCAAAATAATTTAAAAGGTTTTTCAGTTGATTTTCCATTAAATACGCTAACCGTAGTAACGGGTGTCAGTGGTAGTGGAAAAACTTCACTCGTTAAGGGTGTTTTGCATCCAGCTTTATTGAGAGAGACTCAACAATACAGTACACAACGAATAGGAGAAGTAAAAGAAGTAACAGGTGATTTTAGTTCTATCACTACTACAGAACTTGTTGATCAGAATCCGATTGGTAAGTCCAGTAGGAGTAACCCTGTTACCTACGTCAAAGCATACGATCCAATTCGAGAGTTGTATAGCACGATGCCATTGTCTAAACAACGTGGTTTTAAAGCCAAACATTTTTCATTCAATGTAGATGGTGGAAGATGTGAAAACTGTCAAGGAGAGGGGGAAGAAATCGTTGAGATGCAGTTCATGGCTGATTTGCATCTAACCTGTGAAGATTGCGGCGGGAAGCGTTTTAAAGAAGAAGTATTGGAGGTTAAGTTTAAGCAAAAAAGTATTTATGATGTATTGAATTTAACCGTTGATGAAGCCATTGAATTCTTTCATGGTCAAAAGTCAATTATCAATAAACTGTTGCCACTACAAGAAGTAGGATTAGGCTACGTTAAACTTGGACAAAGTAGTAATAGCTTGAGTGGTGGAGAAGCTCAACGAATAAAACTAGCTACTTTTTTAGCCAAATCCCAAAATAAAGAGAAAGTCCTGTTCATCTTTGACGAACCTACGACAGGACTACATTTTCATGATATTAAGAAACTCCTTAAATCGTTTAATGCCTTAATCGATAAAGGACATAGTATTGTGGTTATCGAACATAATCTAGATGTCGTTAAATGTGCTGATTGGGTGATAGATCTTGGGCCAGAGGGTGGAGACTTAGGTGGCCAACTCGTTTTTGAGGGAACACCTGAACAAATGATTCAACTAGAAATTACAGAGAAGTCATCTACTGCTCAATACTTGAAGCAGAAAATGAACTAACTTAAAACAGTTGTTTTTGGTGCAGCATCTAAAATTTCTTTAGAGACACCATCTGCATATTTATCAAAGTTTTGATTAAATAATTTTGCTAGGTGGTTAGCTTTTGTGTCATAATCAGTCTTATTATCCCAAGTATTCCTCGGATTTAATAACTCTTTAGGAACATTAGGACATTCAGTTGGAATATGAACTCCAAATATGGGATGTTTTTCGTATTCTAAATGATCCAAGTCTCCATTTAAAGCTGCATCGAGCATTGCACGCGTATATTTTAGTTTCATTCGAGACCCTGTACCATAAGGACCACCAGTCCAACCAGTATTAACCAACCAAACATTCGCATTGTTTTCCTTCATTTTAGTACCGAGCATGTCAGCATATTTACCTGGATGAAGCGGTATAAATGCTTCTCCGAAACATGCAGAGAAAGTAGCAACCGGTTCAGTAATTCCTTCTTCGGTTCCTGCAACTTTTGCTGTGTATCCGCTTATAAAATGGTAACCTGCTTGTTCTGGGGTTAGTTTAGAGATGGGAGGGAGCACACCAAAGGCATCTGCGGTTAGGAAAAATATATTGTTAGGTTGTGGTCCAACAGAGGGTAATGCAATATTGTCGATGTTTGTTATAGGGTAGGCACATCGGGTATTTTCTGTGACGCTTACATCCTCATAATTTACTACATCTGAATTTGGGAAGAAACGAACATTTTCAACTAATGCACCATTAGTTATTGCTTTCCAAATAGCTGGTTCATTTTCTTCTGATAAATTTATAGTTTTTGCATAGCAGCCTCCCTCAAAATTAAAAATACTATTCTCGCTCCAGCCATGTTCGTCATCACCAATTAATTTACGTTTAGGGTCAGCACTTAACGTGGTTTTTCCAGTTCCTGACAAGCCAAAGAATACAGCAGCATCTCCATTTTTACCAATGTTTGCTGAGCAATGCATACTCAAGACGTTATGATCAACAGGTAATGTAAAGTTAAGAACGGTAAAGATGCCTTTTTTTATCTCTCCAGTATATCCTGAGCCACCAATGATGTATATTTTTTTTGAGAAATCGATGATCGAAAAGTTCTCTTGTCTTGTTCCATCTCGATCTGGAATAGCTAAAAAACTAGGTGCAGCTAGAATAATCCAATCTGGTTCAATGCTATCCAATTCATTATCCTCCGGTCTAATGAACATGTGATGAACAAATAGGTTTTGATAGGCTGTTTCAGTTACAACTCTAACAGATAACCTATATTTTGGGTCTGCACATGCGTAGACATCTCTTACAAAAATTTCCTTTCCCTCGTAGTGTTGAATTACTCGTTCTAGTAAAGCATCAAATTTATCTTTAGAAAAAGGCTGGTTGATGTCTCCCCACCATACTTGGTCTTTAGTTAATTCATCAGACACAGTAAATTTATCTTTAGGAGATCTACCAGTGAACTTTCCAGTATCGCCTGCAAGAGCACCAGTGCTTGTAATTTTTCCATCACCATTTGCAACGGAGTATTTTAAAAGTTCGTCAAGGTTTAAGTTTTTATTGGTTTTTGATGCCAATTCAAAAACTCGATCTGTAATATAGTGTGACTTCATTGGTCTTTACAACATTATTGTTGCTGACAAATGTAATTGGCTTGGGTATTGTTTTTTAAAATTGGTGAGTTTGTTCTATATAACTCGATTGATTTATAATAATTTTAGATTACGTAATCATGTCATTACATAGTAGTTTTTTTTGCATTATAACCTTCTTTGATGAGTATCTTAACCACTTGATCTGCTTTTTCACCTTGTATTATAAAGGTCTTTTGGTTGACAGATCCACCAACACCACATTGTTGTTTTACCTTTTTGCATAACTTTTCAAGTGTCTGTGGATTTCCCTGATATCCCTCAACTACGGTTACTGTTTTGCCACCTCTTCCTTTTTTTTCTTTTCTTACAAATAGCTTCTGAGCATTGGTGGGAATAGATGCTATGTTCTCAGATTCTTCATTGTCATTTTCTTGAAGAACTTTAAAACCTTCTTCTTCTTGTTTGTTTTGAATAAAAAAATTATTCAAATCAAGTTTTTGCATTTTCTTTTTAGCCATGGGGTACAATTATGGTTAAATTTTTAGGGTATAGATGAACTACTTTTCTGCCTTTTAATTGTATAGGTTCACCATCAATATGCCAAGTTTCAATTCCTTGTTCAATGGTTATTTTATTAGCTTGGTAATAGGTGATAAGTGGGCTTTTTTTTCGTTTATTTTTTAAGAATAAAATCAGATGAGGTATTTGATACCATTTTGGTTTTCTCATGATGGCAATTTCTAATAAACCATCTTGAATATCTGCCTTACTAGCAATTTCGAAGTTGTTTCCCCATTGATTTCCATTCGCTATACTTAAGCTGAAGAATGGAAGTTTAATCTTTGTATCGGATAGCGTTAACGAAACATATTCTTCCTTTTTATGGTAAAATAATTTGACTATAGTTTTGACGTAGCCTAATATCCCACGAATACCAGCTTTATCAAACGTATCAGCTACTTCTGCCTCAAATCCAGTACCAGCAACATTAATAAAAAAATGATCAGAAACATCTGCTGTATCAATTTGAATTTTATGGCCAGTTAAAATGGTTTTAACATCTGTTGCTATGTTTTTAGTGAGTCCTAAAAAACGTGCTAGACCATCACCAGAGCCCTGAGGTATAATAGCTAATACTTTTTTTTCAATACATGCTCTTTTTGCTACAGTGTTGACTGTGCCATCTCCTCCAACAGCAACAAGGCATTCAAAATCATTGGTCTTGAATGTGTCAAATTTTTGAATTTCAACAAACTCTGATTGAAATTTACTAGGAAGGTTTGCTTTTATTTCGTTTATAAGCGTTGATTTGAATTTATTTCCCGCTTTTTTATTGTAAACGAATAAGGTATTCACAATGATTTATTTTCTGGCTATGGCTCGTTTTGCAGCTGCAATAACATCTTTTACGCCAAGGCCATATTTGTCTAACAACTCAGTAGGTTTTCCACTTTCTCCAAAACTGTCATTTACGGCTACCATTTCAACTGGAGTGGGTAAATTTCTGCTTAATAGTTGACATATACTGTCTCCAAGCCCACCATTCATTTGGTGTTCTTCAGCGGTTACAACACATTTAGTAGTAGCAACAGCATCTAATATAGCTTCGTTGTCTAAAGGCTTAATGGTATGAATATTGATGACTTCTGCAGATATCCCTTGTTCTTCAAGTGCCTTTGCAGCCTCTAATGAATTCCATACCAAATGTCCTGTAGCAAATATGGTCACATCTTTTCCTTCTCTCATGTGCAATGCTTTTCCTATTTCAAATGAATCTGGATTTGTAAAAATAGGCCACTTTGGTCGACCAAATCGAAGATATACTGGACCATAATGGTCTGCAATAGCCATAGTAGCAGCTTTTGTTTGATTGTAATCGCAAGGATTTATAACTACCATTCCAGGTAACATTTTCATTAGTCCTATGTCTTCTAAAATTTGATGAGTGGCACCATCTTCTCCTAATGTAAGACCTGCATGCGATGCACATATTTTAACATTTTTGTGAGAATAGGCGATTGATTGACGGATTTGGTCATATACTCTTCCAGTAGAAAAATTTGCAAAAGTTCCGGTAAAAGGAATTTTCCCAGCTGTTGCTAATCCAGCAGCCATTCCCATCATATTAGCTTCAGCAATTCCCATTTGAAAAAATCGTTTTGGAAATTTATCTTGAAAGGCGTTCATTTTTAGTGAGCCAGTCAAATCAGCACATAAAGCAACTACGTCACTATTTTGTAGTCCGATTTCATATAATCCAGCTCCAAAGCCTGATCGAGTGTCTTTTTTTTCTTGTGAAGAATTCGTCATTAATTAATAGTTATTTTAAGTTGATATGTTTCATTTCACCAGATTTGATGGTGAATTCTTTTGTTTTAGTTTTTATGGTTTCTTTGACAGCTGACTCTCTGTATATTAATTGATACTGACCCGGTTGAAGAACAGTGATGTCTTGATTTCCACTTAGGTTTAGGTTTTTTACTAAATGGGTTTTTCCTTGTTTTTTCTGAAAAATAGAGATGACATACTTGCCACGTGTGACAATATTTAATTTCCCTGGTTGTTGTACTTGTAGCGTTGTGGTTTTATCCTGGATAATAGATACATTTTTTTGGGTAAGTCTCGGAAGGGTCAGGATTTCAATAGTATAATCATCTACAATATATTTCTGCTTATCGTTAAAATCTTGGACGTTGATTATTTCATTTGTATTAGGATTGACAACCAATGCTTGAAGATTTTTATAGTTTGTAATTCCATCAATTTGAAGATTGAGGTAGCCTTGTGGGGCATCTATAGCTACTGTATTATGTTTGCCCGCTATGAATGATACATTCTTTTTGATAACAGGTGGAGTAGTGTGGACTTTGATGTCATAAAGATATGATGGATCAATGTATAGAGTGTCGGGATTATTTCTGTAATCTAATGTATGTACGAAGTTATATATCGTTTTCCCTGTTTTTGAATCAGTAAACGTCATGTTTACATCAGTTTCTGTGGGTCTTCCGTAACTGTCTAGGAGGTTAATCTGTGCAGAAGTGTTGTTGATTGCTTGACTAATTACTACGTTAAGAACTTCTTCGAAGTCATTTTCTGTTTCAGCTTCAAAGTAGCGACCAACACATTCAAATTGTGTTTTAAATTCTGCAGTAAGACCCAGTCCTATAATAAATGGTCGCAGAACAACACCTTGCTTTTGAAGAGCTGTCGAAACGGCACAGGGATCTCCATCGCATTCTTCAATACCATCAGTTATTAAAATGATGACATTTCTAACATTTGATTTTTTTGGGAAATCATATGCTGCTTCTTGAAGGGAATAGGCAATAAGAGTAGTACCTTTTGGTCTTATGGTCTTTATCTTATCTTTTATGATTAGATGATTATTGGGGCTGAAGGGAACTTCTAGTCGAGTATCTTTACAATTTCGATCTGTTTTGATGCTTTGATGTCCATAAACTCTTAGGGCAAGTTAAAGCTCATCTTGGTATTTTAGACTGTCAACTAGTCTTGTTAGAAGGCGTTTAGCAACCGTAATTCGGTTATCTGTACCCATTTTAGCATACATACTTCCAGAGCCGTCTAATACAAAAAGAATTCTTGTTTTGGGAGTTTGAGCTGGGGCATTGAGAGTCACGAACAAAAACAGTATAGAAAGTATTTTTTGTAAAACGTTCATATTCGAATAACTCTTAAATATTAAAATTGGTATTAATAATCACCAATAGTTGATGGGTTTTGTTCTAAAGCAGAGGCCAGTTGTTCATCATTGGGTGGGATTCCATGCCATTTGTGACTACCCATCATGAAATCTACACCATTGCCCATTTCGGTTTGCATTAAAATACAAATTGGCTTCCCATTTCCGCTAAGCAGTCCTGCTTTGCCTAAGGTGTCTTGGACATCCTCAATATCATTTCCATTCATACTAACGACATTCCAATCAAAAGCTTCAAATTTAGATTTTAGTTCAGTGAAACCCATGATATCCTTCGTGTCACCATCAATTTGACGTCCATTAACATCTACGGTAGCAATTAAATTATCTAACTTATTATGAGCAGCATACATGACTGCTTCCCATATCTGACCCTCTTGTAATTCTCCATCACCCATCAAGACATAAACCAGTTTGTCTTCATTGTCAAGTTTTTTTGCTTGAGCAATACCTGCTGCCACTGATAGTCCTTGACCTAGTGATCCTGATGCGATTCTCACACCTGGCAACCCTTCGTGTGTGGTGGGATGACCCTGAAGTCTTGTATTTAGCTTTCGGAAAGTTTTGAGTTCGGAAACTGGAAAATAGCCACTATGAGCAA